>JACCDN010849768.1_pt1 | contig 11675 bp, 12 predicted proteins | sample 7441691 | NCBI WGS metagenome assembly JACCDN01 (sample SAMN15323439, study PRJNA562643) | freshwater metagenome | isolation source: river surface water | place: USA:Blue River Watershed | collected 2017-08-16
CAACAAAACATTTATCTTGGAGTGTATCAGGAATATAACATTATTGCCAACTAGGGAGATAACGACATCTTTAAAATTTTATAAAAAAATTTATATCAACAAAAAGAGAGAATTTTTGAATAAAACAGAAGATGATAATATTTATTAATAAAAACATATAAGTGTATGAGAATCAAGGCATCTTTGGACGGGGTTTTAAGTGAAATGGGCGATTGCTTTACTGCTATTCAGAAACAAGAAAAAAGGATATTGCAGAGTATCCAAGACAGAAATTATAAATTTCAAGATGAGGACAATGAGGACGGCCCATCTTTGAGAAAAGAAGAGATTGTATCAAGTTTAAACAATACAGCCTTGAAATTGGTGAATGACAACCATAGAAACAGGGTTGACTTGTTGAAGTTCTATACAATGGTGGTCTTGAAAAGAGAACATTTGGTGGATTCAGTAGAAGAAAACAAAGTCGGGGAACCAGAAATCGACATTTCATTGATTAGAAAAGAATTGGCTAAGTATAAAACAATAAAAGAAAAGTAATGCTTGATGATAAAAAAACATTGCTTGGAAAAATAGAGGCGTTAAAAATAACAAACGAAAGTTTTTCAAACTTCAAACTTTTGAATTCGTTTTCGTTAAACAATAAAAACAACCCTTTGGATTTTTCCATAGAATTATTAAAAACAACAAGAGGCAATAAATCCATCCAAAGATTTTTTGCCTTTTTTGTTTCTAATGTGTTGCTTGAATTCGAAAACGAGTTGAAGGAACAATTAAAAAAATTTATAATAAAAATATTCAATTGTTCGCTTGATGATATTATACCCAACAAGTTTTTTGTTGGTTTTGTGTTTCCCATAAAATCTGTGGATTTTTTTGGTTTATTGAAAATAAACCCTGATTCTGATAATGGAAAGTATTTTTACGAAAGTGATGATTTAAACACTGTGTTATATAGTGCAATCAATTCGCCGTCCACCATAAAAAAATACAAAGACTTGTTGGACATAACTTTCTCAAATAATAAATTCACCATAAAAATATCAAACAAATACAAAAACAAAAATATCAATGTATTTGTTTCTGATTTTTATAGCGATTTAAAATTATATGATACAAATACTGTTTTATCACAAGTGTTGAACAATTATTTCGGTTCTTATTTTAAGAATACACCATTATCAAAAGAAAATATTTCTGATTTATTAAAAACAAATTTGCTTATAAAAAAACACATAGATTCAACAGAAAGTTATATAGATGATTCTTATTATGAATTTACGCCAAACGAATTGTTGTATGTAGAAAATGAATCAAAAAGATTAAAAAACGGCGTTCAAATAGTATATACTTGTTCCGCCAACATAATAAAGGAAATAGAAAACAATATAGATGGATTGTTGAACACAAATTTAATAAATGAACAATCAATAATACAAAATTTAGATATTTTTGTTGATAACGTATATAGTGATTTATCTTTGGGGGAAAGGGAGAACGAATCCACAAACCTGTTTTCTGTGTTGATAAAAGAATTGATAAACGTGTTGTTTTCAAAGATATTGTCACCAAAAGTTGTTGTATTTTTGATGATTTACAAAGAATTTGCTTTTTTTTATACAAACGCAGTCCAACAAAACGTTGTGGATTTTATAAAACAATACAAAGGGATATATTTGGATGTACTAAAAAAAATAATTTATCAAAAAATAATTTCTGCTCTTGTAGAATACATAGCAAAAGAAATATCAGACCTTATTTTACAAAACAACATAAAGAGGCAAACCGAACAAATAGAAAATTATACAAGACAAATCAAATCTTTGGTTGGAATAAATGGAATTTAATAATATATTGGATATAACATCCTATTTAAATGGAATAGTTGATTCTGGTTCAGCAAAGGCACAAGACATACCATCGCCGCTTATATTGATAGGTGCTGAAAATAAAAAAGGGCTTTCGGCAAGAGAGATGGCTAAGGAAGTTATAATAAGAAGTCAAGAGGCGGGAATTCCGATAGGCAACTTACCGAGTGGAGAAGAAAGTATATCCGAAAAAATGGAATTCATAAGAATGCAAGTAATAGTTAAACATTTGATTGAAAACGCCAAAATAACGGTTGTTGTGCCACCAGGCACACCAGTTGCCACAACAGGGACATCGCCAGTCGGCCCTGTTGTAACGCAAGGGGCAACAACTTCTTTGGCAATAGGAAAAGGCATCTTGCAATAAGATATTTATTTTTATGATAACAGAGGCAAGAAAAACTAACCATTTTTTTGAAAGGTTATATATGAGATTACCAAAAATAGGTGATTTTGGTGAAAAGTTAAAAGAAAAAATATTAAAATTATCAACTTTTAATTTTGAAAGAAGAAAAAATTTTATGGTAAAAGTTGCTGATGGGCAACAAAATGATTATTATGTTGTGGTTAGAGACAATAAATTGATAACTTTTATGAAAAGAAGAAAAAACCAAGACCCTTCAAATGGTGGGGAATTTGAGGTTTTGGATTACAATGATATTATATGAAGGGGACAAATTTTGAAAATGCTTTTGATGTACAAATACAATCCAAACAAATATTTGAGGGTAGGGTTGTTGATGTGGTCAATTTTTTGAATGGAACATTAAGGGTTAGAATTGATGAATTGGACAAAGATTTGTTGGATTCTGAACTGCCGTTATGTGTTCCTATGAACCCATATACTTTTTTAAAAATCACGCCCAAAAAAGGCGAAAGGGTGATATTGCAATTTCAGGTGAATTATGACACAAACAACGCAATAAATAAATCGCAAAGATATTGGACTACCATAGTACACAGTTCCCCCATTTACAACAATTTCCAAGATTTTTACAACAGCTCTTCAAATTACAATGGTGGGTATTTCAAGGACGATGTGGATTTTTTCACAAAAAAATACGACGGCCTATTTCCATCAAGTGATGATGTTTGTCTTTATGGACGGGAAAACTCGCAGATTAGGCTTGGCAACAACAAAATTGAAATATTGTGTGGTTTGCATGAAAGGGGGAATCCACAAAAAATAAACACGTCCACCCCAATAAAACTAACCCTTGATTTTAAGTCAGAAAGCACACTTACGGCATCAGCAAATAAAATAGTGCTTGGCAGCAATCTGAACAACGATAAATTATCAAAAAAAACAGAGAGCCAAGAATTGGTAAACATAGGAAAGCCAATCCCATATGGCGATAAATTGATAGAATTGTTAAATTTAGTCAGATTGGTCATATTAAACCACGTCCACCCATACAACGGAATGAAAATAGATATTGATGATTTGGTTCAAAAATTGGCACAATATGATTTATCGTCAATAAACAACAAAAATGTGTTAACCATTTGATTTTGGAATAGTGAACAAACTTTTCCATTGTGGATGATTTAAGTCCACCAACATTATCACATCTTGCCTGTTTTCTCTTTGGTAAAGTACATATAATTCTGGCCTCATGCCTTTTTTTAAAATTTCTTTACTTTTCCATTCGTTTTTTTCGTTGATACACATTGATTTAAAAAATTGAAAAGTTTCTTCTCTTGATCTAAAATCCCAATATTTTTCTCTCTCAAAAACAAGAATATCTGCATTTTTTAATAACGACCCAAAATTACCATTAACATTTCTATATTCAAGCCAAGTAAAATCATAACTTGGTGCTTCATCAGCTCGTCTTATTTTTTTTGCAGCTTTTACATCAAACTTAATGTTTATTGAAAAATCCACACCATCTTTTATGTCTTGCTGTTTGGTCGCATTTTCGACATTTTCAAAATAAGACTTTACTTTGTCTTCTATAATTTTTCCTTCAAATAAAAACTTGTTCCAATTCATAGGGCAAAATTACAATTTTTTTTTTAAAAACAAAGAAAAAAAAGAAAAAATATATTTATCAATATGCAAAAGAAAATAAACTATTATAGTAGAGATTTTTTGTCCATTCGGGCTGATTTGATAAATTTCATAAAAAACCATTATCCTGATGTGTACATTGATTTTAATGATGCATCGATAGGTATGATGTTGTTGGAGTTAAATGCAGCAGTTGGTTCCATGTTGTCGTTCAACACGGATAGGGTTTATCAAGAAACCAACAGAGAAAGTGCCCAAGAAAGACATTCAATATATGCCATTGCGAACACATACGGCCTAAAACTGCCGTCCAAGTCCGCTTCGGTAACGATATGTGATTTTTCTGTGGAAGTCCCTGTTTTGTCAAACAGTTTTGATGTATCTTATTGTCCTTTGATTCTAAGAGGCGCACAAGTCATAGGGAATGGTTTGATATTTGAAACAGACAACGATATAGATTTTTCTTCCCCATATAATCAAAATGGGATACCAAACAGAAAAATACTCCCAAATATTGATTCAAGCGGAAATGTTTTATCTTATACGTTGATAAAAAGAGAAATTGTTACAAACGGACAGACAAAATATTTTAAAAAAATAATAAATCAATCTGATGTTTATCCGTTTTTAGAGATAGTTTTACCAGAAACAGATGTTGTTTCTGTTGAAAAGATAATACAATTGAACGGTGTGGACTATTCGAGATTGCCATCATTGCAAGAGTGGGTTGATGTGGAAAATGCGTGGTATGAAGTGGAAACTTTGGCAGAAAGCAAGGTGTTCGCGCCAAATAACACCTTACCAACAGACAACAACAATATTATGGTCGGTGAATGGAAGGATGTCAGCAAAAAATACATGCTTGAATATACAGATAAGGGTTATTGTATCATAAGATTTGGAAACGGGACATTTGACAATAGTGTTTCCAATGATTATATCAGTGATGTTTTAATTTTAGAACAAATAGACAAGAAAATAAACGTGAATTTTTTGGGTGAAATACCCAAACCAAACACCACATTGTTTGTAAAATATAGGACGGGGGGTGGGATTAGGACAAACTTGGGTTCTAACGTGTTAACAACATTCAATAATGTGAACATGATAATACAAGGGGTGGATTCGGTAAAAAACACCAAAGTAAAAAATTCATTAAAATCCACCAACCCCATACCTGCATTGGGCGGAAGGGATGAACTGACAGTAGATGAAATCAGGAATTTGATTAATTATAATTTCAGTTCACAAAATAGGTGTGTCGAGTTGGGCGATTATTACAATAGGGTAATGTTGATGGGCGGGAAATTCGGAAGCCCTTATAGGCTTTCAGTTTCAAAAGTGGACAACAAAGTAAGATTGAACATTGTTGGTTTGGACAGTGACGGTAAGCTGTCCAACAATTCAACACAAACGCTAAAAACAAACATAGAAAATTACTTAATAAAATATAAAAATATAAACGATTATGTAGAAGTGGGTGACGGAAAAATAATAAACATCTCTTTTGAAATATCTTTGCTTATAAGTAGGTACTCGAATAAAATAGAAATAAGTAATTCAGTTGTTAAGATAATAGATGATTTGGTTAAATCAAACCAATATTTTGGAAAAAATTTATATTTATCAGGATTATATGAACCAATAAACAATATTGGCGATGTTTTCAATATTGTTGACATAAAAGTTTTCAATAAGGTTGGTGGTCAATATTCTTTAAACGAAACATCTATGGTTTTTAAAGACGAAAGCACAAAAGAAATAGATACCAGCGTTTTGAGAACTGTCGTGGCACAACCAGATGAAATTTTAGAGTTAAAATATCCAGATAAAGACATAAAAATAACATATATATACCAATGAAAAAAATAGTTTTTCCTTTACAACAAGACTTGAAAATAAAAATCGCAAATGACGGATATACTTTGTACCCTTCGGACGAATTTGGTTTAACTTACAGATTGTCAAATATTGATATGGTCAATAAGACCATGTTGTTGGAAATATGGGTGGTGGATATGTCCAATTTGCAAATAGTGAGAAAGGTTGTCGATTATTATGTGACAAAGGACGGGTATAACTCAAAATATGCCTTAAACCAAGATGAATTAGATACATTCAAGAATGAAATGGGGAATTTGACAGAAAAAAGGCGTAGGTTGGAGAGTATGTTGCAATCGGTGATGGATTCGAATCAAGACGGTGCGGAAATCCAAAAAAAATTAGATGAATTAAATTTAAAAATATCAAACATGGTTTTACCTGAACCAAAATATAAAAAATGGTTTTTATTTGATGAGGTTGTGGAATATTTTGACAAGTTTGTTTTAACCGACGAGGGTTTGATTAGAATATACAATCTTGAATTTAACGGTAATTACATCGGCGATTATATAGCAAAAAGGGTATAAAATGATAAAAAAAAGGATTACTGTAGGTGATGGTGATAAATATGTGACATTGGATGTACAACAACATGTGGACGTGATAGAAGTGTTGTCCATGAAATTGCTGTCTTCTGACTTTTATAAGATAGATTCTGCGAATTATGGTGTTTTGGTTGGCAGGGTAACAACAAACGGTGGCTTTGGGATTGCAAATGCAAATGTGTCCATTTTTATACCTGTCGATGAGGACGAGGATGAAAACATAAGAACACTATACCCTTACGAATCCACCTATGATAAAAAAAACGGCGTTAGGTATAATTTGTTGCCAGCGGAAAAAAAAGGTGTATGCCATGTTCCAGTCGGTACTTTTCCGTCAAAAAACGAATTGGTTGATAATGAGACGTTGTTGGCAGTCCACCAAAAATATTTCAAGTACACGACAAAAACGAATAGCGCGGGTGATTATATGATAGTGGGTGTCCCTATCGGGACGCAATTTGTCCACATGGATGTGGATTTGAGTGATATAGGTTTCGTCTCGATAAGACCATATGATTTCATAAATCAAGGATATTCAAAAAATCAATTTGAGAGCAACAACAAATTCAAGTCCTCCAAAGACTTGGACAGTTTGCCGCACATACAAAAAATAGACACAAGTGTTGACATAAAAAGGTTTTGGGGTGAAAAAAATCAAAATGTGGGGATAACGGTTTTGAATTTTGATTTGCCGATAGATGTTACCCCCACTGCTATATTTTTTGGTGGCTTGTACACAGACAGTGGCGCAGGAAGGATAACAAAAAAATGCCGTCCCAGAGTAAAAATGGGGCGGAATTGCAATCTTTCTCCTTCAAGTGGAAACATAGATGCAATAAGAAAAATTAGCGACAGAATAGGGGATGTTGAGCAAATATCCATAAACGGGGACATAGACCAAGACGGAAATTGGGTATCTATAATACCAATGAACTTGTCAAAAATGATAACGGACGAAAAAGGTAATTTAATACCTTCTTCAGACCCAAATAGAGGCATACCAACGAGGGCAAAAATGAGGTTCAGGGTAAATTCGCAATTTTATAATTATAAATTCTTTTCTGGTTTATCAAGGACTGGTAGTTTTTTAATACCAAATATGTACAATCGCTACCATTTTGGTTCTGACACACATGAAGATGATTTTTTTGAATTAAAATGGAAAAAAATATATACTGTTTCGCAGTATATACCGAGGCTTGACAAAAGAAAAAATGATGACGGGGAAAATTTTACAGGTATAAAAAGAATAGACGAATGTGACAATAACACACCATTTCCTTTCAATAGAGTGGATGTTAATGTGAATCCAATATACACGTTGTTTTCTGTTTTTTCTTTTATTGTATATAAAATTGCCGATTTGTTGGACGGCATTCCCAATGTTAACGTAACATTGCCTTGTAACGGGGAAGATTTAGACCCCGATGAATGGCTGCCGTGCATACGCCAATATCTTGCTGAATATTTGGGTGCTGTTAGATATGAATTCTACAACGATTGGGTGAACGGAAGCCTTTACGCCCCACTTTTTATGTATAAAACAAAGTTCAACAACGGAAAGCAAAAATGGGAAAAATATTGTGATTTTGATTGCCGTGAAAAATCAAATTCCACACAAAAAGATTTGAATTATAAAAACAAGTGTGCCCCGATGAAAGTGATTGAAAGAAGCACTTTCATGGATATTGGTGATAATCCGATAGCGGAAGCGGATAGGGGTATTATCTTAAAACAAGATGGGTATTTTTATTATGCTTCAAGATTTGATTTAAATAAAAACCCAATAATTTCAAAAAACCTGAGCGTGGAGCAAAAAAGGTATTTGATGTTTGCAACTAATGTTGTGGAATTGGGAAGTTCTGTGTCATGTGATGTGGATTCCGTTCCGTACATCATAAAAAATCTGCAATCCACAACATATAACGAGAACGAAGACCCAGACACGTTGTTCAACGTCGAATCTGCCACACCAACAAATGTGAACAGGAATGCTGTCCAACTAAGCAACCAAATAGACACCGAGCAATTGTCCGAATTTTATGATAATGTGTTGGTTGGAAATTTTGAAAATTTACCAGAATATGATAGCAACACAAACAAAAAAACAAAAGCAATAGCGTTTGATAGAAGCAATGAAACGATAAGAAAATATCTTTGCGAAAATTTTAATTATTATAATAACGCTTTTACATATCAAAGCGCGGTCAATAACAATTCAGACCCTTCTTATTTTTTAGATGTGGATGATGACGGTAGTAGTGAATTGGCTGATTTTGTATATGATAATTGTGTCGGTTGTGACGATAAAAACAGCCCACACAAAAAAATGCACAATTATTATTTTTATTTCGGAGTTTCAAAAGGAAAAAACGCCTTTGATAAATTATTAAAAGAATATTTTAGCGATTGTGAATGATATAACATACAGGTTTGATGACCAAGACAAACATTATTTGTTGAATTTTGAATTATCGGATAGGTTTTCGCCGTCCAATGATATAGAAATCAATATATCATCTTCAGAACAATATGAGAAGGAAAGAAACGATTGTGACAACTATCGTTTCTATGGCAATATTTCTCTGTATGGGACAAATGTGCTTTGTGAGGTGGACGGCGAAAATGGTTATCAAAAAATAATTGACTTAATGGATTACGATGAAGACACAGACAGATTCGCAAAATCCGAGGATGAAATTCTGATGAATGACGGGGGATATTATTACTATAGAAATTCCTTTTGTGAAAAAATTTTCTTAAATCCACAACCGTCAGTGTTCGATTTATCGAATGATGACGAATGGGAAGTTTTTCTTACGATACCAAATAAAATAAACACCGTTGATTTGACATTTAACGGGGTTTCTTTAAGCGACGGCATTTCCATATACGAATATGATTTTGTCTATTTGGACGGTAAACCACACGCAAAATTTTTTACTGTATTAGAACACAACCTGTTTGTCGGAAACAAGATTAGGATATATTCGTCTAACAACCAATGGAACAAAGATTTTTTTGTAAAACAGGTGGAGGGGGGTAATATATTTTTGGTTGAAATGGATGGTTTGCCTACACCATCCCCAATCATCCAAAAAATGTCTTTTAAGCGATATAGTAATGGGGTGTTGTGTGAATACCACAGTATATGGTGCGAAAGGTTGATGACAAGCGTGGAAGTGTCTGATTTTGCGTTTGCGACCAACATTTATGGAGACAAAAGACAAACATTGATTTTTGATGATGTTGTCTTGAAAAACGAAAACGATGCGTTTGGAAGACCGTTGGCTGAGGTGTCGTTATGTGTCTTAAAAAAAGAGAATAATATATATAGTAATTCCTATTTTTCAATCAACACATATCAGAGGGACATAGACTATGACTATCTTTCAGTTTACGAAGGTTCGCAATTCAACGGTTTGCCGTCCACAAAAATATTCCATTCCATAATAGAAAAAGACAATTATAATCTAATAGACACAAAACTTTGCGATGCATTTTGTGCATTCAATTCTCAAAACAGATTGGACAATGGATTGTTTGAAAGTTATCTTTATAAATATTTGTTTCCGATCCACATAAAAGAACCTTCAAGTTACATAGAATCATCAGAAACAAACGATGTGGGATATGGGATATTGCAAAATGGGATGTATAAGTGGAGATATTATTATAAGAAAAATCTCCCGTTCATAAACGTATCACATTATGCCAGAATAGACGCTGACCTGTACATACAAAGACAAGACCCCTGTAATTCGATTGGCTTGGGACAAAACGCATTGATTCTTGGAAAATGCATAGACAATCAAATATCCACAATTAAAAACAACGGGAATTTTTGCTAATGACAACAACCATATTAAATGCCAACACATTTTTGTTTTTGACCGAACAAAATATTCCAATGAAGGACGAGCAAAACATTAGAGATGTTTTTGATGTTGACAATTATATAAACAAGCAAAATGATTTCGAGGCCACGAAATACACTCAACATGAAATTGAGGAAATAATATATAATATAAATTCCAAAAAATTGTCAGACTTCTTATTCATAGACGAAGATGTTGTGTATATGTCGAACAGGTTGCAAAAAAGCGGATTGTATATTTCTTATTATGATTCAAACATAAAATCCAAAAGACAGTTGGTATATAGGAAATATCTGCGATTGGATTTAGAATCTTTTTATGACAACGGGAAACCAAAGCCAGTTGTGGATTGCGATATAAGATTTGTGTCGTTTAACCCAAAGACAAAAAAAACTGGCAACCCTTACAATATTTTAATACCAAAAAAAATAGACGGCAACTTGGATAAGATATATGCGGTATATAGGTTTTTTTGTGCGTTGGACGGACAAACATATACACTGTTGCCGTCCAACACCCCACAAAACACACAAACAGTGGACGAATACGATTATATCGAAATGGAAAAAAATGGGAAATCTTATAAATATAATATCTCCAACAGGAGTGCTATTTTAAACAACTCACAATTGACCATATCCTTATACACAATATGAAGAAAATATATTTTGATTTTAGTATTGCGGACATAACAAACAACGAACCAAATGTGTTTTTTGGTGAATCCACATACGTTGTTGGTGATTGTGAGAAAATAAACAAAAAAACACCGAAGGATATAATTCAAAATAGGGATTTTGGTCAAATAGACGGTGAATTCAAAGTATCGTTTTTTTTGACAAAGGATGAATCCAATATGGGTTTTTACGAACCGATAGATTTTATTCAAAACGAAGAAAACGAAAAAAACACAAGCGATTACGCCGTCCAAAAATCTCAAATAAAATATAAGGGAAGCAGCAGGTTTGATGATATTGGTATATACGGAAACCCAAACATTGGCAGCAGTTATTCAAACAATTCTTTTTTTGGTGTATTGATAGATAACAATATTTTCGTGGATTATGTTTTGGACGGTGAATTGTTGGGAAACAACGGGTATTTACAAGGAACGGGTATCCAGATTAGAGAATATAAGAACAAAAAAGACATCTATTATGATAATGATTTAATGGAGTATGTCGAAGTGGATTATGTAGAAGGCAAATATTATACAGAAGGAAACACATCTGACCTTATATTAAAAAATGATGTAAAAAACGATATTTATTTTGGCTATGATGAATTGTCTGAAATAGCAAACGATATAAATATAACAAGGGGACAACATGGTGTATTTGAAAAATATTATCAAATGCAAGAAATTTCCTCTTATACACAAATTATTGAAAACAACTTGATATAATGCCAACGGGTAATTACGGAACTATAAGGGCGGCAAATCCAAACATCAACGATATTGAGATATTATATTCTTTCAGGGCGGATA
>JACCDN010366940.1_pt1 | contig 11673 bp, 9 predicted proteins | sample 7441691 | NCBI WGS metagenome assembly JACCDN01 (sample SAMN15323439, study PRJNA562643) | freshwater metagenome | isolation source: river surface water | place: USA:Blue River Watershed | collected 2017-08-16
AAGGCCCTGGATGGCTTCCATGTTCACGCCTTTCACATAGATGAGTTTCTCGCAGACCTGCTTGAGCTGCTTGTCCTTGGCTTCGATGAGCGAAAGCAAGGCCGCGCGGCGTTGCTCCATGAGCGCGTTGTCATCGAGGGAGATCTTGCGGATCTCGTCGAGGGCCTGACCGTCGCCGAAGATGACGTTGAGCTGGCGGGCCTGATCCTGCGCGGCTGCGTCAGCCTTAGGAACGGTGGCGACGAACGCCTCCCAGGAGGCGGGCTTGGGCGCCTTGCGCCAGCCTTTGAGCGCTTCGGCGATACCTGCGACGATCTCGGTCTGACCGTCCGGCATACGCGCCGCGTTCGTCAGCAGTTCGTTCAGCGCATCAAACTGCTTGTCCGCGCCTTCCGCGATGCGACGGGCGATGAGCTTGGTGACCTTCGGGACCCGGCTGACATGCGCGCAGGCGATGAGGTCGGCAGCCGGGAGCTCACGGATGCCGGTCCAGACGAGCAGCGGGAGGTTATGGTCCGTGCTGTCCTGCTCATAACGCAGGAGATGCTGGGCGACGAGCGAACGCACCTCGACGGAAAGGTGCGGGAGCGAAGAGGCGATCGCCAGACGCACGCGCTGGCCGCGCGGCTCGCCGGCCAGCTTCAGGATCGCGGCTTCGCAGGCTTCCTCGGCGGCGATGAATCCGGTGTGGTTGCCGAACTTGGCCAGGGAGTTGTTGCGACGCACGAGCGGCGTCGTGAGCTCGCGTTCGATGAGCCGGGCCAAGACGTCCTGACGGCTCTCCGCAACGACGGCCTCGGGACCGTAGTGCTTGGCATGCTGAGCGGCGAAGGGTTGGTCCCCACCTTTGACGGTGCGCATGGCCAGCAGGGTCGAGTGGGCGTTGAGCGCGAGGATCGGGTCAGCTTCGGCGGCGAGTTTCTCCCAGGCGGCGACAGCGGACGAGAGGTCGCCGCCTTTCCAGGCGCGCTCACGCAACTCCCAACGGGCCATGCGCACGAGCCACTCGTTCTTGCTGCGCTGCAGCTCGACGAGCTCGGTCGGCGTGGCCTTGGCGAAGTCCACGTTCGGCAGCTTGGCGTCGCCGTAGCTGACCTTGAAGACGCGGCCGGTCGAACGGTGGATGCCGTCCTGATCGTGGCATTCGCCGATGTCGCTCCAGTCGAGGATCGTGACGGCGCCATCCGGGCCTTGGCTGATTTCGATGCCGCGGAACCAAGGGTCGTCGGACTTCAGGATGTCCGGCTGATGCTTCATGACCAAGGCGCTGCCCTTCCGCTCGATGGCTTCGACGTTCAAGCGCCGACCGTGCAGATTCAGCGTCATGAGCTTGTCGCGATACTGCGAAGGCCAGTTGTCGCCCTGGTAGACCATCATGCCGACGTGGGCATGGCCGCCGCCGAGGCTGTCCGCGCCGCCGCGACCGCCGTCGGCGTCGTTCCACTTCTTGCCGGTGTCCCAGTGATAATGGTCGGCCTGCTGGTCGATGAGCTCGTAGATGTACGGATACGGATCCTCGCCGTGCATGCGCTTGAAGTGCGCGCCGTGGATGCCCTGCCAACCGTGGCCGATGACGGTGTTGATGAAGAGGAGCTCGTGATCCTTGGTCCAGTCGGAGCCCCAAGGGTTGGTCGTGCCGTGGCAGTAAGGCTCGAAGACCTTGGTCACCGGATGATAACGCCAGAGGCCGCCGGCGGTGGGCTGACGCTTCTCCTTGGGCACGCCCGGGACGTCGATCCACGAGGTGCTCGAGATGCCCACGCGACCGTAGAGCCAGCCATCCGGACCCCACTTGAGTCCGTTGGCGAAGGTGTGACGGCTGGCCGCGGTGGTGCTGAAGCCGTCGAGGATGACCTGGGCCGGTCCGGCGGGCTTATCGCCATCAATCGGAATGAAGACCAGGTTAGGCGGGCAGACCGCCCAGACGCCGCCGAAGCCGCGCTCGATGCTGGTGAGCATCTGGATCTCGTCCGTGAAGACGGTGCGCTTGTCGAACTTCCCGTCGTGGTCGGCGTCCTCGAGGATCAGGATGCGGTCGCGCAGGTTGAGGTCGAAGCGTTCCTTGCCGTCGGAGTAGGTATAGTTCTCGGCGATCCACAGGCGTCCGCGTTCGTCCCAGCACATCGCGATGGGCTGGCGGACATCCGGCTCGGCGGCGAAAAGCGTGGCCTTGAAGCCCTCCGGGAGGTGCAGCTTGGTCAGGGCGTCCGCCGGCTTGAGCACCGGGACCGTCTCCTTCTGGTTGTCATGCGGCGTCGGGAACGGCGCGGCGAAGGCCGCGGCACCGAGGACGAGGGCGAGAGCACGGACGGACATGGGGGTATGACCACCTTTGTCCGACCCAGGTTCCGCTTCAACCCCAGACCGACTCAGAAGCCCTTCGCGATCTGTCCGTAGACGTCGGTCGAAGCGATCTGCGCGGGCAACGCGGCGCCGGCAGGCGCGATGAGCACCGGCCAGTCGAGCGGGTCCTCGGGAATGCGGCCATGCGAGCCCTTCACGAGCGAGGCGTCCTGGGAGACGACTTCCATGAGCGCCTTGAAGCCGAGGGTCTTCTTCAGCAGGAACCAGGCGATCCTGAGCATCGGGAACCGGATCTTGGGATCGATGAACAGCTCGACGGGGTCGTAGCCGGGCTTGCGATGGATATCCACGGTGCGCGCGAAGTCCGGATCACCCTGTCCTTCTTCCCACCAGTAATAGGAGAACCAGCTATGGTCGTCGGCGACGACGACGAAGTCTCCGCTGCGGACGTGCTTGATGCCGGCCGCGGCCTGTCCCTCGGCGTCCAGCACCTGCGCGACGCCGGGAGTGGCGAGCAGGACCTTGCGGACCTCCTCGCGGACCGACGGATCGAGGACGACGACGTGCGCGACCTGGTGGTCGACGACGGCGAAGGCCTTGGAATTGAAGACGTCGAGCGTCTCGACGCCATCCTCCAGCTTGAGCTCAAGCCAGTCGTGCTCGCGGAGCACCTTGTTCAGCGGGACGGCGCGGTCGACGGCGGTGATGGCGTATTCGGAGACGATGAGGACCTCGACGCCACGGGCTTCAAGGAAGTCGGCGAGGTCGCCGACGAGCTTGTCGACGTCGCGGCGGGCGGCATCGCTGCGCGGATCGGACGGACCGAAGCGTTGCAGGTCGTAATCGAGGTGCGGCAGGTAGACCAGGCTAAGGTCGGGCTGGTCATGCTCCTCGATCCAGCGGGCGCTGTCGGCGATCCACTGCGACGACGGCAGGCCGGCGCGCGGACCCCAGAACGAATGGAACGGAAAATCGCCGAGGTCGCGCTTCAGCAGGGTGCGGTAGCGCTGAGGAAAGCTCGCGATGTCGAAGACCTTGCCGCCGTTCGCCTTGTATACCGGGCGCGGGGTGACGGAGATGTCCGCCGCGGTGCCCATGTTGTACCACCAGAAGAGGTTCGCGACCTTGAGCTTGGGGTTCTTCGCGTGGAGCTCATCCCAGACCTTGGGGGCGAGCACGACGCGGTTGGACTGCTTCCAGAACTGCACCTCACTGAGGGTGCGGTCATACCAGCCGTTGCCGACGATGCCGTGTTCGCTCGGCTGCTTGCCGGTGAGGTAATCCGACTGCGCGGTGCAGGTGACGTCGGGAAAAGCCGGGCGCACCTTGGCGACGCTGCCCTTGGCGGCGCGCGCGGCGAGACGCGGCATGACGCCGGAGTTCAGATCCCGGGCGGAGAGACCGACGACGTTCAGGACCGCGCGACGCATGGCTGCTGATCCCGCGTCCGAAGTTCGTCGGCCGCCTTGCGGACCACCGCGGCGGCCATCTCGTGGACCTGCGTGGACTTACCGACGGCGGTCGGCAGGACGAGCGTGAGCTGTCCGCCGAGGTGTTCGCGGAATTCTTCGAGGCCCGCCAGCATCGGGGCGCCGCCGTCGAGATGCATCTCCGGAGCGTAGATCCGGAAGCCGAGGGCGACGAGCAGGTTGAGCGTGCGTTCGGCTTCTTCCTTGCCGAAAAGACCGAGGTCGCGGGCGCAGAGGATGTCGAGCGCCAGGCCCACGGCGACGGCCTCGCCGTGCGTCAGGCGATGGTTCGTCATCGATTCGAGCTTATGCGCGGCCCAATGGCCGAGGTCGAGGGGACGGGCGCTGCCGAGCTCGAACGGATCGCCGTTGCCGGCGATGTGGCGGGCGTGCAGTTCGGCGGAGCGACGGACGGCGCGGCCGATGGCCGGGATGTCGCCGGCGGCGAGCAGCGCGGATTCCTTCTCGAGGTTGGCGAAGAAGACCGGGTCCTTGAGGAGCGAGACCTTCACGGCTTCCACGAGTCCGTCGCGCAGGCCGCGGGCGTCGAGCGAGGCGAGCAGCGCGAGGTCGTTGACCACGGCGGCGGGCACGGCGAAGGCGCCGGTGAAATTCTTCTTACCGAAGGTGTTGATGCCGTTCTTCACGCCGACGCCGGCGTCGCCCTGTCCGAGGGTCGTGGTCGGCATGCGGACGAGACGGACGCCGCGGTGGGCGGTGGCGGCCGCGAAGCCGACGGCGTCGAGGAAGGCGCCGCCGCCGATGGCGAGGACGTAGGAGTGGCGGCAGATCTTGTCGGCCTCGATCGCGGCGAGGGCGGCTTTGACGACGGCGGAGTCCTTCTTGGCGGCCTCACCGCCGGTGAGCACGAGAGGCGTCCGGGTGAAGTGCACGCCCATGGCCTTGCCGTAGGCGGCGACCTCGGCGACGAAACCCGGACGGGACGACGCCAGGCCGGCGTCGACGATCGGGATGACCTTGGCGCCGGCGAACAGGTCGGCGAGGACGCGGTTGCCCGAAGCGAACGCACCTTCGGTGAAGAAGATGCGATGGCGGTAGGTCACCGCGAATTCGAGGTCAAGGGAGTCGTCCATAGCCCTGGGGGAGGGTTAATCAGAAAGAGTGAGACGCCCGAGGACAAGCCCAGTTCCCAGAAAACCCCGAATGAGGGACGAAAACCCGCCGTTTCCTCAGGTGGAGGGAATCTGCTTACGCCAGCGCAGGACGAGCCGGATGGCAAAAGGAGCGGTGCCGACAGCGAGCAGGAGCAGGCAGCCGGCGTCGAACAAAGCCTCGGGATGCACGCCCTTGCGCTTCACGAGCAACGCCAGGCTGATGAACGCGACATGGCCGCAGGTCATCACGTCGATCAAAGGCATGGACGCCAACCGGTCGGCCACGCGCGCGCCGACTCCGGCCGGCAGAGGGTTACGACGGTTCGAGCGAAGCAGCCACCAGACGTAGACGGCGGCCCATAGGAGCATCCACGGCCAGAAGAGTCCGACCGCCCAGAACATCGGCAACGGCGCGACGAAGAGCAGGCTTTCGACCCAGCGTCCGGCGCCCCCGCCGGTGGCCTCGTGGCGCGCGACGAGCGTGATCGCGAAAGTGAGGAGCCAGAGCCCGAACATGTGCGCGAGCATGACCCAGTCGGCATCCCCCATCGGGAGCGGCAGCAGGTAGAGACGTACGTCGGCGACGAGGAAGCCGAGCGGCGGCAGGAGCGCACGGCACAGCCCCATGACCATCGGCGCCCAGCTGACGCCCTTGTGCCAGCGGTCGTAGACGACCACGCAGAGCGCGAGCGCGAGCGCGACGACGGCGACGGTCAGGCGGAGGCGAGCCGGCGCGGCGAGGACGGTCAGGATGAACCCGAGCGCGAGCGCGCCCCAGCCGGCGCGGAGCGCTTCGCCGACGGCGATGAGCCCGGCGGGAATCGGCCGCGTCGAGCGACGTTCGGAATCCCACCGCGCATCGAAGGCGTCGTTGAGGATCATGCCGCCGACGTAGGTGAGCGAGACGCCGAGCAGCAGCAGCAGCAGTCCGCCCCAGCCGAGAGGATCGGGCGGCAGGCCGGCGTATTCGGAACCAAGCGGGCGGAGGCGTTGGCCTTGGGCGAGCAGCCAGCCGGCGATGACGTTGCTCCAGACCGTCGGCAGGTTCGAGCCACGGGTGAGGATGAGCCAGCCGCGCAGCTTCGGGTTCATCTCAGAGGGGCTTCACGCCGCGCTTCGCGAGCTCGGCGAGCGTCCAGCGATATTCCTCGGCGATCATGTCGGCGACGTCGGCCGCACGGACCTCGGGCGGCAGGACCTCCCAGGTATACGTCTCGATCTCGAGCTCACGGCAGGCGCCCGGCGCCTTCGCGATGACGTCGAGCGCGGCGCGGAGGTGGTCGTTCGTCGTGGAGAGTTCGTCCGAGAGGCGGTCGGCGTTGACCGGCACGTGGAAGTGCACGCGGAGCTCCTCGAGCGCGCGGAGCTGGTCGACCGCGGCCATCGCGAGAGGGATGTCCTTGAAGCGCACGATCGAGCCGTCCTTGGCCCGGCCCATCGTCTGGTGCAGGTAGGTCGGCTCATGCATCTTGGCGAGGCGCGCGAGGGCGACGTCGGTGGGCTTGAGCTTGAGCGCGGAGCTGAGGTGGAACTTCAGCACCGGCGCGCCTCCGGCGTTGAGGCGAGCGATGGCCTCATGCGCTTCTTCATATTGCAGCGCGAAGTGGCAGGTATCGTAAGCGATGCCCAGATGCGCGTCGACGAGGCCCTTGGCGGGCTCTTCGGCGCGGAGCTGTTCGAAGAGACGGAGCGCTTCGGGAGTGTTCTCGGCGTGGCCGATCGGCTCGGGCTCGAGCGCGAGGCGCAGGTGCGTACCGGTGCGGTCGCGCAGGCGGGCGAGGTGTTCGGCGCACGCGAGCAGGTTGCGGCGCATGACCTTGAGTTCGTCCGGCGTGCGACCGAAGCCCTTGAACGAGCCCGGCAACGTGCTGACGGTGCCGATCTTGTCGGGCGGACCGAACGCGGCGAGGAGATCGAAAAGACGGTTGGTGTATTCGAGACGCGGGGCTTCGCACCAATCCGGCGCGAAGACGTTGTCCTTCACCGCCTGGCCGTGGAACGGACCGAACGGGAAGCCGTTGATGCCGGCGACGACGCAGTTCTCCTTGTCGAGCCAGGCGCGGAAGGCCGCGAGCGTGGCGGGCACGGCGAGCTCCTTCGCGGCGAGGTCGCCGAGGCGCAGGCCGAGCACGTAGGTCTTGCCGGGCGAGACGCGGTCGCGCACGCGGAGCGCGTGGTCGCGCAGGCCGGCGAACGTCTCGGCCCACCCTTCGCCGCGGTGGACGTTGGTGCAGTAGGCGAGGGAAAGTCCGGACGTGAGCTTCACGCGTTCAGGCCTGGGCGGCGGGATCCTTGAAACGCGGCGACTGCGAAAGGAACTTCACCGGGTTGCCGTAGACGAGTCGGTCGATGGCGGCGGCGGAGTGTCCGCGGCGGCGCATCTCCTGCGCGGCCTTGGGCACGGAGAGCGGATCGCTGTGGCCCCAGTCGCAGGCGCTGTTGAGCCAGACGCGTTGGGCGGAGACGGATTCGATCATGTCGACCGCGCGCACGGGCGTGGACTTCGATTCGGGGTAGAGCGTGATGCCGGCCCAGAAACCCTGGTCGAGGACTTCGTGGATCGTGTGCTCCTCGACGTGGTCGATGATCACGCGCTCGGGCTTCACGACGCCGTTGGCCTTGAGGCAGTCCATGATGAGGCGCGTGCCCTTGCGCTTGTCCTCGAGGTGCGGCGTGTGCACGAGGATCATCTGGTCGTACTGCACCGCGAGGGCGATGTGCTGCTCGAGCACCTTCATCTCGTTGCGCGTGTTCTTGTTGAGGCCGATCTCGCCGATGCCGAGCACCGTCGGGGCCTTGAGGAATTCCGGGATCAGCGCGAGGACGTCGGCGGCGAGGGCCATGTCCTCGGACTCCTTCGGATTGATGCAGAGCCAGGAGTAATGCGGCAGGCCGTACTTGGCGGCGCGCTTGGGCTCAATCTGCGTCAGCTGGCAGAAGTAATCGTAGAAACCGTCGGCGGACTTGCGGTCGAAGCCGGCCCAGAAGGCGGGCTCGCAGATCGCGGCGCAGCCGGCGAGGGCCATGGCCTGATAGTCGTCGGTGGTGCGGCTCACCATGTGGCCGTGCGGTTCGATGTAACGCATGGTCGGCGGCTTACTTGAGGCCGGGCCAGACGCCCGAAGCGGCCTTGGTGTCGGCCTTGGCGATGGGTTCGACGGAGGGGTCGCTCCAGAGGTTGAGGATGCGGGCGACGCGGCCTTCATCCTTTTCCAGGAGGAGCGGGAGGGCGGCGCGGAGGCCGCGGACGCGATGGTCGTCGCCGCCGGCGGCGCGGTCGAGGCGGTCGAGGAAGGCCGCCAGGTCGAGCAGCTTGTACCGGGCGTCCATGAAATGCAGGTCGGCCACCTGCTCGCGGGTGCGGGCGGGGGCTCCAGGATGGGGTTGGGGGGTCGACATGGGGGAGGCACGCCTGCGCGCGCTTGGGTAAGACACCAAAGTGCGGCAGAGGTCCCCGTTGGTCAAGCCACCCCGCCCGACGGCGGGCGCCGGCTTACTTCTTGGCCGGAGCTTCCTTGGCTTCCTTCTCGTACTCAGCCGCGGTCCAAGGGGTCTTGCGGTCGGCGTACTTCTTCTTGATGGCCTTCACTTCTTCTTCGGTGACGGTCGGGCCGTTGTTGCCCCAGGTGTTGTTCACGTAATTGACGACGTCGGCGATATCCTTGTCGGAGAGGCCGGCGACCGGGGGCATCATGCTGTTGTAGGTGACGCCCTTGACGGTGACGGGACCCTGCATGCCGTTGACGATGTTACGGACGGCGATCGAGGCGTCCTTGGAGACCCACTCCGAACCGGCGAGGGGCGGGAAGACGGGAGGGAGACCCATGCCGGTCGGCTGGTGGCAGGCGATGCAGGTGCGGGAGTAGACGGCCTTGCCGCGCTCGAGGGAGGCGGCGTCAGGGGCGGCCACGGCGGCGGCGGCGAGGAAGCAGAGGGCGAGGGACTTGAGGGAGGTCATGGTGCGTGAGTCAGATAGGTGCGAGGAATGGGAAAGACCTCAAAAGCAAAACACGGTTCCCACGGGAACCGGGGAGGTAATTAGCCCAGGGCCGACCGGGCATAAGGGCTGCCCGAGGATGGTTTTAAACGACAATACCCCCTCGAATGGCTCCGGGCAGGGATGGGCCTTACGCCCTATTAAAATGGGGTGGAAACCCGCCAGCTTACCCTTAACTTGCGTAGTATGAAGACGCCAGAACCCCGGCTGGACTGGATGCGCCAGGTGCGCCCGGAGAGCCTGCGCGCGGTCTTCGATCACCTGCCAGGCGTGATGTTCTTCGCCAAGGACCTGTCCGGACGTTTCACGATGGCGAACCTGGCCTTCGCGCAGCGCTGCGGCGTCCCCGACGTCGCCAGCCTGATCGGCAAGACCGACGCGGACATCTTCCCGCCCGAGCTCGTGGAGGCCTTCAAGAAGAAGGACCAGCAGATCTGCCAGACGGGCCAGCCCCTGCCCCGCATCATCGAGCTCTTCCCGAACGCCGCCGGCGAGCACGTCTGGTATGAGACGACCAAGGTCCCGCTCTTCGACGACGCCGGGCGCGCCTGCGGAGTGTGCGGGACGGTCCGCAGCTACGAAGGCACCAAGGCCTTGCTCGAGCCCTTCCTGCAGGTCGAAGCCGCCGCCGAGTATATCAAGGACAACCTCACCGACGCTCTGAACATCGCCAAGCTGGCCAAGCTCACCGGGATGTCGGTCCGCCAGTTCGAGCGCAAATTCCACAAGGCCTACCAGGTCAGCCCCCGCGGCTACCTCGTGCGCATGCGGGTGGCGGCCGCTTCAGACCTGCTCCGCACCACCGTGCTCCGCCCCTCCGAGATCGCCCACCAGACCGGCTTCTATGATGCCAGCGATTTCTCCCGCCAGTTCCGCCGGGCGATGAAGGTCAGTCCGACGGAGTTCCGGCGACACTTAAAGGCCTGACCCCCAACCCCTAAAGGAGGGTCGGACCCCCAGATGCCTTCTCGACAGAGGGGGTCTGATGGGTTTTATTCACACCCGTACCCCACCCACCTCTACCCATGAGCACACAAGAAAATAAACCGGACATGGCCCTCTTCTGGGGCTGTTTCATCGCCCTGATTACGACGGCGTTCGCATTTATCACGCGCGCCTTCTTGGTCAATGACCCGTCCCTGTGGCCCAAGACCTTCGGACTGGATGCCGTTCAGGCCGGCGAGCTGTTCGGCGCGGGCATCTGGCCCTTCGCCATCTCGATCATCATCTTCTCCCTCATCATCGACCGCATCGGCTACAAGACCGCGATGTGGTTCTCCTTCCTTTGCTACGGTGGCTATGCAATTCTGGCCCTGAAGGCCTACGGCGTCATCACCGCCGATCCTAACGCCAAGAAAGAAGCTTACAACCTTCTCTACTGGGGTTCGGTTATCCTCGGCCTGGGCAACGGTACCGTTGAGGCATACATCAACCCGGTTGTCGCCACCATGTTCAACAAGGACAAGTCCAAGTGGCTCAACATCCTCCACGCCGCTTGGCCCGGAGGCCTGGTTATCGGCGGCGTCTTGACCTTGGCGCTTGGCAGCTACGCCGCCCAAGATTGGCGCATCCTGGTCTACATCATCGCCGCTCCTGCGCTCGTCTATGTCGCGATGCTTGCCCGTGCGGTCTTCCCGCCCAATGAGCGCGTCGCCGCCGGCACCACCTACCGCGAGATGCTCGCGGAATTCGGCATCCTCGGCGCCGCCATCGCCAGCTACCTCATCACCGCCCAGCTGGCCCAGGTCTTCGCCTGGAGCGCCGCCATTCAGTGGTCCTTGTTCGCCGTCATGGTCATCAGCTTCGGCATCTACAGCCGTTCGCTCGGACGCGGCATCCTGGTCTTCCTCTGTCTCGTCATGATTCCGCTCGCGACGACCGAACTGGGCACCGACGGCGCGATCTCGGGAATCATGGAGAAGCCGATGCACGCGATCGGCGGCAACGGCATGTGGGTGCTCATCTACACCTCGGCCATCATGATGGTGCTGCGCTTCTTCGCCGGCTCCATCGTCAGCCGTATCTCGCCTCTCGGCCTCCTCGCCGGCTCCGCGACTCTGGCGGTCATCGGACTCACCAGCCTGGCCGCGGCCTCCAGCCTCGTCGCGATCTTCATCGCGGCCACGGTCTACGCCTTCGGCAAGACCTTCTTCTGGCCGACCACCCTCGCGGTGGTGTCTGAACAGACCCCGAAGGGTGGCGCGCTCACCCTCAACGCTATCGGCGGCATCGGCATGCTCGCCGTCGGCATCCTCGGCGGCCCGGTCATCGGCGCCATCACCGAGAAGACCGCCGAGACCGCCATCGTCCAGCAGACCTCGGCCGAAACCTACGCCAAGGTCGCCAAGGAAGGCAGCTACGTGCTCGGCAGCTACAAGGCGGTCGATGCTGAGAAGGTGGCTTCTCTCGCCAAGGCTGACAAAGCCTCCGCAGAGAAAATCACCGCCGCGCGTGAAGGCGCCAACCAGGGCGCACTGGCCAAGATCGCCATGTTCCCGCTGTTCATGCTGGCCTGCTACATCGGCCTGATCCTCTGGTTCCGTAGCCGTGGCGGCTACAAGGCCGAGGTCATCGGCGCCGGCGGCCACTGAGCCGAAGTCCCTTCCCCTCCGAAGGCCGCCCACCCGGGCGGCCTTCTTGTTTGGTAGGTTTGCGAACCGTCCCCGTCGGATTCGTCCCAGCAAATCGGCTTCCGTCCGCCGCGGGTTTGGGCTGAATGAAGCCACTCCCATGAGCACCCCGAAGATTCGCATCGCGCTGGCCGGCCTCGGCTTCGGCGCCGAATTCA
>JACCDN010244375.1_pt1 | contig 11669 bp, 8 predicted proteins | sample 7441691 | NCBI WGS metagenome assembly JACCDN01 (sample SAMN15323439, study PRJNA562643) | freshwater metagenome | isolation source: river surface water | place: USA:Blue River Watershed | collected 2017-08-16
AAGCAGTTTTATACAAAATATGGAAGAGATGCAGGTAACATAATGCTCTCACAGTTCAATACCAATATTGTCTGCAGGATTAATGACCCGGAAGAAGCGGCAATGATCATGAAACAGGTGGGTAATATTGAATACAGCAAAAAACAGAAGAATATATCATTTGGCGCTCATGAACACAGGGATGGAGAGAGCTATACCGATCAGGAGCGTACCAAGCCGCTGATTGATATTAACGATTTCAAGCTTTTAAATCCTTTGGAAGCATATGTGCTGCTTCCGGAAGCAGAAGTTGCAATCGGTAGGATAAAGTCTGAAATACAGATTATACCTAAAAATCTGCAACCGTTTTTTATCCCAAAATCAAATGAAAGGAAAATATTACCCGGTTCTAAAACTGCAAAAAAAGCGGTAAATCAAAAACAAAGGTAACAGTATAAGAAAAGGAAAAGAAAATCAGATTTATTTAATAATTTTAGAACTAAGAAGATAATAACAGGAATTTTATCTCCAGTCATATTAAATTCTAGACTTGTTATATTCAGCTTTGATTATTAAACAGAAGATTTGTTTGTATCAAATGAGCAATTGGTGTTTATTGATGGACGGGCTTGTTTCGATTTAAATATTCTTAAAGGAACTTTACATTGGAAACTATTTTATAGATTTTTGACATCTTTTCTATGTCTCAGTAATGGATAGTTTAGAATATTTGTGGCTAGATCCTTTAATATATTAATTAACTTGGCTGCTTTATTGGAACAGCATATAAACTTATACTTGAAAAACTATAATAAACTATTATAACTTGGGTGCGTAGCTTAACAAAATAATTACAAGCTAGATGACAATTTTGTACAATAACAGTGTATATAAGATCAAATTTTGCTAGTACAGTTTATAGAAAACAGGTAATTGGAAAACAAAGACAAAACCTGGCTATTATATTTTGAGAATTTTAATGAAAACTAAGTGGCAGATATTTTTATGAAAAGTTTTACTAAATGGTTTAAAGATTCTAAATCAACTGAAAAAAATGTGGGTATATCACTACTGCAAGCCACTCTTAAAGATTTGGACAGAACTTTGCCCTCTTCTACCCCAGAATTAACTAAGATAAAAGAGGAAATTGCTTTACAAAAGCAAAAATTGAAAGAAGAAATAGATAAGGAGAATCAAAGACAGGAAGAAATAATAAAACTTAATAAACAAATAGACAAAATAAATGAATCCATAACAAAATTACCTAAAAAAGCAAAAGAAGAATTTATAGGCTTTAACTCTATACCTGATTTAGAACTTAGTAAACAAATGCAGGATTGGATAGAAGCGCAGAAAAACAAATTTAATCAAAATTTATTTAGCATACGAAAAAAGCTGCTGGTCTTAGAAAACCCCATTCATGAATCTATAAAACCTTCGGAAATGATTGATACGCTCATTTCTTCTAATCGTCGCAGCTTATCACAAGAACAAGAAGGGTTAAATGAAGTAACTAAGAGGTCAGAATTAACTAATCAAAACCTAAGTTCTGCAACTACTCTTACATCTGAAGCTAGTATCGTATTATTTAACTACAAAATCGATGCACGAAAAGAACTCTTAAAAAGAACACAAGAACAATTATCATTAATTAAAAAATTGCCTGCTAAACCATTCGATTTCTATGGTTTAGAAACGTTTAATACTAGTGCTTATGGTCTAACAGAAACTTTTATCCCTGATCAAGAATTTAGCACTAAACGAATTGATATTTTTCTGCAAAGTTCTGAGCTCTTAAAACAATTATCTAGTCAGCTAATAGTGCTCAAAAATCTTAACCTTTTGTCTACAGGAACAAAGAAATTAATAGATTCAGGCTTACATAACTATTTTGAATCTGTAGTGTCAAACCTTTTAAAACCAGATGCAGTTAGCTTAAGCAGTTTAGTACTTAATATAAACACCATATTTAAAGATTTTGTTCAATTATATAATTTTGTTTCTAATGAAAGTAATCAACAAGGTTTAATGCAACTTCTAAAAAAACATAAAGTCTTTTTAGACAAGCAAAAAGAGCTTAGTTACAAAGAATTTCTTCAACTTCAAGATGTTTATGATTTAGGTTTTATAAGAGAACAAGATGGAAGCATAACAAAAAAAGATGTTATTTTACAAGCAAAATTAGGATCAGAGCATCTGGTTTCAAAGTGGCAAGAAAAATATTTTGAAGATGTAGTAGAAACTATTGCTTCCTGTTTTAGTAAAAGCAGTTGGACCAATAAACCGATTTTAACAAAAGGTATGAGTAAATATGGGGTTGAAAATAGTATGCTCTCTATTATACTCGAATATTTGGATCCACAAGAACTACCTTTGAATTTTTCAAAAAATGTAAAAAACTACATTAATTCTAGTTTAGGTAAAGCTAAACATCATCTGGAACAGCTAAAATATACTGATAAAGCAATTACTTTATTAGCCAAGATACAACAGGAATACAGAAATGGTTTTAAAACATTTGACAATTTTCTCTATTCCCAAATTCAAGAAGCAATAGGTGGTATTATTGATAACCAAGAGATAATCAAGCTTATTGCAGAATATTTATATTTTTTACCACCAGATACTTTGTTTAAACCCTTAGCTTATTCTGACTTAGAAACCGCCGCTCCCTATTATGAATTTTCTCACGTTCAAGAAGCAGTAGGCGATATTATAAATAATCCAGAGATAATCAAGCTTATTGCAGAATATTCAGTGTGTCCACCAGAGGAATTATCATCAGGGGAAAAAACATATTACACAGAGATATTTAAAGTTAACCAACAGGTATGGTCTTTAATAGAAGCCCAAAAGGCTATAAAATTTTGTTACTACCTACTCAGTGCTAACAAAGTTAGAGAATTGGAGGAATTTCTATTTAATCTAAAGTTCATTAATATTGATATACTATTTTCTGATGAGTTTATAAAATTACTTAATAAAGGACTAAATTCGGTTTTATTTAACGATAAAATAATAAAGCTTGCTGTAAAACTGACAGGATTCTTGGATTTTGATAATATAAAGAAATTGCAAGGAAGTATAGAAAAACAAGATGCGGCACTAAAACAAGTAGAAAGTTATATTATTAATGATTGTTATGAACTTGCGCAAAATGTGGTAGGAACAACCATAAAGCAAGAATATTTATTACTTAACAGTTTGAGTTATTTTACTTCTAAAGAAACAATGAATATCAAAGCACTGGAACTGTTGAATATGTTAATTAGCCTTGCTGATTATGATCCAGCTGTTTCGAAGCAGTTATTTAGCAGTGAAATCCTAAAAAAACTAATAACTAAATCATCAGCTAAAGAGGCAAGTATTTATGAGTTACTTTACGATTTAACCAACTCAGAATATAACTCTACAGAGATTACTAACCAACTCAAAAATCTGCTTATAGAGGAAACTTCTCCTAAGTTGCTTCAGCTTTTTAAGCCATCACAAGCTAATATGATTATTGGGTACGCTAAAGAGCTAGTTACAAAGGTAAATATTTCTAAGCTGCTTTATTATTTAATCAGTTCAGGAAATGCTGATATGGAGGTTATTGATCAATTCCTAAAAGCAGGAGCAGATATTAATTTTATTTATAATGGTAAGGGTTACCTGCATTTAATAGCAAATCAACTAACCATGGTTGGTAGGGAGTCCCAGTTTAATTATAAGGAAGCATATAATATTCCGCGTATCCAGCAGTACAAGATTGACCCTGAGAAGCAGGATCAACTGATTGAAACTGCTTTATTCCTTGTAGAGAAAGGAGCAGATATTAATCTGAAGAATAAAGATGGCAGTGGCTTTTTAACTAGTCTTTTTGGTGAATTACCTGGAGAACAGGGCAAATATTTGTACTTGAGATTCCTTAAAAATGAAAAAATACTTGATCAACTATCATTAAAGGATTGCGATTTATATGGCAGGAATCTGTTGCATTTATTATTTAGGGATATGTTTGACTTTTTTTATAGTAGTAATAATAAGGTTTATGCTAAAAAGCTGTTTGCTGATATTACACGTAAAATTATAAAACAAGAAAACCAAGAGCTAATCCTTTATTTGAAGGATAAAGAAGGAAACACACCCTTACATTATTTAGCAGGATCAATTACAGAAGAGTTTGTAGATCTAAGAGATTCATCTGGTATTAGGGTTGAGTTAAGAGCAGGACTTCCAAAATTTAAGCTTGATTTGTTAAATACAAAAAATATATATGGAGAAACTCCTTTACATGCCGCATTTACTAAGGCTAGCGACGTGTGTGCATTTTTTGATTTTATTTTTCACTGGGTTTGCTCACCTACGCAGTGGTATGATAATCCAAAGTTAAGGTTGCACGATAAAAACACCAAAGGAATTAGTACTTTAGATATGGTAATTGATTCAGGTAGTGCAAGGCTTGCTTCAACAATAAATTCTTATTTATCAAATATTACCTATAAATTAGGTATTAGTACGGAAGAGGGTATAAGAGAAGCTGCTAAGCTATTTGTTTTTGATAAAAATAGTAATTTTATTTCAGTTAATGTTGGGTTATTAGATGAATATTTACCAAGTAAATTATCCCAAGCTAGTGAGGTTATCAAAACAATTTTGCTGGCATATTTATATGAGTCACCTGCGGAAGATCAAAGTATTACTTATTATCCTTCTTCTTCCTTATCTTCATCTATATCCCATGGTATAATAAGGTCAGATGGTGGATTAGAAGATGGTGGAATAGCAGGACCTCCCCAAGAAGACGAAGAATTATCGTTTTACCATATACCAGATTTACTTAGGTTGGAGACCGGCGAATTGGGATCAGGTCTAGGTGGGTCCTACTCATCGTCAATCTCATCTCACTCTTCTTCATCTTCAGCTCATTCGCTTAGCTATACTAAGGAAGAGGAGAAGGGCAGAAAAAAATTAGAGGAAAAAGCACCAGCTAAGATTGGCGCTAGTGTATTACCACTTTCATTTAACAACTTCAGTTCTAGTTCATCAAGTAGCAGTTCTAGTTCTTCTAGTAGAAGTTTAACTGGGGAAGAAGATGACAATAGAGATATAGGTTGGATTAACTCATATTTCAGTAAATATACTCTGGATGGCTTAAGCAATATTCTAGCTCTTAGGGTTAATCAACTGCAGATAAAAGGAATTAAATTATTACAGGGTATTTTTATTAATGAGCAAGATAATAATATTCCCCAGATACTTGAGGAAGTCTCTAATGCTAAAGAACAAATAGTTTTAGTACCTATAAATGCTTTTGACAAACATGCAGTAGGGTTAATTTTTGAAAAGGCTAGTAATAGTAGTGTCCTGAAAGTTATTTATATTGATTCCTTAAATAAAGCTATTCCTGAAGAATTGTGTAAATTAATTTTCAGTAAACCAGAATTTCATCTTAATTTTAAGCAAGTTGTTATTGAACAGCAAAAATACTCTAATTGTGGACCTGAAGTAATTGAAAACTTTATTTTATATTTAACTGGTCAAAGAGCTAGCCAAGAACAAGCGGTTGAATTACATTCAAAACTGATTCAAGATCAGCTAATAGGAGATGAGATTTTAACTCAATTTGACTCTGTCGAATATGAACTTTTAGGTGCATCAGATAATATACACTCAAGTTAAGAGTCCTGATACTTTCTCAACCGAATTTGAATTAAATTGAGCGTTATTTTGGAGGTGTTGCAAGTTGAGAGGTAAGGGGAGTTAGTCCAAAGATATACTACTAATGGTTTAGCAAGTCAAGTAAGTTTTCAGTAATGATTCTAATTTCACCGAAAATATCCTCTCCATCTTTCCAGAAGTTGAATCTTCCTTTCTTAAACATTCGCATAACTTCAAAACCTTTGATAGTTGCATATGCTGTTTTCCTTGACTTAAAGCCTGATACCGTTTTGATTAAGCGCTTAAGCTTACACATGATTGGGTTCAATGATATTATTGAGATACGTAATCTGCCTATGCTCTACTTCCAAAGAACATACCCCTTCTGACTTTAAATGGCTAATTGCCTTAACATATGTTGGATTCTTGTCTGTATTGATGGTATTAGGGTGAGCATATTCCGGTATGGATCTTAAGGCTTTACTTAAGAAACGCTTAGCTGCATTGATACTACGGGTACTTGATAAATAGAAATCAATAGTGTTACTATCTCTATCTAAAGCTATATAAAAATATGACCACCCTTTACCTTAATATAAGTTTCATCCATTCTCCAAACTAAGAACTAGTTTAAGTTTCCAATTTGGAGCATAATATTGAACCCAATGATAAATTGTGGGGTTATCTCTACTCCTCTCTGTCAGCATTTTCTCTAAATCACGATAACTAATGACGTACTTGCAATACCATCTTACTACCCAGATTATTACGTCATATTTGAAATGACAATGCTTGAATAGGTTCATAAATCTAGTGCCTTGTTTTTATTAAGAACAGCTATTGTATTCTCTTATCTCCTAAGTCAGATGATAGCCTTATTGTGGGTATAATCGGAGATAAATTGAGTTTTGAAGATCCAGAATAAGCTGCTAAGTAGAATACGGGGTTAATTCGCCTCTTCTACTTATTTGCAATAGTGCCGCAAAAATTGCACTAGCAAATATTATTAATAGTAAGCTGGTTGGAATAATTATATTAATATTTATACTATAATAACCAATTTGTAATGTAAATATTATGGCAAAGGGTATTTCAGGACAACAAAAGGAAATTGTAAGAAGCATCAATGATCAAATATTATATACCAAGTCCATTCAAGAATTAGGTTTAGGGGATAAAATTCGTGAGCGCTTATTCAAAGAAATGGCTAAGGATGGGATTACATCTGGTGATGGTATAAGCAATTATTATACCACGCAAGGAATATTACCTATTCATCGTAAAAATGGAGGATATATTACAGACGAGCAGCTAAAGAAATATCAAAACATGCTATCTATTTTTGCAAAAGAAGCTCTACATGAGCATGGAGTTATTGATATTACGGAGAAACTCAAACGGGTAAGCCAAGCAAAAGGCCCTCAAACTGCATTACAATTATTACGGAATATTGAAAATGTTCAAGAAAACAACTTTACAATTATAAATCAAGGAAAAGGTATTTTGAACAACAAAATTACTTTTGATCCTCTAAAACCAGGCGAAGCAAATAGGTTAGAAAAAATGCTAGATGGATTGTATAAGGAAGTTCTGGCTAAAAATGCTTTCGATATTACAGAAGAATTAGCTCTTATTCCTAAAATAAAAAATGAAAAAGGAAAGGCAGTAATAGATAGTAACAAAATCCAACTAGTCAAAACAGCTTTAATTGAACAGATGGAAAAAGACGGAATTATAGTTGACCGAGTAAAAGGTTTAATGAAAGTTGATCTAGATAAAGCACTTACCAAAGAACAAATAATCAACTACCGCGCAATGGTAAACCATTTTGTTGATAACGTCAATGCTCAAAGAGACCCAAATAACCCACCTTACATAATATCGCAAGCTTCAGCTAAGAAATCTGCAACTCACCAAGCTACAACACTAACTGAATCCGAAAGAAATAAAATAAGAGAAAAAAGTTACCCAGGTAGGTATATTGATATTACTGAGCTTGTTATCGCTTTTCCAGATAAAAATGATCCAATAAGAGTAGCAATTATCAATAATTTAAAAAAAACATTGAGTAATAAAGGTTATGATGAACATTATTTTCAGTATCCTGAGAATCTACAAATATTTGCTACCTCCCCTAGCAATCCCGAAATTTCCCCACAACTAAAAACATCTCTTGAAGCAAATTTAAAAGCTCAGATTCAAGCAGCTAAAGCTACGAAAATCCAACCTCAACTTCATGTACAACCTGCTGCTCCTGTAGATCCAAAAGCAGAAGTAGAAGCACCAAAACCATTAATCACACCAACTTCAGAGGCTCTACCTAAGCCAATTCCAACAGTTCTATCAGAACAAGATCTAGCTAACAACATAGTTAAAAGTTTAGAGGAGTTTGCTAAAGACCCACAACTGACTAAAGCATTAGGAAAAAACGATGCAGAAATACTGCAGAAAAAAATAAATGGTTTAAAGGATAAACCACTTTCAGAAATTTCCAAAGATTTAGAAGATCTAAAACAATGGTCGCAAGGTAAACAAACTAAAAAACCAGTGTTTAAAAGTATAGTTCAAGTGATTAACGCGGCCAAAGATGTTATTGTAGCATATGTTTCTGGTAATCAAGAAAAGAGGTCAGAAAGTATAGAAAAATTCAAGATTGCTTTAGATAACAAGCCTGTACGTGACGCCGCAAGACAGATTTATGACAAGATAACCAGTCTAAAACCTATTTCTGTAGAGTTGTCAAACACTCAAGAGGTAAGTAAAACTCATAAACTAAGTATACCTAAGTTGCAGTCCCAGTCCTCATTTGAGAAAGAAGACCGAATAAAAGGCCAGCATACCAAGAAACTTCTAAAGGAAACTAGTAAACCTAGCGGTCATCCCATAGTTAGATAAAGTACCGATCATTTATTTTGTGTGAGTTAATTTTTTGACACCGTTAAGTTAAAATTGAGATAGAAGAGAGGATTGAAGTGGTGTTGTTGTATGAATAAAAAAACAAACGTTACAAGTCAGATAAAAAGGTAGTGTTGCAAATAGCAAAAAAAACCTTTTTATAATCAAAAATAGGGTTGGTATTTATCATATATGTAATAGCGTCAATATTCTCTACGCTTACCAGAAGAAAAACGGCAAGCGTAGGCACTACAACGGCAAAAGTCAGAAATTGTATTACATCTGTAAAAGTAACCGATTTTATCCCTACCCTTGGGCCTAAAAGAGCTAATTGTTTAGAACAAGCTCCCCTAGCGCTCCCGCATCAACTACTACTCTATTTCCTTCAGGTGGCATGTATGTTAATAAATATGGAATAAAATTATAATCACTAAGAGAGCAGTATTGCTTTGATGCTCCACCCATTCTATTTAGCATTTTGCTAGACTTGCTAGAATCAGTTGGTGCGTCTTCCCTTAATTTAAGTATTAATTCATATCTATTTCTCAACCAACTGTCATAGGGTTCTAGAATTTTTTGTATCTTTTTTTCTTTTTCAATAATATCTTTATTTTCTTTATTAAAAGTAATTATAATAGTCCTATTATTTTCATTAATAGTCCAAAAAAAAATTCCATGAGAATAACGGCTGATCGTGTTTATGGTACTGTTCTTGTTTTTGTACGATAAGTTCTATAGGAGTGCCGTAAATGCCGTCTATTCTTATAGTATGTTGGTGAGTTAAAAAATGTATAGCTTCTCCAAGGCTTAATTGCTTCGCAGCTTTTACATAAAATGATAATAATATTATAATTACAAATACTATTAAATTCTTACCACTCGAAAGCATCTAAAACTCTAAAAATAATAAAGTCTTATATCAATTTTTTTCTATAGTTTGTATTAGAATCGTCAAAATCTCTTCACATCCTTTTTTATCAAGATCTATTTTATCACATCGTTAAAAAAAGAAATTATGGTCTTGTTTGTATATCAATAATAGTTTGTAACTAACTACAGAAACATCAATTTTGCTGTTTGATCTAGTTGCCTAAAATCCAACAATAAGGACATTTTATGCTCTTAATCCATTTTTTAACTTGGCGGTCTCTAATGTGCTATTGTATGGTAAGATAACTGCGTCAATGACGCAGTATTGTTTTTAGCAATAAAAAAATGCAATCAACTAGATCAAAAACATGCAAAATTTGGCAGAAAAGAAAACAGAGCTATTATTGTCATTAGCAAAAGAAATGACTCCTAAAAGGATCAAATCCATCAGAGCTTTATATGGTTTAACACAAGAGAGTTTTGCAATGCTCTTTGATATATCCTACAATACTTATAGAAACTGGGAAATAGGCCATCGTAACCCTTGCACTTCTGCAGTATCTCTTCTAACTCTCGCAGAGGAAAATTCAAAACTTTTTTTGAAACAACAAAAACAATTTAAAAATGATAAAAACTGCTAGTTTAACTCCTAAGGAAAAGGAAATTATAATACACAAAGGAACAGAGGTATGTTATACTGCAAGTTTTGATCGGGTACATGAAGATGGAACCTATCTTTGTAAAAACTGCGGTATAGGGTTATTTAGCAGTAAAGATCAGTTTCATTCTGGCACTGGCTGGCCTAGCTTTGATCAAAAATTAAGCAATAACATCAAAAAGGATAAAGATTTAGACAATATACGTACCGAAGTCTTATGCAAAAGATGTAGTGCTCATTTAGGTCATGTATTTTTTGGAGAGGGATTTACAGAATTAAATACAAGGTACTGTATTAATTCAATAGCATTAGATTTTGTTCCTTTTGAGAATATAAGCAGCACAGAAGAGGTTATTATAGCTGCTGGGTGTTTTTGGGGAGTAGAATACCATTTTGGTAAACTAAATGGCGTGTTAAAAACGGAAGTTGGTTATACTGGTGGGTTTGTTGATAACCCTTCTTACGAGCAAGTATGCAACACAAATACCTTTCACATAGAAGCAGTTAGGATAATTTATGATCCTAAAATAATTGATTATAAACATATAATACAGTTTTTCTTTGAGATACATAACTTCCAACAAGCAGATGGTCAGGGTCCTGATATAGGTCATCAATATTTAAGTAATATATTTTACTATTCGGAAGTTCAGGAAAAACTAGCAAATAATATAATTTATCAGTTACAAAATATGGGCTATGAAGTGGTAACTGAGTTAAAGCCAGTAACGACCTTTTGGAAAGCTGAGGATTATCATCAGAAATATTATAATAAAAACGGTCAACTACCTTACTGCCATAAATGGAAGAAAATTTTTTAGAGGTAGTTATTTAAATTACTTTCATTTAAGTTATACATAATTTATCTTATGGAAAATAAAAGGGTATTAAAGTAGATAAAGAAGAAGTTTTTTACTGCTAACTTCTTCGAAAGCTATGTGTGAGATGAAGGATGGCCTTTCGGGTTCGGCTTTCTGGAGCAGAATTCAAACTACTTTTAAGTTATTATATTCTAAGGAATATAGTGGCGAGCATTAAAAGTCAATATTTGAAATTGGCAAGTATAAAATAGAGAGTTGTTGTATATATTCTAACATTATGTTATCAATAAATCTGTTGATTTTTTGAGCAACCCTACAATGTCTACCTTTTTTATTCCTGGTATGAAGCTTTAAGGCTGCTATAAGCTGGCAGTATTGTTTCATTTTCTCATATTTAACCAAACGCGGATGATTATAATCTGCTCTTGCAAGTGTTGATAGCCTATTATACTTACGTAAATACCGATAAAAATTAGCTGCTTCCTTAATGACTGATTTACGTTTAGGATCACGCATAGCTAAACTAGTCAATTATGTTGATGTAACATAGCTAATGTATCAGCAGGTAAATGTTTAGTCATAAAATAGCATCGCTACATTATTTTCTATTAGCTTATCAAGTTCTAGTTATTGTAAACATAAATTGTAAAAATCTTAGAAAACGTCTATAATAAAGGATCATTTATTTTAGACAAATATATTGCTTTTAGCAATTAACTTATTTCTGGTTTAGTGGATTGATGACCAAAATTTTACCAGTTGACACAATAATTATGTTGCATAACAAGTTAGGAACAATAACT
>JACCDN010403198.1_pt1 | contig 11669 bp, 10 predicted proteins | sample 7441691 | NCBI WGS metagenome assembly JACCDN01 (sample SAMN15323439, study PRJNA562643) | freshwater metagenome | isolation source: river surface water | place: USA:Blue River Watershed | collected 2017-08-16
ATTTCTGGTGCAATAGATCTTGTGCCATTCCACCAGAATGAGATACTTCTTGGATTTTTGCCACCATTTCATAGCTTTGGTTTCACGATCAATACAATATTCCCGCTTATTGCACCAGTCCAAGTTGCCTATACGCCAGATCCGAGTGATGCTAGAACGATAGGAAAGATACTTACTCACACCAGATCCACTATCGTATCAGCGACCCCAACATTTCTCAGGATGATACTCGCAAACAATGATGATTCTATGCTCGAGTCACTGAGATATGCATTCGTAGGAGCAGAAAAGTGTGGAGAGGAGATTTTTTCTCTTTTTCATGAGAAATGTAGAGATGCAACTATCCTCGAATGATATGGTATCACGGAGTGTTCTCCTATTGTAACGGTGAATACACTTGATCAACAAAAAAAATGAAGTGCCGGAAAATTCCTCCCACATATGAGCTATACAATTCGATCACTTGATGGAAATAAGAATATGCCTGCCTGAGAGCAAGGCATGATATTTGTCACGGGTGCGAGTATATTTTCAGGATATATCGATACAGCTATCGAGAGTCCATTCGAGGAATTTGATGGTCAAAATTGGTATAAGACAGGGGACCTTGGATATGTTGATACTGATGGATTCTTATTTATTACTGGCCGACTCAAAAGGTTCGTGAAGATTGCTGGTGAGATGATATCTCTGCCTGCTATCGAGACCACACTTCTTGAAAAATATGGCAATCCAGAAATCGCCACCCTTGCAGTTGAGGCTCAGGAAAGTGATGGACAAGTCACTATTGTGGCTTTTACTACTTTTGACGTATGAATCAGTGAGATCAATGAATATCTCCATACTCATGGAGTGCCGAACCTAGTGAAGATTGCTCGTGTTGATCAGATAGAGATGATCCCAGTTCTCGGAACTGGAAAGATAGATTACAAAGAGCTTAAAACCAGAATATAACTTATGAAACCTTACGCAAAAATACTTCAAACTATTGATAAAGAATTTAATCAAGCACTCAGAGAACTTCAATCTGATTCTATTTTTTTGCGAACAGATGGACTCTATAGTACCGATGACAAACGCAGAATTACAAAAATTTGGAAAAAAATTCTAAAGCCATTTGGATCACTTAAAAAAATTATTAGATCAATGTACTGGAGATCATTTTTTGGGTTTTGAAATAAAAATAGTTTCGTAGTACATTATGCAAGCGTCATAACCTACTATAATATGGTTTTTGAACTTCGTGAATGTTTTGGTAAACATGAAGAGTTTTTGAGGCAGTACCTTGATGATACTTTTGTTGAAAATTATTCCACTCTCGCCAGATATATGTATCATGTACGATTCTATAGTGTACTCATATATCCGAGAGAATTTTTTCTCACACTTCGAGATGAGGTATTTGAGAGTTTGTGACCCATATTTGATCGACCTGAGCGATCAGCCTGAAATATCGAAAAGAGATTTTCTCATGATTGGATCAATATTTGGTATTACATACGATATAGAATTACACTTGTTATCTCTTTTATTTCTAAGAGATTCGGAATGTTCATATCACATATCTATTTTAGTCGACGACATATTGGCAGGATAGAGTCTGTTCATATTGAGAATATTCAGACTATGATTTCACCTGGTGATATATTAATTACTCGTCGTAACTGGGCAGCTACAAATATAAGCATTCCTGGTTTTTGGAAACATATGTCTATGTATATCTGAACAGGAAAATATCTTAGAGAAAATTATGCGAAAAATGTACTCAATAATGTTATCCTTGATGATATGGCACATTATATTATCGAGGCGGTTGGTACTGGTGTGCGTATTACTACTCTCTGAGAACTCGCATCACACAATGATTACCTCGGTATTATACGGCCCAATTTTTCTCTTTCAAGGATAGAACGTGCCATCTCAAAAGCATTGACTCAAGTCGGCGTTCAATATGATTTTGCATTTAATTATTATAGTGATACTAATCATGTATGTTCAGCACTGATCACCAAGGCCTATCTTCCTGAATATCAAGATGATGAAGGACTCCATATTACACTCACACGTATAGCAACAGGAATAACGTATCCACCACATGATATCCTTAAAAAAATGAATGAAGAGAATCAATCGGGTCAATCAGAACTTTTATTTGTTGCATTCATCGATACAAGCGAAAAGACAGGAGCAAATTTTATTTCTACAGAACAAGCATTTCTTGGTACACTTTATAGATCTCGCTTGAGTTTTTTTCTTCCATAATGCACTACTACGAATATCATCATAAGTCTCCAGAAATTTTACAAAAAGCTAAAGAAAAATATTCATGGCTTTTTGATATGAATTTTTCAGATGAGAGTAGGCAAGTGAGGTATTATCTCCTTGAATCTCTGTATCGTGAGTATGGATACAAGTGAGTACTCGAGAAAGATGACTCAGGAAAACCATTACCAATTCTATATCATTCAATTTTCTTATATTGGTCTATTTCTCATTCTGAGAATTATGTGGCTTTTATTGTGTCAGATAGACATACAGGGATAGATATCGCAGAAAATGACGAACGAGATATATCCATGTTGGATATTCATCTAGAATTTGAATATAATCTTTTGGGTGGCAAGAATTGGGATAATTTTTATCGACTTTGGACAGCCAAAGAATCTATCATAAAGGCAAATGGATGATGACTGGATGATATGAATAATATATCTATCACAGAGGTAATTGATGGATATATTTCTCACTTTGCTTTCAGACAAAAAACCTATAAAATTCACACATTACAAGCTAATCCCATGATTCTTTCTTATATTATCTAATTTTTACTTATGCGACGATCGCTCATATCTCTTCTTGGACTGATTACATTTTGGAGCTTGTTTTATGCGGGGGTAAAATATTTTTTTTGGGGAATGTATGATGGAACATCATTTACACCTACACTTGAATCAATATCCGGATATGTTCTTATTGGAAGTATGATCGCGTATCTAATCTGAGGAATACTCTATGCAAGATTCAGTGAGAGGCTAATGTTATTTGTATCAATTGGAGTTGGAATATTAGCCTTTTTTTCTGCTGTCTTTCTTCCAAATATTGCTCCAGTTTTTTTTAATATTTCTATGATTGGTGTTGGTCTCGCATATAGTCTTTATGTAATCGGGAAAAATACGCTCATCGGACGAGAGATATCCACTTCTTCGCTTGAATCCTCTACCATTGGAGCCTTTACGACCATTATATTCATTGTATTTCTGATAGTCGGAACCATTGTTGGTGCAAAAATCTGAGAAATTCCTTCATTTCGATTTGCGGGGGCTCTATATTTTATAGTGATTCTTTTACTCGCATTTTGAGTGCTTTTTTTAGCTGATACAAGATCAACTAAAACAGAGTATCATTTTTCATTTGCATTGTATCGAAGACTCTTTTTGCGATATGGAATATTTATGATTGGATTGGCTTGTTTCTGGCAGATATCTGTTGAGGCTTCTCAAGTGGCGATCAATTACTCCAAAGAATTTTTTGAAAAGTCGAATTCAGCATCCTCTCTTTTGCTCATCTTCTCATCCATCGGTGCGATCCTCGGGAATATACTTTCGGTAAAAATATCTGAAAAACGACTCAGTTCATTTTTATGGATTACATGAGGTTTTGTCTTTGTAATATTTCTTTTTTCGACTATTTTGGGCCTCGCAAAAGCACTTGATATATATCTTATTGTTCAGATACTGGCATTTTTTATAGGATTTTTCTTTGGGGGAGCGGTGAATCTCGCTGAGTCTTATTTTTTCTCTCTGCTTGGTCATGATCCTGATGAATCTCATGTATCAGCATTGTATGGATTCACTCTCTCATTCATTGGTGCAATCACCATGTTTATATCTGAAAAGATCTTGCATACCGGATCGTATATCGGAGTATCGATATTTCTCTGATTCCTCGCACTCCTAGCTCTATATGGATGATGGAGGGGGATTCAGTTGGATAAATAATGAGAAATTGTGGATTATAGTATGTAATTTCATTACTTTTGTTATTTCATTGTTTGGGATTCTTGGTAAAGGTAATTATTGTTTAGATTAATAATTAAAGCCTATGACTTAAATCATTTGTATTTCTGTATTCAAAATATATAATATAAATATATTTTTTTTAATATATGAATTTTTCTTATTTTTCTCGTGAACTCACATCATCTACGCTAGTTTTTGAGATAGTTATGTGAGTGCTCTTAATCTGAGTACTCTGGTATGGAATTTCTCATTATCGATTTTTCCTTTGGAGATTCTTTGCTCTGGCATTCTGAGTATTTTGTTTTGAATGACTTACAGGTGCCCTGTGGAATAATGCTCATCTCGGAAAATATGCATATATTCACAATGATATTAGTTGGATACTAATGTTTACATGGACGATACTTATTTTTCTCGGAAAATTTGTCTATGATAAAAAAATTCATAATAAAACTCTCTTAAAAGAATTTTTATTCGTTGTATTTTGATCAAGTATACTGGTTGCTATAGTTATTTTACTCCTAAAAGATATAGGAGTCTTTTCATATTCATCAGCCACACTACCACTTATTACTTCTAGTATTCTTATATACTGAAGACCACTTGAGGCAATCCTCTATATTCCAGTCTTTATTTTCACGGTATATTCTTTCTATAAATATTGGGAACTTACTATGTATGATAAGAATTTATTTTCGAATTATACTATCTCAGCCAAGAAAGACATATTTATAAGTATAGTCGCTATCTCCCTTATTTGATATTTGATGCATCCTTTACTAGAGACTTCATTATTAGCCTCGTTTTTGTTAATTATATTCTATGTACTTGGGCTGGTTATTACCAATTTTATGGTGAATTCTATAAAGGGTATACCTCTTTTTCAGAGATATATAAGTGGTATGTTTATATTCTCGGTTCTTGTCATGTTTGTAACAAGTGTGATGATAGAAAAAGGAATGATTATATTAGCACAGTCTGTTAGGGATACATATACAATCAATACTATTTCTATTCCATGATTTGCTTTTACAGATGTAGAATTTGTTGGTATTATATTATTTTCTTGTTTGATGATTGCTATGGTAAAGTATTTTAAAATCATCACAGATGATAAGAATATACGGCTTGATGATAAAAATATGACATTTCAAGGCTTTATAAGTATAATTAAGGGGTAAAAAAGAAACACATTATTTTAACATTTAATTATTTTACATGGAATCACTTTTTGTACTTTCAGCATTGATTTATATTATTTTTTGATTTATCTCGCTTTGAGTTAATAGGCCTACCTTCTGAAGAATTATCGGAAAGTTCCTGTATCTTTCAGGAATGTTTTTAATTGGAGCCTTTATATTTGTGATCTTTGTTGATGAGGCTCCTGTTTTTTGATCTTTTCTTAGTATGTGTATCTTATGAATCTCTCTTTGGTGGTCTTATAAGTGGTAATCATGAATAGTTTTTATCACAAAATTCATCAGCTTACCGATCTTTCTCGCAATAGTTCTCATACATTTGAGAGCTTTTTTAAGTGGGATACATATAGTATTACTAATGATACCGTTTTTATGCCGATAGAGCTTTTAAGTCTCTATAATACGCCTATTTTTGATACACTTTCATCAGAACAAATTCGTGAGCTTTCCCGATTGGAAGTCATTCAAGTCCTCTATCTCTATGCTTATACTGAGAGCGTGATGTGCTTATATCTTGCTAGACATCTTGTGAATTCTGATTTTGGTAGTGTGGAACATGCATTTGTTCTCAGAGAACAAATTGAAGAATACAGGCACCAAGATATGTTTCTCCGTGGACTTGAAATTCTCGGAAAGGACTATTATCCGATGCATCGATTCCATAAATGGTGGACTTGATTGGAAGCGATTATTCTTCCAGCAAAATGGTTTTTTCTCCTTCAAATAACAATCGAATTGATTTCCCGTGAAGTTTGAAGACTTACTTTTCCTAATGAAAATATATGTCCCCTTGTTCGCGATTTGTCGCGTATGCATGAAATAGAAGAGGCAAGGCATATAGCCTTTTCCGATGCATATATGGAAAGAGCATTTAGTAAAATAGGTTTTTTTTGAAGAACTCTATGAGGCATATTCATAGCACTTGATATTGCATTTATTAATAGATTTTATCTATATAAATGATTGTATGAAAAAGCCTGAATTACGAATTTGTATGCTTATAAGTTTGCCAAGACCAACATAAAGAATAATCCTACAAAGAATATGTTAACAGGAAGTGCATTAGAATTTTTGAGAAAATATCACTGGTTTACATGGTGAAATGCGTGGATATTTTATATTTTTACTGGAATTACACGAGAAAAAATTTATGAAACGAATTAAAAATTTATTTAAAACATCTATAGGTGTCTCAATATTATGAGTTTGAGAACACATTCCTAAAAATCGTTTTACAAGCAATGACATAGAGAAAAAAATTTCTGAATGTAGTCAATATAAAGATTTTCAAGAGGGTATTATTTATAATATCTCAGGAACGTATACGCGATATTTTGCAAGTCCAAATGAATATCCATCTACATTAGCCGTCGCAGCATCAAAAAAAGCTATTCTGGATGCTGGAATTTCTATTAACGAGATTGATTGTATCATCTTTGCTAGTGCCTCTCAAGATATCACAGAACCTGCAACAGCTAATATTATACAACACGCCCTTGGATCAAATGCACCTGTTTTTGATATCAAAAATGCTTGTAACAGCTTCTTGAATGGTATGCAAGTAGCAAAATCCTTTATAGAATCTTGACAGTATAAAAATATTCTTATCTGTTCAGGTGAAACCCCATCTCGTGCTATTAGATGGAACCCAAAAAACAGAGAGGAGTTTAAAAACTCACTTGCTTCTTATAATCTTTGAGATGCTTGAGTAGCAATGGTTCTTTGAGAAGAAAAGAAAAATAAACCAGTGGTTTCATTCACAGAATTTTATTCAAAATGAATATACTTTGATGCAAGCACTATTAGTGGCTGAGGATCTAGATTCCCCAGGGATTTGGAAAAAACCTATTTCATATCTGATTCCAAGAGGTTGTCAGAAGCTTTCGGACAAGATGCTAAGACCTTTCTTTTTTATGTTTTACAGAAATATAATTGGAGACTTTCATGAATAAAGTATTTTTTCCCACACCTTGTTTCTCGCTACTCTTCTGAAGTATTCCGAGAATCTTTCGGAGTTTTAGGTCACTATATACGTAATCATAATACAACACATGGTAATATAGTATCTTGTTCTGTTCCATATGCCCTTATCCGAGCAATAGAAGAGAAAAAATTCTCACCATGAGAAAGATGATTGCTTGTTGGATTGGCTGCAGGTGCCTCTTTTTCTTTAGTTGGAATACAATTTTAATATGCCTTTTTATATATCGCCATTATTAGATGAAATTCTCTCAAATCTAAAAAAAGAAGATAAGGCTATTATTATAGATGCTATAAATGGAAAAGAGATGTATTCTTTTGAACTCTTGGAAAGAATCCAGAATCTTTCTAGTAATATGCAGAAGATATGATTTACTAAGGGTAATCTTGCAGTTATTTTTATCCGAAATAGCATTGATTTTATTACTATTGTTCTAGCTACTATTCTTTCTGGATGAAAAGTGGCACTTCTTGATCCATGAATGTGACAAAAACTTTTACATGAAAAACTTCATTTACTTTCCCCGGATTATATCTTCATTGATTGATTATTATATGATTTGCTTTCATTACCTTTTTTATCGAGGATTTTGAGAAAACAGCTCAAGAATCTTGATGGTGCAATCACCACAATTCCTAATAATATAATCATTAGTGGTCTAACTATTTTTGGAAGGAAATATTCACGACTAGACGACTTATATAAGCCGTCTTTTCAGAAGATTTATGAAAAAATTCATGAAGATGAAGATGCAATTATAGTTTTTACATGATGAACTACTGGAAAACCAAAATGAGTTGTACATTCCCTTCGTTCTCTTCATAATACTATAGCAATAACCAAAAATATAATTTGAGATACTCGTGTATTTTACGCTGACTTGCCACATTTTATACTCATTGGCATTATGTGCAATAGTTTAGTTATTGCCTCTAAAGAAGGGGTATCGAATGAAAAATTCTTACAGATTCTAAAGAAATACAAAGTAGATACCATTTTCTCTTCTCCGTTTAAATTCTTGGATTTTATAGAAAAAAATATTACTATGCCTAGTACTTTAACAAAAATATTCCTTGGATCAACTCCTATATATAAAAGCTTTTTGATGAAAATAAAATCCATTACTAGTGCAAAAATAATTTGTATATATGGTATGACCGAGATATTGCCGATTGCTTTTATAGATGGTGATGAAAAGCTAAAAATAAATTCTGATAATGATCTTTTATGACAATTTATAAGTGGTGTGGATTATAAAATAGTTCGCAATGAACTCTATTTGAAGTGAATTCATCTTTTTAAAAATTATCTTTTCCAAAAACATTCAGAGTGGCATGCTACAGGGGATTTGGTAAAAATAGAACATGGTAATCTTATAATGATGGGACGAAAAAAAGATATGATTATTAGAAAAAACTATAATATATATCCTAGTTTATATGAGTCTATAATTTCAAGTATACCATGAGTACGAACTTGTGCCTTGATTGGTTTTTATAGAGACTTATCTGAAGATGAAGAAATAATACTTTTTATAGAAAATGAAACATGATATTCATTTCTTGAAAAAGAAATATTTAAATTATTACGACATTGAGAATATTCAATTGATGAATTTGCTATTCCAAATAGAATTTTTTTTCAAAAAATTCCTCTTATCGGTAGACAAAAGAAAATAGATAAATGAAGCCTCCGTAATTCGCTTATATGAAAATAGCTATAACATGAGTGACATGATTTGTATGAGGATATCTTGCAGAGTATTTTTCGAAGCAAGGTCATGAAGTTATTTGATTCTGAAGAAAAGTCTATTCTTTAGATTGAGTCAGATATTTGAAATGGGATATTCGATATCCATATCCTCATAAAATGACAAAAATTGATCTCTTTATCGATACAGCAAGTGATATTGATTATATGAAATCCGAAAGTGTCCTTATAGATAATAATGTGGTTTCATTAAAAAATATTCATGATTTACTCATTCGTTCTGGGTGTAAAAGATACTTTTATATCTCAAGTTCCAGTGTATATCAATGACTTAATTGAGTATTACAAGAAAATCTAGAACTAGATCCATGTTATCTACAAAACTCATATGCAATAAGCAAATATCTTGCAGAACAATATATTTCTCAATATTTCCAAGAAGATATACAGGTATCCATTCTTCGTCCAAGAGCTATATATGGAACTGATGATAAGACGCTTCTTCCAAATATAATCAAACATTCATTCTTATGATATTTATTTCTTCTTTGAAATGGAAAAACAAAAACATCTCTTACTGCAATAGAGAATATTTCCATCGCAATAGAAAAAATCTTCATAGGTCAGACTAGTTTTAGAGAAATATATAATGTATCTGATGATGGGGAATATACATATAATATGATATATGAAAAGATTATAGAAAAAAAATGAATGAGATGATTAGTTAGGATTAATTGATTCTTACTTTCAGTACTTTCTTTGTTTCAGTCTAATAAGTGGAAGTATTTAATTGATATGTTTGAACATGATAAAATACTTGATATATCAAAATTAAAGAATATATGATATTCATCTTCAATGAATTTATCTACTTTTCTTGATATATAGTTGTTTACTTTAGGTTGCAATACATTATTCCTATAATGTATGTATATGCTAAATACAGTAAACATTCGACTTATAAAATTTGATTTTTTTTACTATTCAGTTTGTTTATAATTATCTTCGTTGTTGATTTGCCTGAGGAATTCGTTTTGTTCCGTGAGTGAGAGGAGTTTTGATGATGTGATGAAATTTGAGAGTCGCTTAATTGTATCTTCACTTTTGGATGCAAATAAGAATAAAAGAGTAAAATTGATTTCCTCTATAAATGTTTTTTTCATTTTTTCGATGAGTCTATTTTGTTCCTCTTTTGGTATTCCAGAATTCATAATCTGCTCAAGCATGACTGACTCAGTAGTATTGTCATAGCTTGGTATATTAATTATATCACTTGGATCTGGAAGTGTCGCGTTTTCTTTGTTTATTGGTTCATGCATATAAAAATCGAACTCATTATGTAAGAGTTCAGGGTATGTATTTTCTACATCATTTTGTATTTTTTGTAGATTATCAGTGCTAATTGATTCTTGTTCTACTGGCTTAGCAATGATATAATTTACTCTTGCTGTTGTCACTTGATTGATATGATGCACGAGGGTACCCTCTCTGGAGCGAGCTCACTCGGATTGTCGCTATCCAGTGATGATGTAGGTGAGGAGAGTCAGATGGCAAGTGCCATAGCTCCAAGAGTCGGGAATTGAGATCACATAGTGGGAGAGTAATATGGATTTATGATATCAGTTTTCGGACTGAAAGTAAAATAATCACGAAAAATCCCCGTATCACAAAGATGGGGGATTTAAATGGGGGGGGGATCGGTAGTTTATTCAGATCTTACTACTAGTACATCGAATACATCATTATTTTTTATGTACTCGATGAATTTTTCTTCCTCATGTGGGAAGCAGTAGTGCCACCCTAATAGTCCACCCAGATAAACCATTGTACTTGAGTGAAACTCAATACATATGGATTCCGATCCGAAGAACACCTTAGGATCTTCATATTTAGTTCCATCAGCTTCTTCTACTTCAATTAGAAGAGAAATATTTTTTTCTTCTTCCTTGTGTGCCTGGAGGGCACCCGGGTGTTGTCTTTCAAGGGCATCAAGGATGACCTGAAATTCTTCTTTCATGTCCTCGGGATTAAAACAATCACCAGTGATATGTACGAAGTTCATAACCTTTCTCCCCCATCCTTACTCACTCGGATGGGTAATTCAAATATGAAGGTGAGTGAGCACCTATAGAATTGAATACCTATTCCGTAAACGTAAGAACTTTTTTATTTTAGTATAATATATAGTTTTGTCAAACTCACTTATATTTTGAGTGGATTTTTTTGGATTTTTTATATAATGAGTCCATTATTTTCTATATCACTCTATGATTCTCGTATCCGATATCCGAACCAAGTACCTCGATTTTTTCCGTAGTAAAGAACACGCTATCATCCCATCGGCTCCACTCGTTCCTGAGAATGATCCATCAGTACTATTTAATACTGCTGGTATGCAACCTCTTGTTCCATACCTTCTTGGTGAGCCTCATCCGCTCGGTCGTCGTCTCGCTGATGTACAGAAGTGTGTACGAACTGGTGATATCGATGATGTGGGTGATGATACACATCTGACATTTTTTGAGATGCTCGGAAACTGGTCACTCGGGGATTATTTCAAGCGGGAATCGATCGAGATGAGTTGGGAATTTTTAACTGATAAAAAATGGCTCGGACTTGATCCTGAGATGATCTCGGTGACGGTATTCGAAGGTGATGCCAATGCTCCTCGTGATGAAGAATCAGCTGATATCTGGAAATCGATCGGTATGCCAGTAGACAAGATTGCCTATCTCCCGGCTGAGGATAACTGGTGGG
>JACCDN011083752.1_pt1 | contig 11667 bp, 8 predicted proteins | sample 7441691 | NCBI WGS metagenome assembly JACCDN01 (sample SAMN15323439, study PRJNA562643) | freshwater metagenome | isolation source: river surface water | place: USA:Blue River Watershed | collected 2017-08-16
ATCTTCCTGACTACCCGGATGAGGCATCGACCGATGCCCAGCGTGACGCCCGTGCGCGTTATGACAAGGTCAAGGGAAGCGCAGTTAACCCAGTGCTTCGCGAAGGCAACAGCGACCGTCGCGCACCACTATCAGTCAAGGCATATGCTCGCAAGCACCCACACGTGAACAAGCCATTCCAGGCCGGTTCAAAGACCCGCGTGGCAACCATGGCTCAAGATGACTTCTTCTCTAACGAGAAGTCGACCCTCTTGCCAGCTGACGATGTTTTGACCATTCGCCACATCGCGGGCGACGGCACCGAAACCGCGCTCAAGAGCGGTTTGAAGGTGCTTGCCAGCGAAATCTTCGATGCTACTTTCATGAGCGCAAGCGCTCTCGATGCTTTCTTGGCTAAGACCGTCGAGCAGGCCAAGTCTGAGAACGTTCTATACTCACTGCACCTAAAGGCCACCATGATGAAGGTCAGCGACCCAATTCTTTTCGGTCACGCAGTCAAGGTTTTCTTTGCCGACACCTTCGCCAAGCACGGCGCAGCAATTGAGGCTGCCGGTTTGAGCGCTAACGATGGCCTCGGTGCCATCCTTGATGGTCTTGCGAACGTCGAGGGCGGCGCGGCAATCATCGCCGACTTCAACCAGAGCCTGGCTAATGGCCCAAGCCTGAGCTATGTCAACAGCGACAAGGGCATCACCAACCTGCACGTGCCATCAGACGTAATCGTCGATGCGTCTATGCCCGCACTTATTCGCAACGGCGGCAAGCTTTGGGATGTCACCGGTGCCGAGCACGACACCATCGCCGTGATTCCTGACTCTTCATACGCTGGCATCTACCAGGCGACCATCGATGACGTTATCGCCAACGGCCCGCTAGACCCAGCCAAGATTGGTTCGGTGCCTAACGTTGGTTTGATGGCCCAGGCCGCCGAAGAATATGGCAGCCACGACAAGACCTTCGAGATTAAGGCCGATGGCCGCGTTGAAGTTGTGAACGCAGCCGGTGAAGTTTTGATTTCACACCAGGTCGGCAAGGGCGACATCTGGCGTGCCACTCAAACCAAGGATGTTGCCGTTCGCGACTGGGTAAAGCTGGCCGTGACCCGCGCTCGTGCCACCCACGTTCCAGCAATCTTCTGGCTTGACGAGGCTCGCTCGCACGACGCCGCAATCATCGCAAAGGTCAAGGAATACCTTGCCGATCACGACACCACCGGTTTGACCATCGAAATCATGGCCCCTGCCGATGCCACCAAGTATTCATTGGGTCGCATCCGTGAAGGTCTCGACACTATTTCGGTAACCGGAAACGTTTTGCGTGACTACAACACCGACCTGTTCCCAATTCTTGAGGTTGGCACCAGCGCCAAGATGCTCTCGATTGTTCCATTGCTAAACGGTGGTGGTCTTTTCGAGACCGGTGCTGGTGGTTCGGCTCCGAAGCACGTTCAGCAGTTCCTCGAAGACAACTACCTTCGCTGGGATTCACTCGGCGAGTTCTTCGCGTTGGCCGCATCGCTTGAGCACCTTGCCACCACTACTGGCAACGCAAAAGCGCAGGTTCTTGCCGACACTCTTGACCGTGCAACCGGCACCTTCCTCGAGCAAGACCGCTCGCCTGGTCGCAAGATTGGCACAATTGACAACCGCGGAAGCCACTTCTACCTCGGCCTTTACTGGGCCCAAGAATTGGCCGAGCAGACTGCTGACCTCGAGCTTGCAGCCTCGTTCAAGAGTTTGGCGGCTGCCCTAACCGGTGCCGAGTCGAAGATTGTTGAAGAGCTGATTGCTGTTCAAGGTAAGCCCGTTGAAATTGGCGGTTACTACCGTCCAAACGTCGAGTTGGTTGAAAAGGTTATGCGCCCTTCGGCGACCTTGAACGCAGCTCTCGCTTCGCTCTAGGCAGTCGCTGGCAAATGTCGCTGAACGTGCCACTTCGTGAGCTAATCAACGACGGCGGCAGAATGCAGCGCTGTGAGGTGCACGTTTTCGATGTCGAATCGGGCGTTGATGAACTTGTTTATGTGACGACAGAAATTCTGCTCGAGGCACCAAACTGGCATCGCGAGGGTCACCTTATTCTGAACGGCAATGGCACGCTTTGGGCGCTTCAGCCTCAGGCAGGCGCAAGCATCGAGCCGATCGAAATTACTGGCGTTCCAAACCTGAACAATGACCACGTTTTATCTCCAGATCACAAGAACATTTACGTTTCGGCAAACGACGACTGGCATATCTACAAGGCTCCCGCATCGGGTGGGCATGCAGTCAAAATCACCACGGATGTCGCAGACCAGCTGCACTTTTTGCACGGCGTGAGCTTTGACGAAACCGAGTTGGCTTATGCGCAACTTCGCCTCGATTCCGATGATGTTTTCAACTCGGGGCGCATCCACGTTTTGAACTTGGCTACCGGCGAAGACCGAGTTTTGGTTAATGGAGACGGGCCAGAAGACGGCAGCGAGTATTCGATTGACGATGAGTGGATCTATTTCAGCACCGAGAATTTCTCAAGCACGCCCGGTCACGCCCAGATTGCTCGAGCTCGTCGCGATGGCAGCGACTTCGAGCAGCTCACCATTGATGATCGAGTCAACTGGTTTCCGCATCAATCCCTCGACGGCCAATTTTGGGTTTATCTCAGTTATCCAAACGGCACAATCGGCCACCCAGCCGACTTGCCCGTTGAGCTAAAACTCGTTCGAGCTGGCGATTGGCAAAACGCCGAAACCGTTGTCCAACTTTTCGGAGGCCAGGGCACAATCAACGTGAACAGCTGGTCTCCAAGCGGAAACAAGTTTGCCTATGTTGCCTATCCAATTTCTTAATCCTCATGGCCGCGTTTGATCTAGCGATGGGGACTACTGGCTAATGAAGATCGAGAACCAAGTAAGCAGTGGAATTCCCAGGAATAGATTGACAGGGAAGGTCACCGCCAAACTTGAGGTGATGTAGAGCCCGGGCTTGGCCTCGGGTAGCGAGAGTTTTACCGCGGCAGGCGCTGCGATGTATGAGGCGCTCGCGCACAAAAGCCCAAACACAGCCGCGCCACCCGCGCCCAATCCAATTGCCTGAGCAACGACCACTCCTAATACCCCGCCGACTACCGGAAACACAAGTGCAAATGCGAATAGGCCGATTCCGGCGCCCTTGATTTCTTTGAAGCTGGCACCGGCTTGGATTCCCAGTTGAAGCAAAAAGATCGTCAAGAAGCCGGCGAATGCTTGGCCGAAGAATGGTTCTACCTTGGCGTAACCCGCTGGCCCGGTGAGCAGGCCGATAAAGATTCCGCCGACCAACAAAACTATCGACTTCGAGGTCAGCACTTCCTTCAGGGCGGTGCCGAGCGCACCCCCAGCCTTTGATTTCTTGGCCAACAGAATTCCAACGATGATTCCCGGCACTTCCATGACTGCCAACAATGAAGGCAAGTAGCCCTCGACTGCCAAACCGGCGTTTTCAACAAATACCAGGGCCGCCGTGAAGGTCACCAGCGAGGTCGAACCATAGTGGGCCGCGATTGCTCCTCGATTGATTCGGTCGAGTGGGGTTAAGGCTTTGAGTGAGTAGAAGGCAATCACGGGAATCAGGCATCCGACGCCCACCGACGCCAGAATTGCGATCCAAACATCCTCGGCTGGTGCATTGCTCAGGGCGACGCCACCCTTGATGCCAATTGCCAAGAGTAGGTAAATCGATAGGAAATCGAAGATGGCGCTGGGTATCTTCAGAGGGCTTTTCATCATCACAAGGACAGCGCCCAAAACGAAAGCCAAGACCGGCGGGGAAGTGAGGTTGGCTAGCGCCAGTTCGATTGTGTTCAATGCGTTCCTTAGGCTCTACTGCTTGACAAGAAAGATAATACAGGAAATACTATTCCGTAATAAATATTCAGATTAGGAAGCGGAATCATGAACGTTGAACTTTGGATGTGGGCTGCAGTACTAGGACTCATCGCGGCTATGTTGCTTGTCGATCTGTTCGCGCATCGAAAGGCTCACGAGATTTCGGTCAAAGAGGCGGCGTTGTGGTCAACCTTCTGGGTTCTTTCTGGCGTCGCATTTGGAATAGGTATCTGGACTTATTTCGGGGCCGAGTTTGGCCAACAGTATTTCTCCGGATTCTTGATCGAGAAATCTCTAGCCGTCGATAACGTGTTTATTTGGGCGATCATTTTCGCCAGCTTCGCGGTGCCAAGAAAACACCAACACCGAGTTCTGTTTCTAGGCGTGCTTGGCGCGCTCGTGTTCCGAGGAATCTTCATCGCTGCCGGTGCAGTAATCCTTGAGAGCTTTGCCTGGGTGCTTTACCTCTTCGCAGCGTTCCTCATTTTCACCGGCATTCAAATGCTGCGTAAACGATCCGAGCACGCCGATCCTTCAAAATCAGCTTTCTATAAGTGGTTCTCAAGGGTCGTTCCTTCGACCAACGAATACGATGGCCAGAAGCTCATGGTGAGGCGCAACGGCGTTCTGCTCGCCACGCCTTTGCTCATGGTTCTAGTGCTGATCGAGTTCACCGACATCGTTTTTGCAGTCGATTCGATTCCGGCAATCTTCGCCGTGACCTCAGAGCCGTTCCTGGTCTTCACTGCAAACGCATTCGCAATCTTGGGTTTGCGCGCAATGTATTTCTTGCTGGCAGACATGATGCACCGCTTCGTTTATCTGAAGGTCGGTTTGGCGCTTGTACTGGTCTGGGTCGGCATCAAAATGGGCTTGCATGACTTTGTCAAAATTCCAACCCTGCTCTCGCTAGCTGTCATCGTCGCCATTCTCGGAGGATCAATTTACGCAAGCTTTAGAGCAACGCGCTCTACTGCCCTAAGCCAGCCTGCGCGGGAGAAAGTAGGAGAATAGTGGAATGGCTAACTGGACCTTCTTGACTCACCACGGGCACGCTTTGGTAGCGATTGTTCAGGATCCAAGTCTGACCATCGACCAAATCGCATCGAGGATTGGAATCACGTCTCGAGCAACCGCAGGAATCCTGAACGATCTTGTCGAGGGCGGCTACCTAGTCAAAGAAAAAGTCGGCCGCAATAATCACTACACAGTGCACGGCGAGCTAGCGATGAGGCATCCGCTCAACGACAAAGCCAAAGTGGCCGACCTGCTCGCCCTGTTCGCTTAGTTAGCTGAACGAGCTGCCGCGACGGCATACTGAGCCGAAATCACTTCGACCTTTACGGTTGAAATCTCGTTGATCATCGAGACGGGCCAAACGACTTCTCGCCCGAGAGCAACCGAAGCCGCCTGACGCGCTGCACCATTGGCAACATACTCGCCCGGGGTCGGAATCAAGACTGGAACACCAAATATCTGACCGGCAATTTGTTGAACCGCTGGGCTGGCCGCAGCGCCACCAACCAAAATGATTCGCTTGCACTCAACGCCAGCGCCAAGCAGCGCTTCAAGTCCTGCGTTCAGACCGCAAAGCATGCCTTCGATCGCGGCTCGAGCTAGGTTTTCGCGAGTGTTGTTCGCCAGTGTTAGACCTTTGATGGACGCCTTGGCGTCTGGCAGGTTCGGAGTGCGCTCGCCTTCGAAGTAAGGCACCAGAACAACCCCGTCAGCGCCAGGTTTCGCCGCCAAAGCGAGGTCGCTAAGCCCTGCGTGAGAAATCTCGAGCAAGCTGCTGATTGAGTCGAGCACTCGAGCCGCATTAAGTGTGCAAACCAGTGGCAAGAAGTCGTTTGAGGCACTGGCAAATCCCGCGATGGTTCCGGTGGCATCGGCCGTGCTGGTGGCCGACACCGAAAACACAGTTCCACTGGTGCCGAGTGACACGACAACATCACCGGCGGTTGCACCAATTCCAAAGGCTGCGGCCGCGTTGTCACCTGCACCGCAGGCAACTTTCATGCCGGTCGAGGTTTGATGCGCTGTTGCGCCTGGCAGCACGATGCGAGGTAGGGCAGGCAGATGTCCCAGAGCAAAAACCAAAATTTCTTCGATGTAGGAATTGGTTTCTGCGTTGAAATATCCGGTGCCACTGGCATCGGAGCGATCAGTGCTTAGGGCACCAAAATCGGGGCCCATGTCGCTCTCGCCCGCTGGTCCGTAACCGGCCAAACGCCAGGTGAGCCAATCGTGCGGCAAAGCAACTGCTGCTACTTTCGCGGCGTTTTCGGGTTCGTTGTTTTTGAGCCAAAGTAACTTGGTCGAGGTGAATGAAGCCACCGGCAGTGAACCGGTTTGCGCAACGAGCATCTCGGCACCAAATTTGCCAACCAACTCTTCGGCCTCGGCTGCGCTTCGGGTGTCATTCCAAAGCAAAGCGGGTCGAATCACGTTTCCGCCAGCATCCAGCACAACCATGCCGTGTTGTTGGCCGCCGATCGAAATCGCTGCAACGTCGTCAAGCCCACCAGCGGCAGCAATTGCCTCATTCAGGGCCGACCACCAGTGGGCCGGGTCAACTTCTGTTCCATCCGGGTGACCTGCTCGACCTTCGCGAACTAGCTCGCCCGTCTCGGCGTTTCGTATAACTACCTTGCAGCTTTGAGTCGATGAGTCGACCCCGGCAACCAGCGTCATGTTTTTAGCGAGCACCCATCAGGTGTTCGATAGCCAACTGATTCAGCTTTACAAATCCAAAACCGCGACCATCAAAGTATGAGTCTGCGTCGAAGTCTTCATACGAAGCCTTATCGGCAAGTAGGTCGTTGTAGGTTTCGCCTGCTGCCAGGGTGGTGGTGTGAATCTCGGCAACGCGTGATGCCTCGAGCGCGGCCTTTACTTCAGGGTCGGCGCGGAACGCCGCTGCGCGCTCCTTTAGCAACAAGTACATGCGCATGTTTGCGGCAGCAGATTCCCATACGCCGTTGAAGTCTTCGGTGCGGCTTGGCTTGTAGTCAAAGTGGCGAGGGCCGTCATAAGCGCGACCACCGTTTGGGCCACCAAATTCGAGCAGATCGACCAACGAGAAGGCGTTCAAAATGTCGCCGTGGCCAAAGACTAGGTCTTGGTCGAACTTGATGCCCTTCTGGCCGTTTAGGTCGATGTGATATAGCTTGCCGTGCTCGATTGCCTGAGCGATGCCGGCAGTGAAGTTCAGGCCGGCCATTTGCTCGTGACCGGTCTCGGGGTTTAGGCCAACCAGCTCAGGGTGCTCGAGGGTGTTAATGAATGCCATGGCGTGGCCAACGGTTGGAAGCAAAATGTCGCCGCGCGGCTCGTTTGGCTTTGGCTCAATCGCAAAGCGAATGTCGTAGCCCTTGTCTTTTACATACGAGGTCATTAGGTTGACGCCCTCGCGGTAACGCTGAAGAGCACCGGCGATGTCTTTTGCCGAGTCATATTCGGCACCCTCGCGGCCACCCCACATAACAAAAGTCTGAGCGCCCATCTCGGCAGCTAGGTCTAGGTTGCGGAGTGCCTTGCGAAGAGCAAAGCGGCGAACGCCGCGGTCGTTGCTAGTGAAGCCGCCGTCTTTGAAGACCGGGTGGCTAAAGAGGTTGGTGGTGATCATCGGAATAATCAGGCCGGTGTCGGCAAGTGCCTGCTTTAGGCGATCAATCTGAGTCTGTCGCTCAGAGTCGTTGCTGCCAAAAGGGAACAAGTCGTCATCGTGGAAGGTCAAACCGTAGGCCCCAAGCTCCGAAAGCTTCTCGACCGCTTCGACAACATCGAGGTTGCGGCGAGTAGGTCCGCCGAACTGATCCTGGGCTGCCCATCCGATTGTCCAGAGGCCAAATGAGAATTTGTCGGCGCGGGTAGGGGTCAAGTTCGACATTGAATTCATCCTAAGTTTGATTTTGTTCTGGTCAAGAACAAAATAGGGCAACTGCGGTATTCTGTCAACATGAAAACGAGCGCGCCAAAGATTTCGGTGACCTCGCAAACCCTCGGTCGAAACAACGATCAGGTTCGCGAGCACAATTTGGCCGCCATTTTGACCCTGCTCAGTCAAAGCAAAAGCCTCACTCGATCTGAACTAGTCGAACTAAGCGGTTTAAATCGCTCGACCATTTCGGTGCTGATGACCGAGCTTCAGGCTCTCGGCTTGGTCAGCGAAACCTCGCCCGATGAAACCCCAAATAAGGGCCGGCCGTCTTTTGTAGCTTCGCTTTCGAGCGAGGTGGCTGTTTTTGGTGTGAATGTCGAGTCGAGCTTCACCGATGTTTGCTTGGTCTCGTTGCGAGGCGAAATCATGGCGAGTCATCGAATTGCGACTCCAGAATTGCCAACCCCTGAGGTCATCATCGCTCAGATTAAAGAGGCTATTTGGACTCTGAAATCCACCCAGGGCGGCACCCTTCGCATCGCCGGCATTGGCGTTGCTGTTCCTGGCCAGGTGCGGGTTGCCGATGGTCAGGTTCGATTGGCCCCTCACCTTCAATGGGTCGAGGTGCCCTTCGCCAGCATGCTTCAAGCGGCAACCGATATGCCGGTATTTCTTGGCAACAACGCCAGCTTGGGCGCCACCGCCGAGCACGCTTTTGGCGCAGCCAAGGGGTTTGACGAGGTCGTTTATCTCTATGGCGGCACCAGCGGTATTGGTGGCGGCGTAATTGTTCGCGGTGAATTGCTTCGTGGCGCAGCCGGCTACGCGGGCGAACTTGGCCACGTAGTTCTCTCAGACTCTAGCCGCGAAGACTACTCAGGATTCCACGGCACACTTGAGGCCGCGCTCGAGCGAAGTGACGACGTTGCCGCCACCCAGGCATCCGCCGACGCTCTCGAAAACCAGTGCCGCCTGCTCGGCGCAGCCATCAGCAGCTTCGCCAACATTTTCAACCCTCAAGTGATTTTGCTTGGCGGTTTTCTAGGCAGCATTTTTGCTAAAGCCGAAGAAATGGTCACCGGTTTTGCGCTAGAGCGCATCCTTGGAGCCCCAGCAGAGAACCTGAAGATCATGCGAGCAGAGCTTGGATCAACTCAAATCATCAAGGGGGCAGCCGGGTTGCCGATTTCGGCTTTGATTCAAGCCCCCAAGGCTAGCTCGGCCATTCTTTAGCAGCTCTAGTTAGACTCAGGAATAGAGTCGAGAGCGAGAGACTTTGACTTGATAGGTCTCGCTACAAAGGGGTAACGCTGTGAACGCAATCATCAATTTCATTACTGGTCGCAAGAGCGCTTGGGTAACCCTGCTAATCGGACTGGTTTTCGCAGTGCTGGCTTTTGGCCCACTGGCTGCCAAGAGCAGCGAAACCAACCCCGGCATCGGCTTGCCAGACACAACCGAATCGGTGATTGTCAATGAAAAACTGGCCGAACTGCCTGGTGCTGACTCAACTGCGGCCGTGATTGTCTATGCCGCCGAAAAGGCCATGACCGCCGAGCAAAAGCTTTGGGTGCAGGGCACCTTTGACCAGCAATCACAGATGTTCACCGGCGGCGCAAACGCCAAGTTTGTCGAGTTCACCAACCTCGAGGTTCAGGGCAATAAGTTTGTGCCACCGGCACAGCTAAGCAACGATGAAGCAACCGCTGTAATCACGGTTCCCCTTGAAAAATCTGATGAAACCGAAGTCATCACCGAGCGAGTCAAAGAACTTCGCGCCGTTGCCAAAGAAGGCATGCCCGCTGGCCTAACCGCTTATGTGACGGGCCCCGAGGGCTTCCAGGCCGACATCGCTGGCGTATTTGCCGGAGCGGACGGCCTGCTTCTAGCTGCAACCGGTTCGGTCGTAATCGTTCTTCTACTCATCACCTACCGCAGCCCGATTCTTTGGATCGTTCCGCTGGCCGTGGTTGGCGTTGCCGACCAGATGGCAGCCAAATTGGCACCAAACGTGGCTGGCTGGTTTGACATCACCCCTGATGCATCGGTGACCGGAATTCTCTCGGTGCTGGTCTTTGGTGCCGGCACCAACTATGCGCTGTTGCTAATCGCTCGCTATCGCGAAGAGCTGTTGGCAGTCGAAAGCCGCAACGAGGCAATGCGCAAGGCGCTTCGCGGCGCTGGCCCTGCCATCATTGCGTCGGGCTCAACAGTTACCCTAGCTCTTCTGACTCTCGGTTTTGCTGATCTTGAAGGCAACCGATCACTGGGCATCGTCTGTGCCACGGGTATCGTCATCGCCATGATTTCTGCCCTCGGCGTGCTACCCGCCGCGCTGGTCGTCTTCCCTCGCTGGGTATTCTGGCCAATCACACCAAAACTCGGCGGTCGCAACAAGAGCGACAGCGGTCTTTGGGCCAAGCTTGGCAAGGGCGTTAGCAAGAACCCGATTCCCGTCTCTATCGCAGGCTTCGTCATCCTGGCCGCTCTGGCTACCGGCGCAAGCGGCATCCAGGTTGGTCTTTCATCGACAGACCGTTTCTTGAAGACCCCTGAGGCCGTAGTTGGCCAGCAGGTTTTGGCAGACGCATTCGCGGCAGGCAGCACCACCCCGACCATCGTGATTGCCAACAATTCCAAGGCCCAGGATGTCATCACCGCCGCCACAGCAGTTGATGGTGTGGACTCGGCCAAGGTGGCTTCAGCAAACGACTCAATCTCGAAGATCGAGGTTGTGCTCGATGCCGAAAGCCAGTCCGACGAGGCATACGCCACCATCAAACTGCTTCGCACCGCTGTGCACGACGTCGAAGGTGCCGAGGCGATGGTCGGTGGCCAAGATGCTCAGGCCCTCGATGTAAAAGACGCCTATGCCCACGACCAGATGATTGTCATTCCGCTGATCCTCATCCTGGTCTTCCTGGTTCTAGTGCTGTTGCTACGCTCGCTTGTCGCGCCGGTGCTGCTGCTAGTGACCGTGGTTGCATCGTTCTTCGCATCGATGGGTGCCGGCTGGTATCTGTTCGTTAATGTCTTCGGTTTCCCAGCCCTCGACCTAAGCGTGTTCCTCTACAGCTTCTTGTTCCTGGTAGCCCTGGGTGTTGACTACAACATCTTCTTGGTGACCAGAGCAAAAGAAGAGGCTGCTCACCTTGGCACCAAGCAAGGCATGATCAAGGCGCTCAGCTCAACCGGCGGCGTCATCACCAGCGCAGGTATTTTGCTTGCCGCGGTGTTTGCCGTTCTCGGTGTGCTTCCTTTGGTTGCCCTGGCTCAAATCGGTGTGATTGTTTGCATCGGTGTGCTTCTAGACACGTTGCTAGTTCGAACCGTGATTGTGCCGGCGTTGGCCTTCATGACCGGCAACAAGTTCTGGTTGCCTTCACGCAGCTACAAGCCTTAAACAAACCCCGAAAACGAAACCCCTCCCGAGTAGTTCGAGAGGGGTTTCGTTTTGGCTAATTATTTGGTGCGAATCCAAACGGTTTGGTCGGCAACCAGGTCGTGACCCTCGCGCATTCCGTGCAAGCTTGACGCAATAATTTCACCGGCCGGCAGCGCGATTGGGGCGTGGCCAAAGTTGTGAACCACAAGCGTGCTGCCGTTTCTAAAACCTAGCGAGCTCTCGCCTACGAACTCGTCGACCCATTCGAAGCTGCCTTCGCCTAGCGCTAATTGCTTGCGCAGTTTCAGAGCGTGCCTGTAAAGCTCAAGGGTTGAGCCCTCGACGCCTTCTTGCTGGTCACGAGAGTACTCCGCGTAAATTTCTGGCTGCGGCAACCAAGATTTTCCGGTCTGGTTGAACCCATTGGCTGCTCCAACTCCGGCCTCCCATGGCAGTGGCACGCGGCAGCCATCACGGCCAACTCGGGCGCCCTTGGTGCGAGCATAGGTTGGGTCTTGGCGATACTCGGGTGCCAAGGTGGTGTGTTCTGGAAGA
>JACCDN010652123.1_pt1 | contig 11666 bp, 14 predicted proteins | sample 7441691 | NCBI WGS metagenome assembly JACCDN01 (sample SAMN15323439, study PRJNA562643) | freshwater metagenome | isolation source: river surface water | place: USA:Blue River Watershed | collected 2017-08-16
CGCACCATCTGGGGTGACCCAGAGCGCTTCAAGAAGAGCTACTACCCAGACGACTTCAAAGGCAAGTACTACTTGGCTGGCGACGGCGCGATCCGCGACGAAAAAACAGGCTACTTCACCATCACCGGTCGTATCGACGACGTGTTGAACGTCTCTGGCCACCGCATGGGCACGATGGAAATCGAATCTGCTTTGGTGAGCTGCACCGAGTTGGTGGCTGAAGCTGCTGTGGTGGGTCGTCCTGACGACACCACCGGCGAAGCCATCTGCGCATTCGTGGTGTTGAAGCGTGCGCGTCCTACGGGCGACGAAGCCAAGCAAATCGCCAAGATCTTGCGCGATCACGTGGGCAAAGAAATTGGCCCCATCGCCAAGCCCAAGGACATCCGCTTCGGCGACAACTTGCCCAAGACCCGCTCTGGCAAGATCATGCGCCGCTTGCTGCGTAGCTTGGCCAAGAACGAGGCGATCACACAAGACACCTCGACGCTGGAAAACCCAGCCATCTTGGATCAACTGACCGACAACCACTGATCTGGCTTGCCGAATCAGCCGAAAGGCTCTGAAAACCCGCCAAATTGGCGGGTTTTTTTATGGAAATCAAGGGTTTTCAAGGCTTAACTTACAATTTAGCCAACTTAAAATTAAGTTCCAACTCCAATATTTGCCGTGTCGACCGTCGCACCTGCCACCACCACAACCGTTCGTGCTGCGCCTTCGGCGAAGCAGGCACCGGCTCGGGTCAGTGCAGGTCACGCACAGCAAGCTGCACCAGAGGATCGCTCGACAAAGTCAGACCCTGTGCAGCAAATGCAGGCAGATAAAGAGATGCGCGCTCAGCGCATGAGCCAATCGTTGGACCGCAGTCAGCTCAATTACTCATTTGACAAACCATCCAGCACTCTGTCTGTCAAGGTGGTCAATAAACAATCTGGGGAATTTGTTCGGCAGATTGATTTTCATGGTTTCCAAGCCATGGAGTTCAGCACCCATGGGTACAAAGGCCGTTATGTGGACAACGCTGCCTGAGGCCTGAGCCCACTCATTTTTTGTCGAGCCAGTGGCAAATGGGCTCCCACAACTCCAAATCTTTTTCAATTTGAGAAGGCGTGATGTCAAACATGGACAAGCCATGCGCCGCCATGTGCACGTAATACTGAGTGTCACGCAAATAGCCCAGAACCGGTACGTGCAAGGATTCAGCAAACTCTCGCAGATGCGCTGAAGCAATCGTGCGCGTATCCACGCGGTTGCCGACCACCCCCACTTGCGCGGGCAATTTGCGGCTGAGCTGCATCAACTCAAGCAAGAAAGCGTGGGTTGCTTGCATGTCAAACACGCTGGGCATCAAAGGCACCACAATTTTGTCGGCACGTTGCACCAGCTCCTTCAAGGCAGCTCCACCCAATCCAGCAGGCGTATCAATGACCACATGGGTGGTACCTTGGGGCGGTTTGGCGGTGGGTACTTTGCCGGCTTCGATCACCCAAGTCGCCACAGGGGGGCAGCTTGCCGGACGCTGCTGGAGCCAGAATTTGGACGATTGCTGAACATCTGCATCTCCCAGCATGACGTGATGACCGCGAGAGGCGAAATAACCGGCAATATTGGTAGCCAACGTGGATTTACCAGCACCGCCTTTTGGATTGGCAACGACAACAACTTTCATACACGCGACCCCGAAAAAAAATGAATGATGACAAAAACATACGCTCAATAGCGTATTTATTTGTTTAAATCCACAATACCAATATAAACTATAACAAGCAATCACTTTTAGAGGATTTCAATATGAGCGAAGGCACCAAAGACAAAAGCATTTTCATTGGCACCGGCGTGGTGTTCAAAGGCTCCATCAGCGCACCGAACCAAGCCATCATTTCTGGCACAGTGGAAGGTGATTTGGTTGCCAAAGATGTATTGATTGGTGCCTCTGGCATCGTGACAGGTACCACCGAGGCCGATTTCATCGACGTCAAAGGTGAGTTGAACGAATCCATCACCAGCAAAAACGTCCTGATCGTTCGTAACACCGGCAAAGTCACAGGCGATGTGACTTACGGCGAAATCGAAATCGAACGCGGCGGCAAGATCAAAGGTGGCATGAAACAGGTCTAAAACCTGTCGCAGCCTTTGCCATCGGCGCAAAGGCTGTGTTGCTTTACACAAGCTGCATACAGCGAGACATGCAGCCACCTAAAATCAGTGAAACTTCAGCAGCGCCCTCCTCGTTTGTCTCACTCATCTTCCTCGCACGTAGCCTCTGACTCAGCCCTCGCGGCATCGCCCTACGCTGCACGTCAACGCACCCCTCGCAAACACCTTGTCGGCATTGGCTGGGTCATCGTGCTGCACGCGTTGCTGTTGTGGGCGATCTCCTCAGGGCTCGCGCGCAAGGTGGTGCGTCTGAGCGAGAACACGGTCGAAGCCGTGTTGATGTCCGAAGCACCGCCACCTGCGCCTGTCGCCCCTAAAACACCGCCCCCCAAAACACCTGCGCCCCCCCCGCCAGCTCCCACCAGCACGGCGCCAGCCATCACACAAACCACCACACCGCCTGCGGCAGCACCCACAGCGCCAGCCGTTCGCACCGGCGCTGTGATTCAAGCTGGGGCGCATTGCGCCAAGCCTGACTACCCGAGCGCCTCGCGTCGCATGGAAGAAGAAGGCACCGTCATCTTGAAATTCTTAATCGGCGCAGACGGTAAAGTGCTGCAAGCCGATGTGGACAAGTCTTCTGGTTTCACCCGCTTGGATGACGCTGCGCGCAATGCCCTGTCGAAGTGCCAATTTCGCCCAGGGACAGTCGACGGCAAACCTGAACAAAGCTGGGCCACCATTGCCTACAAATGGCGCTTGGAATAAGCGTCAACTCACAAAGGAAACACCATGTTGCAACACACCTTCACACGCACCGCTGTAGCACTCACCACATTGACGTTCAGTGTCAGCGCGATGGCCGAAGAGGTCGTTGAGAATCCTTACGGTTTGTCAGCCCTGTGGGCGCAAGGCGATGTGGTGGCCAAAGCCACCTTGCTGATTTTGGTCATCATGAGCATGGGCAGTTGGTACGTCATCTTCACCAAACTGGCTGAGCAAGGTCGCGTCATGCGTTACGCACAAACTGCACAAAACAACTTTTGGAATGCAGGCAATGTGCGCCAAGGCACAGATGGCTTGGAAGTAGACAGTCCGTTTCGTTTCATCGCTGAAAAAGGCTTGGAGAGTGCCGGTAAGCACACGGGTTTGTTGGGCAATATCAACTTCAACGACTGGGTGACCATGAGCATCCAGCGTGCCATGAACAATGTGCAAAGCCGCATGCAAGACGGTTTGGCAGTCTTGGCCACCGTCGGGTCCACTGCGCCTTTCGTCGGTTTGTTTGGCACGGTCTGGGGGATTTACAACGCGTTGGTCAAGATTGGTATGTCGGGCCAAGCCAGCATCGACAAAGTGGCGGGGCCAGTGGGTGAATCACTCATCATGACGGCCATTGGTTTGGCAGTGGCTGTGCCTGCGGTGTTGGGCTACAACTGGTTGGTGCGCCGCAACAAAGTGGCGATGGAAGAAGTGCACGCCTTTGGCGCGGACTTGCATGCCGTGTTGTTAGGCTCAGCACAGAAGTAAAAAACCATGGCCATGCACCTAGGCCCCAGCGAGGGCGACGACGAGCTGCTAACCACCATCAACACCACCCCACTGGTGGACGTGATGTTGGTGTTGCTCATCATCTTTCTCATCACCATTCCAGTGGTGACCACCTCGGTCAAAGTGGAGCTACCGCACGAAGTGCAACAACCGCGTGAGACCAAGCCTGACAACATCATCTTGTCGGTCAACGCGCAAGGCCAAGCCTATCTGTATGACGCGCCCGTGCGCAGCAACGCAGATCTGATCAAGCAACTGCAAGGTTTTGCCGAAAAAACGCCACAACCCGAAGTGCAAATTCGTGGGGATGCCAAGACCGACTTTGAAGCGGTCGGCCGCATGCTGTACGCCGCACAAGTAGCAGGTTTGACCAAAGTTCGGTTTGTCACAGACCCGCAGGGTCTTGCCACAAGCTCACCACAGGGGAAGTAAGCATGGCGATGAACCTGCAAACCAACGACGAACCCGAAGTGATGATGGACATCAACACCACGCCCTTGATCGACGTGATGTTGGTGCTGCTGATCATGCTCATCATCACCATCCCCGTGCAGCTGCATTCGGTCAACCTTGACATGCCGCAAAGCGCCACACCACAAACCAAGAAACCCAACGTGGTGCGCATCGAAGTCGATGCACGCAGCATGGTGAACTGGAATGGCAAGTCTTTGGCAGACCGCGCTGCGCTTGAATCCTTGATGCAAGAAGCCAAAGCTCAAGAGCCACAACCCGAGCTACACATCAAAGCCCAAGGCAAAGCCAAGTACGAGGCTGTGGCGGGTGTGTTGGCCAGCGCCCAACGTCAGGGCCTGACCAAAATTGGCATTGTGGGTACCGAACAATTTGCTGCGCCTTGATACGCAACCACTGAACCGCAGGTTGAAATCAATCAGCCGTGATCTTGGCTGACTTGATAACGTTGCCCCAATAGTCCAACTCTTTGCGCGTGAACTCGCCCAATTGCACAGGCGTGAACGCTTCGACAGACGTGCCTGAATCTTCGGCCTTCTTACGCACCTCAAGCGTTTGCAAAATTTTGTTTACCTCGGCATTGATTTGCTGAACGATGCTCGCAGGCGTACCTGCAGGGGCATACAAAGCAAACCATGAATCGAGGTCGTAGCCTTTAAGACCAGCCTCTGTGGCGGTGGGAACATCGGGCAATGATGTCAAACGCTTCGGACTGGTCACTGCTAGTGCACGCAAACGCCCCGATTTGATGTGACTCACCACGGACGCAGGCGTGGTGATGTGCATGTCCACCGTGCCGGCCAACAAGTCTTGCACCGCGGGGCCTGAACCACGGTAAGGAATATGGGTGATGTATGTGCCCGTGAGTTGCTTGAACAATTCGCCTGCAATGTGTTGGATCGATCCATTGCCAGATGAGGCGTAATTCAACTTGCCCGGATTCTTTTTGGCATACGCGATCAATTCTTCCAAGCTATTGACAGGTAAAGCGTGGTGAATGGCCACCACCTGCGGCGCACGCGTGACCATGGCAACGGGCACAAAGTCTTTGATGGGCTCCCAGCCTGCATCCTTAAACAAATGGGGATTGCCCACTTGATAGCCGCTGTAGGCCATCAATAGGGTGTACCCATCAGGTTTTGCACGTGCAACAAATTGGTTACCAATATTGCCCGAGCCACCCGGTTTGTTGTCCACAATCACAGATTGCCCCAATGCACGCGTGAGCGGTTCGGCAATCAAACGTGCAGTGAAATCGGTGCTCCCCCCGGGGGGCGTGGGTACAACCAACGTGATGGGGCGTTGTGGAAATTTGGCTTGCGCAAAAACAGAAGGGCTCATGCCCACGACAAAGCCAGCGGCGCCGAGTGTGATGAGGTTGCGTCGTTTCATGGTGTCTCCTTTTTTTATGAATAAACATGAAGGGCTTGTTAGGCCAGTTCTGAAATTTCAATCAAATTCAAATCAGGATCACGCACATACACGGACATGATTTTCTGTGTGGCCCCTGTACGCATGACAGGACCTTCCACGATGGGCCACTGCGCGGCATTGAGCTTGGCAATCACCTCATCGAGCGGGACCGTGGCAATGAAGCACAAATCCAAAGCACCGGGCACAGGCACATGGGCTTTAGGCTCAAACTCTTTGCCGCGCACATGCAGGTTGATTTTTTGGTTGCCAAACTTGAAGGCCTTGCGTGTGACAGGTGGCGTGCCACCGACAAAACTCTCCAGCGTCATGCCCATGACGCGGGTGTAGAAATCCACACAAGCGTCTTCGTTGAAGGTGGTCAACACCAAGTGATCGAGGTAATCAATCATGCGGCTTCTCCTTTGAGTTCGTGCACATAGTCGGGGGCTGGATGCAAGTCGGTGATGCGCCCTGCTTTCGCCACTTGGCTTGGCACGTCATGCCCCACGATCTCGGGTAAGTGACGCGCGACATTAAGCAACTTGTTCAAATCAATGCCCGTGTCGTAGCCCATGGCATCAAGCATGTGAATGGCGTCTTCGCTGCAAATATTGCCGCTCGCGCCTGGCGCGTAGGGGCAACCACCCAAGCCGCCCAAAGAGCCATCGAATCGCGTGATGCCCGCTTCAGCAGCCGCCAACACATTGGCCAAGCCCATGCCACGCGTGTTGTGAAAGTGCAGCGTGAGTTGTGTGTGCGGAAGTTGCAATTGCAGCAAAGCCACCATGCGATTGACTTGGGCAGGATGGGCCATGCCCGTTGTGTCACAAATGGTCAAACCGCGCACGCCCAAATCTGCAAAGCGTTGGGCATAGTGCTGCACCACTGTCAAAGGAACCTCTCCCTCCATCGGACAGCCGAAACACGTGGACAACGACACATTGATCGGCGTGCGGCCATCCACATGCTTCACCACGTCCGCCAACGCTGCAAAGCTTTGCGCACGCGTCATTCGCAAATTGGCAAGGTTATGGGTTTCCGAGGTGGACATGACCAAGTTCAACTCATCCGCGCGAGACTCCATCGCACGCTCCGCCCCTCGGAGGTTGGGCACCAACACGGTGTACTCAACACCCGGCACCCGTTGGATGCGGCCCATCACCTCTTCGGCATCGCGCAACATCGGAATTGCCTTGGGCGAGGTGAAAGAGGTGGCTTCAATCTTGGCGTAGCCACATTGACTCAGTGCGTCAATGAGCGCCACCTTGTCATCGGTCGCCACAAAATGGGGTTCGTTTTGAAAGCCATCACGGGTGACCACTTCGTTGAAATAAATGCGTGTCATGCCACGATCCCTTTGTCTTTGAGTGCTTGAATTTGCGCAGGCGTCAAGCCGATTTCGTTGAGCACCGCATCGGTGTCTTGTCCAATCGTGGGTGCGTTACGGCGTTGACTGCCGGGCGTGCGTGACAGCTTCGGAATGATGCCAGGCACCGCCAATGACGTACCGTCATCCATCTGCACGTGTTGAATCATCTCGCGCGCTTGGTAATGCGGATCGGCCGCAATATCAGCCACGGTGTAGATGCGGCCTGCAGGCACCTCTGCTTGATCCAAAGCAGTCAACACTTGCTCGACGCTGAGCTGTGCTGTCCACACGCCAATGGCGGCATCAATCTCAGCCACACGTTTGACACGCCCTGCGTTGTCAGTGAGTGCAGGGTCGTTGCCCAAATCGTCGCGCCCCATGGTGTGCATGAGGCGTTTGAAAATGCTGTCACCGTTACCAGCAATCAGCACATAGCCGTCGTCTTTGCAGCGGTAGGCATTGCTCGGGGCGATGCCGGGTAAGGCACTGCCTGCTGCTTCGCGCACCGCACCAAACGCGCTGTACTCGGGCAGCAAACTTTCCATGCAGTTGAAAACAGCTTCGTACAAAGCCACGTCAATCACTTGACCCTGCCCGCTTTTTTCACGTTCATGCAACGCCATCAAAATGCCAATCACGCCGTGCAAAGAAGCCAGCGTATCGCCAATGCTCACGCCCACACGCACCGGCACACGGCCAGGCTCAGCGGTGAGGTGACGCAAACCACTCATGGCCTCGGCCACCACACCAAAGCCAGGCTTGTCACGGTAAGGGCCTGTCTGCCCATAGCCACTGATGCGCAGCATGATGAGGCGTGGATTGATAGCCAGCAGGTCATCTGGGCCTAAGCCCCACCCTTCCATCGCGCCTGGGCGGAAGTTTTCAATCAACACATCGGCGTCTTTGACGAGTTGGCGCACGATGTCTTGTGCAGCTGTGTCTTTGAGGTCCAAAGCGACTGAACGCTTATTGCGCGATTGGACTTGCCACCACACCGAGGTGCCGTCTTTGAGCAATCGCCATTTACGCAAAGGGTCACCTGTCTTGGGGGTTTCGATCTTCACCACATCCGCACCAAAGTCGGCCAGTGTTTTGGCAGCAAAGGGGCCTGCAATGAGTTGGCCGAGTTCGACCACTTTCAATCCGGTTAACGCGCTCATGGGTTCAAGGCAAATGAATCAAACATGGGATGACTATAAAAACAAAGCCAACCGGTAGGAATTGCTAATGCGTAGAATTTCCTTCGCGTTTCGCGAAGGGTAAACACGCCATGAAAAAAAGCTTCAACTTGAGCCGGTTCGACTTTGTCACGCTGCGGCTGTTTTGCGCGGTGGCGCAAAGCGGCAGCATCACCAAGGGGGCTGAAACCTGCCACTTGGCGCTATCAGCTGCAAGCCGCCGCTTGTCTGATTTCGAGTCTGCCACGGGCTCACAGTTGATGGAACGCAGCAAAAAAGGCGTGCAGCTCACTCCCGCAGGACACTTGGCCTTGCAGCACTGCATTCGTTTGTTTCAAGGCTTAGAACGGTTCAACAGCGAAATCAGCGATTACGCGCAAGGCATACGCGGCCATGTGCGCTTGTGGGCCAATATGTCTTCGCTCACAGAGTACCTACCCCGCATCCTGCATGATTTTTTGTCTGACCATGCCGACATCGTGGTGGAATTAGAAGAACAACTCAGTGGTGACATTGCCCGTGCCTTGGTAGACGGAATTGCAGACATCGGCGTGCTCGCCGATGAAACGCCGATGGATGGCTTAACCGTGGTGCCTTTTCAAACCAACCAACTGGTACTGCTATGCCACGCCACACACCCACTGGCCAACCGCAAAAAAGTGAATTTCAAAACCTGCTTGAGCTACGACTTTGTAGGTCTGAACCGAGGCAGTTCGTTGCTGGAACTCACCTCACGCGCCGCTGAAAAGGAAGGGCAACACATGCACATGCGAGTTCAGGTGAGAAGCTTTGATGCCATGTGCCACATGATTGCCGCGGGGCTAGGTATTGGGGTGTTGCCACTGGGCGCATGCGCCAGCCAAGTCGAAGCGCTCAAACTCAAAGTCATCCCGCTGCAAGACACTTGGGCCCAGCGTAAATTGGTGATTGCGTTTAACCCGCAGCGCGAGTTGTCGCCCTCGGCACAGCTGCTGATGCAGCAACTCACGCACGCATCAGCGTGATCAGGGCAAAAATGCAGGGCTGAGCAAACGCACGCCCACCGTGAACCAACGCAGATGTTCGGGTTGCCCCATCTGATTGCCATAAGTCGTGTCGATTTGCACCCTCTGTGGCACAGCCCATACGCGCAACCCCACTTGGTAACGAGGACGCCCTGTGTCTTGCTCACCAAAGGTTTCTGCAATCGCAATCACCTTGGTGCTCAGCGGCAACTCGCCCCCAACACCCCACGTGGCCCGGCTCACACCTAAGTTTTGGTGTTGCACCCAGCCCGCATTGAAATGCACGAAACGATCTTGACCCAAAGGGACCGTCACAGGCACATTCAGGTAGTAATCTTTATCGGTGGGCCGATCCACCGTTCCTGGACGTGTGGACATGACACCTAGCGTGGTGGAAATGCCCACAGAGTTCTCGCCCACAGGCAGCCAGCGCTTTTTCACTTGCCCCACCCAAAACTGAGTTTTACCCACAGCATCCTCGGTTTGGGCATTGCCGCCCAGCGTCCACTCCAACTCGCCACCAAAATTACAGCCGGGCATAGCCCAGCGCTCAAACGAGGTGTGAGTACTTTTAGCCCAAGCCTCCAATTGACAAGACTTGGCATCCACGATGTTGGCGTCGTCCGTACTCATAGGCCGTGCCGCATATGCTTGATTCCCACACAGCACAGCGAACCCCATCGCTAGGAGCATTCGGCACACATCAGCAAAAGGGGATGAATAAAGGCGAGTCACGTCAAAAATAGTGGGAAAAGACAGCGCAGTGTCGCGCTTGGCTCATTGTAGGAAGGCTTTATTTCATTTCTGTGAATTCGCGCCAGCGCTCCCGCATAAAATCGAAGTCTCCACCTAAGGAAGACTCATGGGACGCACCCTTTACGACAAAATTTTTGACGAACACGTCGTTCACACCGAAGAAGACGGCACCGCCATCCTCTACATCGACCGCCATTTGGTGCACGAAGTCACCAGCCCACAAGCGTTTGAGGGCATTCGCCAAGCAGGCCGCAAAGTTTGGCGCGTCAGCTCCATCGTCGCCACCGCGGACCACAACACCCCCACCACGGGCTGGGAGCTGGGCTACGACGGCATTTCTGATCCCATCAGCAAAGAGCAAATCACAACGCTGGACGCCAACATCCATGAGTTTGGCGCAGCCGCATTCTTCCCCTTCATGTCCAAGCGCCAAGGCATCGTGCACGTGATTGGCCCAGAAAACGGCGCCACCTTGCCCGGCATGACCGTGGTGTGCGGCGACAGCCACACCTCCACCCACGGCGCGTTTGGCGCGTTGGCCCACGGCATCGGCACCTCAGAGGTCGAGCACGTCATGGCCACGCAAACCTTGTTGGCCAAAAAAGCCAAGAATATGCTCATCAAAGTCGAAGGCACGCTGACCAAAGGCGTGACCGGCAAAGATGTGGTGTTGGCCATCATCGGCAAGATCGGCACCGCCGGCGGCACGGGCTACACCATTGAGTTTGCAGGCTCTGCCATTCGCAGTTTGAGCATGGAAGGCCGCATGACGGTGTGCAACATGGCCATCGAAGGCGGCGCACGCGCTGGCTTGGTGGCGGTGGACGACAAAACCATCGAGTACGTCAAAGGCCGTCCCCTCTCGCCCACCGGCGTGGAATGGGACCAAGCCGTGGCGTATTGGAAAACCTTGCACTCCGATGCCGATGCGCACTTCGATGCGGTGGTCGAACTGAAAGCCGAAGACATCTTGCCGCAAGTCACCTGGGGCACCTCGCCCGAAATGGTGCTCGACATCAACGGTGTGGTGCCTGACCCCGACAAAGAAAAAGACGCCAACAAGCGCGGTGCGATTGAACGCGCGTTGACCTACATGGACTTGCAGCCTGGCAAAGCTTTGAACGATTTGTTCGTGGACAAAGTCTTCATCGGCTCTTGCACCAACAGCCGCATTGAAGACATGCGCGAAGCCGCAGCCGTGGTGAAAAAGCTGGGTCAAAAAGTCGCCAAGAACATCAAGCTCGCTTTGGTGGTGCCCGGCTCAGGCTTGGTCAAAGAACAAGCCGAGAAAGAAGGTCTGCACGAGATTTTCAAGGCCGCCGGTTTTGAGTGGCGTGAGCCCGGTTGCTCGATGTGCTTGGCCATGAACGCCGACCGCTTGGAGCCCGGCGAACGCTGTGCCTCCACCAGCAACCGCAACTTCGAAGGCCGTCAAGGCAACGGGGGCCGCACCCACTTGGTCAGCCCCGCCATGGCCGCTGCGGCCGCTATTCACGGACACTTTGTGGACGTGCGCAAGTTCGCCTAAGGGATAAAAATCATGCAGAAATTCACCCTCCACAAAGGCATCGTGGCCCCCATGGACCGCGAGAACGTCGACACCGACGCCATCATCCCCAAGCAGTTTTTGAAGTCCATCCGCAAGACCGGGTTTGGCCCCAACCTTTTCGACGAGTGGCGCTACTTGGACCACGGCGAACCCGGCGTGCCCGAGTCGGCCCGCAAGCCCAACCCAGACTTCGTGCTCAACCAGCCTCGCTACAAGGGCGCCTCGGTGTTGTTGGCCCGCAAGAACTTTGGCTGCGGTTCGTCCCGCGAACACGCACC
>JACCDN010214463.1_pt1 | contig 11665 bp, 15 predicted proteins | sample 7441691 | NCBI WGS metagenome assembly JACCDN01 (sample SAMN15323439, study PRJNA562643) | freshwater metagenome | isolation source: river surface water | place: USA:Blue River Watershed | collected 2017-08-16
CAATTCAGTATTGCGATACGTGGTCAGCCGAATGCGTCCTGCCTCGGCAAATACACTCAGAGGTTCGGTTCAGCGCCTGGTAGGAAGTTTCGAACGGCGAGACCGGCATCCCTTACATGAAATCGAAAAAAAACCTGATTTACCGGATTGCACATCCGGAAAATCTGCGCGTGGCTTACCGGAAGACGGCCAAAGGCAAGCGCGATACGTTCGCTTATCTGCAGTTTAATGAGTACGCGGGCTTAAATCTGGCGCTGATTCGGGAGGAACTGCTCGACGGTGCTTACAAGATCGGCCCGTATCGCCAGTTTCCGATTCGCGAACCGAAGCTCCGGCTGATCTCTGCTCTGGATTTCAGAGACCGGGTGATACAGCACGCAGTCTGCAACGTCGTCGGTCCGATTATGGAATCGACGTTGCTGCCCTACACGTTCGCGTGCCGTGACGGCATGGGTACGCATGCGGCGGTTCGGCACGTTCAGGCGCATCTTCGCAGCACCGGTTTCCGGTATTTCCTGAAAACCGACTACAGCAAGTTTTTCCCGTCGGTACCGCGCGCGGTGGCGATGGCGCTGTATGACCGCAAGATCGGCTGTCAGCGCACGCTGATGGTTCTGGAAGAGATTATCGGCCGCACGGGCCACAGCCTGCCGATCGGCGCCCTGACCTCGCAGCTGACCGCGAACCTGGTCGGCGGTATCGCCGACCGATATATCCACTTCGATCTCGGGCATCGGCACTGGGCTCGTTACATGGATGACATCGTGATCCTTGGGGATGACCTCGGGCAGCTACACGAGACGTTTCACCAGATCGAAGCGTTTTCAGCCGACCAGCTGGAAATGCGCATCAGCCACTGGCACGCCAGCCCGGTATCTCGCGGCGTTAACTTTGTCGGCTACCGCATCTGGCCGAGCCACAAGCTGCTCAGAACGGATTCGGTGATCCGCGCCAAACGCAAGATTCGCAGCTGCATCCAGTACAACGATCTGGAAGCTCTGGAAAAGTTCCTAGCCTCATGGTGTGGGCATGCCATGTGGGCGGATTCAAACAACCTGATTAACTGGCTGGAGGAAAGACATGGCCTTACTTTTGATCGTTAACTCGCGCGAGGATCTGGATCGCCTCAAGGAAAAAGACCCGGCTGCGCATGATGAATTCATGGCGCGCCTCAAGGCATCGATGGTGCGCCGACAGAATACGGCCGTTTACCCTGAAAACTATAACCAGCCGGATTACGACGGCCCGGCGATCGATCCCGTATGGGATGAGGTCGAAGACCTGCGCGAAATCGAATCGTTCGGTTTTACGAAAGCCGACTTTGAATGAGCAGCCGGGAAGACCAGATCGCGGCGATCAATAACGAAATCAAGCGCCGGATCTGCGAGATGTTCAGCATCGACGACCAGATCCAGCTCCTGCGAACTGCCCCGAGCGCTGAGTTCGAGGTGTTCAACGAACATGCAGAGGCATGTCGAGACTGGGGACGGAAAGAGAAGCGCCGCCTCGGCCTTATTGATTAGCAGCACCGCTTCATGACCAACAACCCGCTCCGGCGGGTTTTTTATTTGGAGAGCAGGCATGTCTCAAAACCAATCGTTCTTCCACGGCGTCAGCGTTCAAAACGTCGATATCGGCAGCCGGACTATTTCGGTACCGAGCTCGTCGATCATTGGCGTGACGGATACCTTTACCCCGGGCGCGACTCTTGTCGAAGCCAACAAGCCCGTTAAGATTACCTCGCCGCGCGAGGCCGCCCAGGCCTTTGGCGAAGGTAGCCAGATCTTCAAGTCGATCAAGGAGATCTTCGATCAATCGAAGGCCGTGATCAGCGCCGTCGGCGTTGCCTCGGTTTCCGACGCCAACGAACAGACTAGCGACATCATCGGCGGCGTCAGCGCCGCTGGCGCACGTACAGGCCTTCAGGCCCTGCTGGATTCGAAATCGCTGCTCGGCATTCAGCCAAAGCTGCTGATTGCACCGGGCTTCACCGCCACTCAGGCTGTCGCCACTGCGGCCAATGTTCTGGCCAATAAGATGCGCGCCGTGGCGATCATCGACGGTCCGAATACGACTGACGACGCCGCGATCCAGTACGCCCAAAACTTCGGTTCGAAGCGCCTGTATATGGTCGATCCGGGCATCAAGATCTATGACACCGTAACCGCCGCCGATATTTCGCGCCCGGCCTCGGCAGTTGCCGCCGGCCTGTTTGCCTATACCGATGCCGAGTACGGCTTCTGGAGCTCGCCGTCGAACAAGGAAATCACCGGCATTGTCGGTACCGAGCGCCCGATCGAATTCCTGGATAACGACGAAACCTGTCGCGCCAACCTGCTGAATAACGCGATGATCGCCACGATCATTCGCGATGGCGGGTTCCGCCTGTGGGGCAATCGCACGCTGTCGGCAGATGCGAAGTGGTCTTTTGTAACCCGCGTCCGCACCGTCGATATCGTGATGGATGCCATTTTGGCCAGCCACAAGTGGGCCGTTGACCGCGGCATCACGAAGACCTACGTCGCCGAAGTGACGAAGGGCCTGAACGATTTCATGCGCGATCTGCGTATGGCCGGCGCCGTGATCAACTTTGAAGCCTATCCGGACCCCGATCTGAACACGGCCTCGCAGCTGAGCCAGGGCAAGGTGTACTGGAATATCCGCTTTACGGATGTGCCTCCGGCCGAAAACCCGATCTTCCGCGTCGAAGTGACCGACGAGTGGATCACCGAAGTTCTGGACATTAACAACTAAGGAGGCGGACAAATGGTTCCCGAAACTCTCACAAACATGAACGTTTTCGTCGATGGCAAGGGCCTGGCTGGGGTAGCTACTAGCCTGGATCTGCCGAAGCTGAAAATGAAGACCGACGATGCTCGTCAGGGTGGCATGGACGCCCCGGTGAAACAAGGCCTTGGCCTCGAAGCGATCGAAGCGTCGTTCTCGACGAAGGGCGTTCAGGCCGAGGTGCTCAAGTTCTTTGGCCTGGCCAGCGACAACGGGTTCAGCGGCTTCTTCCGTGGTGCGTTCAAGGATATCAACGGTAACGTCAAGTCGGCCGTGGCTACCTTTCGCGGCATGCTGACCGAGCAAGACCCGGGATCGTGGAAGGCCGGCGAGGCGAACGAGACGAAGTTTTCGATCGGCTGCACCTACTACAAGCTCGAAATCGACGGCGCCGTGATCTATGACCTGGATCCGATCAACGGGATCCGCATCATCAATGGTGTCGATCAGACCGCTGCCGAACGCGCTGCAATTGGCATGTAACACAACCTTGAACAGGGCGCGCTAGCGCCCTGTTTGGAGACCGTAATGGCTGAAAAAATCCCCGCTTATATTGAACTGAGCGATGACGGCGCGGTGATCGTGCTGAGCTCGAAGAAAATGAAGATCTCCGGCGTTCTGGTGGATCGGGTCAAGATGGCGATGCCGACGGCGGGCATCTTGCGCATTGCCCAGATTCAGCACCCGGGCAGCAATGCTGACCAGGAATCCTATCTGTTTTCCAGCCTGTGCGGATTGACGACTGAAGAATTGGACGCCATGACCGTGCGCGATTACACGCGCGTGCAACTGGCTTACCGATTTCTTACTTCCGAACTGGGCGAGATCGAAAACCGGTCTCAAGGAAGCGGTAATCAGGCTGGCGACCAGTCTGCACTTCCAACCCTCTGAAATAGACCGGCTGACACCACCCGAAATCGAGTGGTGGCTCACCCCGTAACCTGATCTCTGGCTGCTGACTATGGCAAACAATATCGCACTCGGCCTGATTATCGGCGGCGCCGTCGGCGCGTCGTTTAACCGGGCCTTGTCTGATTCAACCTCGAAACTGCAGGCGTTCAAAAAGAAGGCCGAGGAGACCCGCGGCTTTCATAATCTGGTCGGCGATACCATTGCCCTCAGAAACGCCATGGGGGCGATGCAGGACAAGAGCAGCACCGCGTTCAGTGGCATGCTCCGCCAGCATGAGCAAAACATTGCCAAACTCAAGGAGCACGGCCTCGCTGTCGGAAATCTTGAGAAAGAGTATGCCCGTCTCGGCAAGGCCGTGGCCGGCGCCAACCGGGTTACTGCTGGCCGTGAGAATGTGGCTAAGGGTGTTGATCAGCTTAAGTCGGCCGGCAAGATCGGTGCGGCTGTCGTGGCCACCGCCACGGCGCCGGTCATGGTTTCGGCGGGCTATCAGGCAATCATTCGCGATATCGCCATCAAGGGCGGCATCGCCGGCCGGCCAGAAGAGGCGCAGATGTCCGAGCAGATCCGGGCGTCGGCGGCGCAGAGTGGCATGGCGCGCAACGATCTGGCCAATGCCGTCAATACGCTGGTCGCTGGCGGCATGGATGTTGCCGAGGCAGTCAAGCTGGCCGGCGCCACGGCACGCTTTACCATCGGACAGAACGCCGACGCCGGCGATACGGCGAAGCTGGTTCTGGCACTGCGCCAGGCCGGCATTGTTGACCCCAAAGGCATTGAACGCGCCCTGGGTACCGTGTCCGTCGCTGGCGACAAGGGCAGTTTCGAAGCCAAGGACATGGCCAAGTTCTTCCCGAGCCTGATGCCGCAGATGACGGCGTTCGGCCTGTCTGGCGAGCGCGCCACGCTTGAGCTGTCGGCGATGCTGCAGACCCAGATGCGCGCTGCCGGATCTGCCGACGAGGCGGCCAATAACCTGGCCAATCTGCTAGTCAAGCTGACTTCGAACGATACGATCGACAAGTTCAAAGAGCAGGGCATCGATATCCAGGGCTCAATGATGCGAGCCATTGCCGCCGGCCTGGATCCGGTTGCAGCATTCATCAGCATCGTACAGAAGGCCGCAACCGCATCGGACCCGGCAAAAGCCAAGCAATTGGCTGAGCTGCAGGCGAAAATCGCCACCGCTCAGGACCCAGCCGCTGCCCAGAAGATGCTGGATGGCTATCTGGCCATGGCCGGCCTATCGACGTTTATTGTCGATCGCCAGGCCAAACAGGCCGCGCTGGCAGCGATCCAGAACCAGGCGCTGCACAAATCCAACCTGGAGTCGATTCGCACGACGGACGGCCTGGCTAAGATCGAAAAGGATCTGGCAGACCGCCGCGCTACGTCGTCTCAAATCTGGAGTGAAGCCGGTCAGGCTGTCGATGAGGCGCTAGCGCGCATTGGTGACGCGATCCGGCCATTGTCTGACCTGGCCGGTCAAGGCGTTAAAGCCGGCGCCGACCTGATTGCGCAGGTGTCGCGCGATCTGCCCGGGCTGGCCATGGGCATCATGACGCTGGGAGCCGCTGTCGTGGCGTTCAAAACCGCAGCCGGCGCCTGGGCTATTGGCAAAGGCATTGCCGGTATCGCCGCTGGCCGCCTGGGTATGGCAGCTGCCGGAGCAACCGGCGCGGCATCCGGCTCTGCCGGTTTGATGTCGAAGCTGTTGCCGTACGGTACAAAGATCGGTGGCGGGCTCGCTGCCGTCGGCGCCGGTTTCAAGGTGTACGACACGGCCATGAATGCCACCACGGCCGATGAAAAAGGTGCAGGCTACGGCGGCGCGGCGGGCAGTTTGGCCGGTGGCCTGGCCGGCGCTAAAGCCGGGGCTTTGGTCGGCGCATTCGCCGGGCCAATCGGCGCGGCTGTCGGCGGTGTGATCGGCGGCATCGGCGGCGCCATTGGCGGCGATCAGCTGGGTGCGTGGGCGGGTAAAAAGATCGCCGGATTCGGCGGCGGTACCGGCGGCGAATCGGCCGCCGCGCAGCAACAGATCAGCTTTGCACCGACGTTATCGGTCACGGTCAACGGCGACGTCAAAGACCCGAAAGAGCTCGTCAGAGAGATCCAGCCGGAGCTGCAGAGGCTCTTCCAGCAATTCATCACATCGCGCAAGCAGAGCGCGCTGTATGACGCCAATCCATCCTAACCAAAGGACACGACCAGCATGGGCATCCTGGATACCGCGCTGAGCATTACGCAAAGCATTGCGCAGGCCAGCGCCTCTTCGAGCCGTCTGCAATGGATGATGCAGCAGACGGACAGCAGCAATCAGAACGGCATGAATAATGCGCTGGCGCTGACAAAATCAGCCACCTTCGCCAATCGCGAAACGGGCATTGTGTCAGACATCCTCGCCGCTACAACGGGCCTCGGTCGCCTGCAAAACATGCTGGTCGCACCGGAGATCTCTGCGAATAGCCTGGTACCCGTGTCACGCAGTTTGCGTCTGGCCGGTACCGGTGTGAGCAATCTGTCGGCGCAAAATGCGGATATCCTGTCGCTGGCCACGTCGCTGACCGGAAATAACGCCGCATCGCCCATGGCGAAAATCGGGTCTGGTATGGCGGCCTCACTGAACAATGCCCGCTCAGCGCTCTCGATCACCACGAACCTGGTATCGGCGATCTCCAATCCAGCGACATCGAATCTGCTGAAAAACATCATCCCCACGTCGATGCTGCCGGCCATGATGGCCTCTGGGTTTTCGAGCAGCATTCCGCAGGCCGGTGGGTCGCGCGCGCACCTGATGGTGCTCTCGACGGGCACCGGAGAGACGTACTATTTCAACCTGGCCACAGCCCCATACGACACCTATAACCGGCAGACGAAGTACAACATCGCCGCGCAGGACCGCCTTGCCCGCGAGCAAGCGCTGCAGGCGGTGGCGAAGGGCAGCGACAACATTACGCTGTCCGGCTTCATTTATACGAAAACCGGCGGCGCCAGCCAGTTGAATCGGCTGCGGGCCATTGGTTACAAGACGGAGCCCGTGACGCTGACGACGGGTTATGGCGACGCCATGGGGCTCTGGTATCTCACGGGCGTGACGGAAGAGGGTACCGAGCTCTTCCAGGATGGCATGCCGCGTAAACAAAAATTCAGCCTGGAGTTCCAGCGTTATGGCGAAGACTATCAGAACCTCTGATGGCGACCGGCTCGATACGATCTGCTATCGATATTATGGCCACCTCAACGGCACCGTTGAAGCCGTTTTTGAGGCGAACCCCGGATTGGCTGACCGGCCGCAGCCGTTTGTATCTGGTATCGAGTTTCTATTGCCGGATATCGCGCTGCCGGTGACCAAAGAAATTAACCTCTGGAGCTGACGTTGAAGCCGATTTTCAAGATGGAAGTCAACGGCAAGGATGTCACGGCGCTGTTCAATGACCGGGTGACGCGGATCCAGACCGTTGATAAGCCTGGCCTGGATTCAGACGAATGCGAGATCACGATCGATGATCGCGATGGCAAGGTGGCCTTCCCGAGCCGTAAATCGACGGTCAGTATTGCGCTGGGCTATGAGGGCGAGGGGCTTTCCCATATCGGCACCTATAAGGTGATCAGCGCAAAGCTATCCGGGCCGCCGCGGTCGATCATCGTCAAGGGCGAGCCGGCCAATGTGATCGCGACGATGAAAAACCAGCGTCGATTCAGCTGGGAAAACTCCAGTCTGAAAGCCATCGTCAACGACATCGCCACGCGAAACAACCTGAAACCGCTGTGCAGCATCGATATCGAGATCCCGCGCATCGATCAGATGAACGAGTCGGACATGCACTTTATGACGCGCGTCGCGCGCGCCAATGGCGGTACCGCCACGGTTAAGAATGGCAGCCTCATCGTGGCGCCGCGCGGCGCCGGAAAGAGCGGGTCCGGGCGCGATATTCCGGTATCGGTCATTCGCGCCGACGAAATGGATTCGTACGATATCGAGTTCTCTGACCGGCCGCTTTACGGCAAGTTTCAGGCAAAGCACCCGGCCGCCGATGGCAATGGCCTGGTGACGGTTGAACTGGATAACGAGTCAGCACCGGCAGGATCTGCGGCGCCGACCTATACGGAACGGCATACTTACCCGAATGCCGCCGCCGCCAAGGCCGCCGTTACTGCCAGAAAGTCGTCTCTTAACCGGGCCACGGCAGACGGCAGTTTCGAGCTGGCCAAAGGCCGCGCCGACCTGGCTGCCGAGCGCCATATCAAAATCAGCGGTCTCAAGCCGGAGATCGAGCAGAGCACCTTTGTGATCGAAACAGTGACGCATACCTACGACACGAAGGCCTGGCGCACAAAAGTCGATCTCAACGCCGGCAACAACGGCAAGAGCAAGGTCGGCAAAAAGAATAAGACGGCGACGAAGATCATCACCGTCGATAAGCCTTAGGCAGAATTTATGCAGCACCACAGAACCCGCCGCCGGCGGGTTTTTTATTTGAAAGGGGAATCGTGGCAGAACCGACCATTACCACAGGCGCAACCGTCCTGACATTTACCACCATCGCGGCGGCGGGTTCTGCGTTCGGCCTTGAATACACCTTGCTCGGCTTCGGTTTTTTCGCGGCCATGTTTCGGTTGACCGAGGAGGCCAATAACAGCACCGGAGACCAGAAAGATAAGCCGATGCGCTCGAAGACCCGAGCGTTTTTCGCGGTCGTATTCTCGACGCTGTTCGCAGCGGCGTCTGCTCCGGTGCTTGCCGCATACCTCGTTTCTGGATCCGAGTCCCTGAATGGCGTTGCCGAGGTCTTGAAAATCGCCCTAGCGCTCGGACTAGGTTACGCCTGGCAGGTTGTTATCCAGTCGGTTATCGATGTCGTGAAACAACGTTTTGGACTGGGGGCATAAATATGGATGCGATCGTTGCCATCAACTACTGGGACGCGATAAATGCGGTGCTATGCGCCGGCATGGTGATTCACGGCGTCTGCCTGGCATATCACTTCACAAAAAAAACCAGCTGTATCGAGCGGCTTTCAGTGGCTCTCTACACATCCGGGTTTGCGGCCGTGGCCATTGGCCCATGGTTCGGCTATACGACGACCAATCCGGCAGAGGTGGCCACGATGACCGGCCTGCTGTTTTACACGATTTATCGCGAATGGCGCAGAGCACAACAAGGAGAGCATCTTGAAAATGATTATTGAGCGTGGCGCGTCCGGCGCATCGTGCACGATCGGCAAGCTCTACGTTGACGGCGTATTTTTCGCTTATTCCCTGGAAGACGTTGACCGGAAGCTCGAATCCGGCGGGCAAAAGATCAAGAGCGAGACAGCCATCCCGCGCGGTGTTTACGACGTTGTTATCGACTTCTCGACCCGATTCCAGAAACAGATGATGCACGTCCTGAACGTGCCCCAGTTTGAAGGCATCCGGATCCATGCCGGCAATACCGCAGCCGATACCGAAGGCTGCATCCTGCTCGGCAAGGTGCGCAGCGACAACGCCGTATTCAACAGCCGCGACACCGTTGATGCACTTTTTCGCATCGTGCGGGATCGTATTGCGGCCGGTCAAACGGTCTCCCTGGAGGTGAAATAGATGATTCCGCTCGCCGTTTTAGACCTGATCAAGGCGCCGGCCGTCAAAGTGGTCGGCATTGGCGCCATGGTCGCCGCCGTGTTCTTTGCAGGTTACACCACCAGCAACGCATTCTGCCGGGCGAATAAGGCCGAGCTCGAAAGCCAGAACAGCCAGGCTGTTGCCGGGCAAGCGCTCGCTATTGCCGGCCATTCCCAGAAGTCTCAGTCAATCAACACGGAGGTATCGAACTATGTTCAAACTCGCACTGCTGACCTTAATCGCCGTTTCGGCATCGGCCTGCGCCACCCGAGTAGTGACAGCGCCATGCCCGGCGTTTCCGGAAGCGCCACCGGATTTGCAGCGGGAGGCCCCGGCTGCATATCTGCTGAACAGTACAACGACCTTGCCTGGGAAGCAGGCGCCACGGCCGTAATGGTCGAAGCCTGGCAGCTTTGGTATGCCCAGCAACGGGATGCGTACAATAAGCTTATTGATGAGTTGCATGCCGCAGAGTAGTTGGCTGCTGGGGGCTTTACACGCTGCAATCGATGCGTATAATGCGTCCCTCTCGGCCTGCAGGGGTTCGGCGATAATGATCGTATCGAGTCCCCGCAACCAACGCCGTTCGCATGGACTCGCTGAGTCCTTGCCCATTAAAGACGGCGGTAAGTGCTTCCTGCTCTGGCACTAACAGGATCTCACCGAGTAAATTGCGCAAGATTTCCCGCGCCTCGTCGACGGCATCGATGGCCTCAAGACGCAAAACCATATCCCTGTAGATTTCCTTTGCACGCGGCAGAATTCGAGCCGGTTCATAGCTTGAAACCGCTTCCAGTTCTCGTTTTGCATCTTCCGTTTTGTTTTCCGCCTCCAGCAAGGCCGTTTTTGTGCTGCTGGTGATGATTCCGGCCTTGATTGCGGCCATGATGTTGTCCAGATTCTTTTGAGCGGCTTGTAGGCGTTTTCTTGCCTCTTTCGGGTCAGGGCGTTCAGACTGAAGCATCTCGGAGACTTCCTGCACATACAGCTTGTAGCATTCTTCCGAAAGCAGTGATTTCTTGATTTCGGCGAGTAAAACCTGTTCGACCGTCGTTTTTTTGATCATCTTGGCGTTGTTGCAGACCGTGTTACCCCTGTTACGGTGAGTCCCACAGCCATAGTGGTTCTTGCCTAACATGACATAAGACCCACCGCATACCCCGCATTTCAGGAGACCGGAGAAAAGATATTTCGGCTTCCCACCGCCACTGGCGTGAGTCTTGGTAGTTTTCCTTCTGATTTCTTGGTAACGCAACTGACAGGCGCGCCAGAGGTCATCGTCGATTATCACCAGATCTGGTGCATCAACAGTCACCCATTCCGATTTTGGGCGCATCGTCCGACGGCGCCTCCCGTTATGTGGATCCTTGACCCAAGCCGTCTTGTTCCATACGTGCTTGCCGTTGTAGATCTGATTGCCAAGGATGCCAACCCCCTTGGCGTCTGGATAAATGGCTGAATGAGCCCATGTTCCGCCTCTGGGGCTTAGAATGCCGAGCTCATTTAACTCGGCCGCAATTTGCCTGGCAGAACGCCCACTGGCATAGCGTTGGAAGATGAAACGAACCCATTCCGCTTCTTCCACATTGATTGATCTACGGTAACCCTTGCCATCGTGATGACTGTCGTAGCCATAGGGGAGACCACCAGCGCTATATCCATCCAGGGCCTGTCCCATCAAGCCGCGATGGGTTTTCTTGGCGAGGTCATCTAGATAGAACTCACTCATGAGCCCCCGAAGGCCGGTTTCCAGCTTATAGCTATCGCGGGCTGTGTCCGTGCCATCAGAAACCCCGATAACTCTGATGCCACCATACTTGAGCATTCGGATAGTCTGGGCACTCTCGATATGGTCTCTGGACAGCCTCGACAAGTCGTCAACGAGTAGAACTTCGAAGGCCTTGAGTTCGGCAGCATGGAGAAGATCTCGATAGCCGGGCCGGTCATTTCTTGATCCGGAAATCGCCTGATCTTGGTACAAGACGGGCGCAGACCACCCCTGGCGCTGGCAATAGTTCTCGATGTTTCTCAACTGGTCACGAATACTCGTTTCCTGCTGTCGATCGCTGGAGAACCGGCAATATGCGGCTATTTTCATGGCTTGAACTTACTGTGTTTCGCGTCGCAAAGGAACAACCCGATTTGAACACTCTGTCGGATTTTGGCTATGTGACGAAGGTTTAAGCATCAGATAGTTTTCATCAGATTGTTTGTACGCAGCCACAGATAGCTTGGAAATGATCTGTACAAAACCGGTTTGCCACCATGTAGGATTTTTCATACAACCTCAAATCTGCCTTAATGCTTCGGCTTCGATGTTGTGAAATGAGGCTGCTGATTGAACCAGTCCGTGATTGCA
>JACCDN011112596.1_pt1 | contig 11661 bp, 10 predicted proteins | sample 7441691 | NCBI WGS metagenome assembly JACCDN01 (sample SAMN15323439, study PRJNA562643) | freshwater metagenome | isolation source: river surface water | place: USA:Blue River Watershed | collected 2017-08-16
TGGATAGTGTGCTTACGGGGCTAATTAACCTTCGCTCAGCCCGTTTTGAATATGGTAGGCCTGCATATCTGGTTAGTGCACAATACTTGATAGGCTCATCGAAGCTACTTAATAGCCTTTCTCGGAAAGCGCTTAAAGCCGTTGGAATAGATACAGGGAAATTTACTCATCATCCCTTATACGTTTTGGTTGCAGGGTGTTCCACACCCGAAACGGTTGTACTAATTGAAAACCCTGTGGCTTTTGAGCACGCGGTCGCGACAAGCGCCATAGATCGGTGCGCATTCATCGTCACATTTGGATTTGGCCTAAGTAATACTCAAGAAGATTACGGAAATCAGTTGGCGAAAATGGTGGCACATCGATTCAACAATGCAATTACTTTGAGGAGAGGCAGCTCTGCGTGCCCCGACGCCAAGGATCTCCTATCCCATCCTCAAATTACATTTTGGGGAGATCTTGATATCGCGGGGATTATGATTTTTATTAGATTAAAAAAATCGATACCCCAACTTCAATTGAGCAGAATGTATTTACCAATGATCGCGTCAATCCGAGACCCGACAAGATCACACCCTTATGATGAGATCACTGGGAAAGAGAACCAACTTACAATGCCGAGAAGCAAAGGGTTGGAAGATAACCAGATTACCTTTAAGCTTGCAGCGCTCTGCGCCCAAAGAGCCGTCGACCAGGAGCAATTAACCTGTGAGCACATCGAAAGAAATGCACATCTGCCGCTTTCAACAGAAGATCTATGTGAGTTTTAATCTCGATTGGAATGCGGCGAGGCGAAAACGATCCCGATAAGCATGACGGCAGAGATCGCAAATTGACTCAGGAAAATAGCCCACGCAATTATTGCGAAATTGGACCAAATAAAAATTGATCCTAGCCCAAACAACATATTTGCCCAGAACACATTTGCACACATCAACAACAAATCCAACAGGAGTTTACATGTCTATATTATCAAAAACAGGAATTTTTCTTGCCTGCCTAACTCTTCCGCTAGAGGGCCTAGCAAAAAAGCCCTCTCCCACCGAAGGGAAACCTGAAACAATTTCTGACTCCATTTCAAAAAAAATGAAAGACTTCACCACCACCTCAACTTTGCTTATTCCGACAGCTGATGGCGAACAATACATTTTGATAGGCAAAGACAACTTTAACGCGTCACCAAATACATTCGTATTCGGCATAATAGAAGAATTGGATGAAGAAAAGCATATTGGAAAGTTAGTTGCAGCCAATTACGTCAAGAAAGATAAAAAGCCAGAGGCCAAATTCAAAATCACTTTAGCCAATGACGAAAACCCGATAGTCAGCTTTATATCTTCCAATGCAGCCACATCAAGCGCAGAAAGCAAATTGATCACCAGCAACGTTGCGCTTGATAGCAGCAATTTGCTTGAGATTTCATTGACAAAAACGGCTGAAATACAAATGCCGGATGACTCATTTTTCGATATGGAAAAATACAACGCAGACATTTTCCTTATTACCACCCTATCAAATCCAGGCCGCGTATCAGATTTTCTTACAAATCGAAAAAGGTACGGATCAGTAACCGGAGGTGCCATATATGATATTCGAATCAACCAACTCGCCGAAGCAAATCTACAGGCTGATTCAGATATAACTGGATTGGTGAAAGTGTCTGGAAAGCTTTATAAAAAAAATGGATCAAATATAAAGAAGTCCGTAGTCAAACTCTTTTATAGAAATGCGTCCATTGTTGGATCTATTTCCCCAACAGACAAAGCGGAAATTGTAAAAGTTCAACAAGCACTGACGAGCGCAGTTTCTGAGGCTGCAATTAAAAATGTTATCACCAATCCAGATGCTCAGCCCTCGGCTCAAGTTGACGCTGTAAATAAGGTAAGTGAAAATCTTGAAAATATAATAAAATAAAATATTTGACCATAAATTAAGATCAGAAAATTATAATTTCTAAATAACCCCAGACGCCTCCCATGACGTTAGCGCAAGGTTAAATTGACACGAACGTTGTGTCGGCCTCTCAGGTGTGTCCAGATCGACCGATTTGGTGAGGAGATCAGCGCAACTCCGAGTTCATCACGGCCAATTGGGGGAGGAGCCCGCAGGAATGCACTTGTAATTTTAAAAGTAATCCCTATAAACAATTGCCGAGAACCTACAAGGCCTGGGGGCACAATGAGACTAGAATCATTTCGAGTTCGTAACTACCGGTCCATCAACGACAGCGGCGAAATAGCGGTCTCTCGGATAACCGCTTTTCTAGGACGAAACGAGAGCGGCAAATCGAACCTACTTCGTGCCTTGCACAGCCTGAACCCGATTTCAGGATTCGAGGCCTTGAAGCCTATAAAAGACTTCCCCCGACACAAGCGCTTGGGAGAGTGCACGGAAGACACACCCGTCTTGTCAACGACGTGGACCCTTGACAATGAGGACAAAGAGGCTTTATTGGAGGTTATTCCGAGAGCCACAGAGATTTCTAAGGTCGTCATCGGGCGGAGCTACGGTAAGTCAAGGACCGTGGGGTTCCCAGAGCTTAAGGCCATTCACTTTGACGAGACCGACATCAAGAGCAAGGTCAAAAAGGTAGGGGCGGCGGTGCGCGCTGCAGCGCAGATGCAAGAGCAACCATCTCCGCTCGATACGGCTGCCGATACTTTCGAGTCAAGCTCATCCCCTACCAAAGTACGCGACACATGGGCCAGTCAGACTGTCACGGCGGGGAAGGCTCTGAGAACTGCCTTGGCCGGTGCTAATGTTGAATTGACTGATAAGCAAGAACAAACGCTTTCCGAACTCGAAGAGCTGGCCAATATCATCGTGGGCGACAAAGATGCCCAGCAGCAGGCTCGAAACTGGGCTGTTGGCGCTATTCCGAAGTTCATCTATGTCGATGAGTACCCAGAACTCGATGGCCACCAAGACATCGCCAACTACATCCAGCGAAAATCGCAATCCCAGAGAAACGATTCGGACAAGAACTTCGAGAAACTGTGCAAGGTCGCTGGCCTCAATCCAGATGAACTTCAAAATCTACACGGGCAAAACGATCACGAAACGCGAAATCAGCTTGCGAATCGTGCCAGTGCTGTTGTTACAGGTGAGATTAAGCGGCTGTGGAAAGATCGCGCGCTCAAGATTCGCTTCAACCTCGACGCACACCACCTGGACACAATAATCTCTGACCCTACGAGCACTTATGACGTCGAGGTTAATCTCAACGACAGAAGTCGCGGTTTTCAGTGGTTCTTCGCTTTTTATATCACATTCTCGGCTGACACCGACGGAGGTCATGCTGAGAACGCTGTGCTTCTGCTCGATGAGCCGGGCCTGTATTTGCACGCAAAGTCTCAATCAGACCTACTCCACCACCTAGAGGCAGACTTCTCGAATCAGATTCTTTATTCCACCCACTCACCTTTCATGGTGCCCACACATGCACTAGATTCAGTCCGAACAGTTAACATAGCTGAGGAAGCCGGTACTACCGTCACAAATGATCCAACCGGCGATGCTCGAACGCTGTTCCCGTTGCAAGCCGCTCTCGGCTACGACCTAGCACAAAGCCTCTTTGTCGGTCCTAACAATCTCGTCGTTGAGGGGGTTACTGATTTTTGGATCCTGAGCGCTGTGAGCGCCTACGCGTTTGAGTTAGGTCGTACCTCGTTGAGTCCAACTCTCACATTGACGCCAGCCGGTGGGGCGCAAAAGGTCTCCTACATGGTTGCCTTATTAACCTCCCAGTCGCTTAATGTGTTGGTTCTGCTCGATACAGAACGTGACTCAAAAGCCACGAAGGATGAACTCCTGAGGGCAAAGCTCATTCGCGACCAGAACGTTGTATTCGTCTCGGAAGCTTTCGCGTCTCCTCCCAACGAAGCGGACATTGAGGATCTGCTGGACCCGGCGATATACGAAGCTCTCGTGAGAGAATGCTACGCTGCAGAACTGAAAGGCAAAACGTTGACCCTAAACGCGAATATCCCGCGCGTGGCCAAGCGCATAGAGGCAGGATTGGCAAACGCCGGAATCCCATTTCACAAGACACGGCCTACGCGCCTGTTCCTCAAGAAGATGGCATACGAACCCGAGAAAATAGTGCCAGACCAGAGTCTCGAACGATTTGAGGCTCTATTCGCCCTGGTCAACGGGCGGCTGAACAAACAGGTGGCTCGGAATGCCAAGCCCTTTGAAAACTAAACCATCGCCTCGTCGAGGGCCAAAACACACTTCTCAGACGTGGGTTTTGGCGGCTTTGCAGGCCTATCTCGCCAAGCACGTAAGCACAGGCCATCCCTTAGTCACGCCGGTTATACTATCGATGGATGTGTAATTGATTCGGCGTCGCTATACCCAATTTATGGGGGCACCATCTATTTGTATTTTCAGCTAAAAGCCTTCAATGTGACTATATTTAAATATTAACAGCACAACAATAAAATCAAACCGTTTACCTACCGTGTTAACGGTTTTCAGGAGGGACAATGGGATTTAGATTTAGGAAGTCATTTAAATTGGCACCAGGTGTGCGAATGAATTTGAGTGGTAGCGGAGTCGGTTGGACGCTGGGGCCGCGAGGTGCATCACTGGGAATTGGAAAGCGAGGAACATATTTAAATGCAAGCATCCCAGGAACGGGCATTTCTTCAAGGCAGCGCCTTGGTGCACCTGCTGGCAGATCACGACCATCAGAACGTACTGTTCCTCAATCGCTAGCCGTCAGTGTCGGCGTCTCTGACGACGGAACCATATCTTTTCAAGATGAAAACGGAAACGAATTACCCGATCAATTGATCAGGGCTGCCAAACGTCAACAAGGAGAGTTAATCAAAGAACTCATCCAGAAAAAATGTGATGAGATTAATCGTGAGATTGATTCTCTAGCAGAGCTACACCTGGACACGCCATCTCCTCAGGCAAATCCAGTATACGAGAGACGTGAATATGAGGTACCTAGACCAACTGATCCAGCACTCAAAAAAATTGGATTCGTTCTTTCGCTGTTTAAATGCCATCGAGCGAAAATAGAGGCTCAGAACCGCGATACATTAGCTAACCACCATGCACGCCTAAATTTGTGGGTTGCTCGAAAAAATGATTTTGAATCTAATGAAGCCAGACGCAAAGCTTTGGTTGAAGAATTGATTTATAGCGATTCAGATGCGATGAGCGAATTCTTAGAGTGTTCGCTTCAGGAAATTGTATGGCCGCGTGAGACTATCGTCAGCACAGAGATTTTCGAAGAGGGGCGACAGATTTATATTGATGTGGATTTACCCGAAATTGAAGATATGCCTGGGAGAAAAGCATTGGCACCGGCAAGCGGGTATAAGCTATCGGTTAAGGATTTATCAGCATTAAGTATTCAAAAGCTCTACATGCAGCATATTCACTCCATTGCGTTTAGAACTATAGGTGAGACGTTTTTCGCGCTACCGAAGGCTGAGGTGGTGATTCTTTCGGGCTACTCTCAGCGTCCGAGCAAAACAACTGGTCAGGTTGTCGATGAATACTTGTTATCCTCTCGAGTAAATCGACGTGATTGGTCTGCCCTGGCCTTTGGAAATCTCGCAGCAATTGATGTAATCGAATCGCTTGCTAGCTTCGAGCTGAAACGAAGCATGAGCAAAACAGGGGTGTTTAAGCCAATTATTCCTTTTTCGCCTGAAGACTGAAGCCTGAAGCCTGAAGCCTGAAGCGACCAGGCTAGACTTCAGACAACTACTGGCGTCAAGCATACGCTCCAAGTCTTTTAGCCTTTCCTGCATCCACGGTAGCCTTGCGACTTTAGTTAAATTTTTTCCACGCATAAAACGTGATAGTCTTGGTTGCATTTCGATCAAAATATGTGTCAATATGCACCAGATGATATCAAATGGTAGACAATATGAAAGATTGGATGACCGTAGAAGAAACCGCAAATTATCTACAGATGGGAAAAACTGTTCTGTACGATCTTGCTCGCGAAAATAGTATTCCATGCAATAAAGTGGGAAATAAGTGGTTATTTAATAAAGATGATCTTGATAATTGGGTGCGTGCTAATAAGCCGATAGAGCGATTTTTTATTGATACCGCAGCTTATATTGAAGAGAACCTGCAATTAAGAGAGCCTCAAATAGAGGCATTTCAAGCCTTATATCGATATTTTCAAGATGGCGGAAAAAAGGCAATTATTCAAATCCCGGTTGGTTGTGGAAAATCCGGAATTGCCGCATTGGCACCGTTTGGCATTTCACATGGAAGAGTACTTGTCGTTGCTCCAAACCTGGTCATTAAAGATGGTCTGTTTGAGGTGCTAGATATCACGAATCGTCAAAAGTGCTTTTGGCAAAAGAGAGGGATATTAAAAAACGCCGATATGTCAGGCGGTCCATACGCTTGCACACTTGATACGGGCAACATTTCTGTTTGTGAAAAATCACATATAATCGTATCTAACGTGCATCAGCTTGCTACAAACCCAGAAAAGTGGTTAAACAAATTTCCGCAAGATTTTTTCGATCTTATTATTATTGATGAAGCCCATCATTCTGCAGCAAATAGTTGGAAAATGGTTTTGGAGCATTTTAATAACGCTAAGGTTATAAATATGACGGCCACTCCCTTTCGTAGCGATAAACAAGAAATTGAAGGAGACTTGGTTTACAGATACCCATTCAAAAAAGCAACTTTTAATGGGTATATAAAGCGATTGAAAGCATGGTATGCCGCTCCTTCGGAATTAGAGTTCACTGCCAAGGGTGAAACCAAAATTTATAATCTTGATGAAATATTAAAGATGAAGGAAGAGGACTGGTTTAGTCGAGGTATTGCACTTTCCGAACCTTGCAACCAAACAATAGTTGATAATAGTCTTGAGAAATTGGAAGAATTGAGGAGCACAGGTACGCACCATCAACTTATAGCCGTTGCATGTTCAGTAGATCACGCAAAAACAATATGTGCAATGTATAAGGCTAGAGGCTTTAATGCAGATATTATTTTTAGTCAGCAGGATGAAGAAAAGAAACTACAGGTAAAGCGACGCCTTACTAGTGGTGAATTGGATTGTATCGTTCAAGTACAAATGCTAGGTGAGGGATTCGATCACCCCAAGCTAAGCGTGGCCGCTATCTTTAGACCATTTAGGGCATTGGCCCCTTACATACAATTTGTTGGGCGCATATTAAGAGTGATAGTTCAAAACAGTCCTGGGCATCCAGATAACTATGGACATATTGTGACTCATGCGGGGATGAATTTGGATGAAAGGTTAAGGGAGTTCAAACTATTTGAAAATGACGATCAAAAGTTTTGGGATGCTGTCCTAGGAGGAGAGGAGCCTGCTCCACCTAATGTTATTTCTGGCGAAACTCGCATGCGCTTGTCTGAACTTGCCGTAGCCAACTATGAAATAGTCGATTCCTTAATTGAAGAGGATTTTAGTTCTGCAGAAGATGAAGACATTATTCTAGAGCTGGAAGCAAAATTAGAATCCTTAGGCCTAGATCCAGCGAGCGCCAGAGATATTGTGCTTGGCAAAAACAAAGAGCGCAAATTGAGCGCTGCGGCAGAGCCTTTCCAAGTGCTACCACAAAGAGAATGGGAGCAGCTAAAAAATGGATTAAATCAAACAGTTAGTAGAGCGGCCAATTTGTTAGTGAATCGCCTAGAAATTAATCGTGCGGGCAGGGAATTAATCAAGAAAGGAGTTTCGGCCCAAAACAATTTTGTTGCCTGCGTAACTTTAATTAACAAAGCGATAAAAAGTAAAAATGAAAAAGATCGAAAAAAGTGGAGCATAGAGGAATTCAAAACAGCCCACGATGAAATAGAGGGTATTCTTAATGATCTCACTCGTCGATATAAGGGAATATTGAAAAATGACCAAGCCTAAAGGGAAAACCCCCTCTCTTCTTGTACAGTCTACAGGAATACCCATAGCAGAAATACTAACTAGAAAATCAGCATGCACCAGATGCAAAGAGGATATTTTATCTGGAAAAAGGTGTTTCAGAATTCCCAAGACGGTATCAGGGTTTACTACCAGGAAGCCCTATTGTTTAACATGCTTTCGCCAAATCTTGGATAAAACCAAAGCAGATATAGCCGAACTGGAAAGTGAATTCAATCGAGAACAAAAGTAACTAATCACCAATTTTAAATGGTTTAGAAACACTTGAGAGAACATTGAGCAATGGAAGATGGATTAAAAATAATTGCCACATTAGGCAATCTTTTCAAAAGGGATGGCTTGCTTCCTGAATTTGAAGTGATTTCAAAAGGAAAATGCAGCATTGAAACTACTGGCTATGACAACTGGAATGGCGGCACCGATATTTATGGAATATTTTGCAAAGTACCACTTGAAGTTTATTCCCAACATGAACATGAGATAAAGTCTATAGAACAAAGCATCATGGCTAAGGCAGAAAAAATCTTCCGATCTTATCCACATTCTTGCATTGGCGAAGTTATTGTATCCCCAGAGCTATCAAATGAGCTGCATGGAAAAATATACACAATTAGCTCAGAAGCACTACTTTCATTGCTGGAACAGCAAAAAAGCTTAATGATTTCTGTGTCAACTGGCGGCGCCAAAATTCAGAACGTCAATGGAGAATATGAAACAGCAGCTGAATCAATTTCTATTGGCCTAGACGAACGAGATATTAAAAATAATATTCCGTATAAGGATCTTTGGGCTTGGTATGGTAAATGGAGCGATGGATCATTACCAAAGTACCGTAAGCGACCAATAAACCACACCTAACCCCTAACCGGCAACAGCCCAAGGCATTAAATCCTCAACACCGTCATCCGCTGTACGGCGCGGCAGCTCATCAAGCAGGTTGTGAATATATTGGAGGGGCTCCAACCCATTAGCCTTCGCCGTTTCAATCACGCTATATAAAATGGCACTTGCCTTTGCTCCTCGGTTGGTCGCGCTAAACAACCAATTTTTGCGGCCTATAACAAAAGGCTTGATAGCGCGCTCAGCGCGATTATTGTCAATCTGTACATGGCCATCTTGCACGTAAGCCGCTAATTTATTCCACTGATTTAAACAATAAAAAATCGCAGCGCCGATAGCACTTTTAGGCGGCACTTCATGGCTTGATTTATCCAGCCATGATTTAAATTGGGCTAACAATGGCGCAGATTTATCCTGGCGCAACGCATATCGCTCCGCAGGGGTTTTATCCGCAAGCTGCTTTTCAATGGCATATAATTTTTGAATATGATTGAGCGCCCAATCGGCTTTGCCGATTTTTCCCTTCGGCTGCACACTTTGAGCATCAATAAATTTACGCCGCGCGTGCGCAAAACAGCCAACCAATTTTGCCTGCGTCTGCTCATAAGCCGCATAGCCATCCACCTGTAAATAGCCCGTATAATCCTGTAAAAATGCTTTAGGACAGGCGGCAGCGCGACTGGGTTGGTAGTCGTAAAGCACGATATTTTTAAGACTGTTGTGCGCACTTGGGGAATCGGCTCCGCTGCAATACACCCACATGTAACTTTTTTCTCGATCCTCATCGATGACTTTTATTGGCGTTTCGTCAGCATGAATGGCGATTTGTTGTAGCAAATGAATTTTAAATGCATCTGTGATGCGCTCGAACCAAGCGCCGCACTTGATCATCCAGTTGGCCATACTGCGGCGGTCAATCTCGATGCCGGATTGTTGAAAAAGCGTCACTTGGCGATATAACGGCAAGCCAAACTGATATTTGTTGCAAATAATTTGTGCCAGCAAACTGGCTGTGGCCATACTTTTGGGAATGGGGCTGCTGGGCACTGGAGCAATCACAAAGGGTGTTACTTCGGCCGTCCTTTCGCAGTGACGGCAGGCGTATTTGGGCCGTACGGTTTCAATCACTTTAATGCTGGCAGGAATATATTCCAATTGCTCAGATCGCTCTTCGCCCACGCGGTGCAAAGCACCTTGGCAGCAAGGGCAAATTTTCTGTTCTTCACCGATATCGATTAAGCGCTCTTCGCGGGGTAGTGAAGCAGGTAGTGGTTTGCGGCCAGGCTTTTTATCAGCGGGTGGCTTATTCGGCGTTTCAGTTGCTTCGATGTTGACAGCGGAATCTGCTTCTACGCAGGCATCGTCAATTAATTCAGCCAACGCCTCAATGGCCTCCGCTTCGTTAAAAATTAACTCAAGCTGATCGGCAGATTTTTCGGATGATGCGGCAAATTGCCTGCGGCGCGCCAAATTAAATTGTTCACGTAGAAATTGGACTTCATCTTGCAGCTGCCCAATTATTTTTTTGAGCTCTGCAATATCATCGGGTAGTTGGGAGGAGGTAGGCGTCATGGAGCAATAATACCATGACGTTTAGATTTATTTAATAGTGGCTGGAGTAATGTAACTGCTTGTGCCCAACAACATCATATCCTGCCAATAATCGGTACACATCGGCGTCGGTTAGCACTATGGATTTGTCGGTTTGCCCCTTTGGCCATTTAAATCGGTCCCGCTCTAGCCGTTTATACCACAATGCGAAGCCGGTATTATCCCAATACAGCATTTTAAGTTTATCGTGCTGTTTGTTGCAAAACAGGTAGAGGGCTGGATCAAAGGCACAGCGGGATAATTCGCCCTCAACCAAGGCTACCAAGCCGTTAATGGATTTGCGGAAATCGATGGCATCGCGATAGAGATAAATGCTGGAGAATTCGGTGCAGGCACGCATCAGTTAAGCTCGCGAATTAATGCAGCCAGCCATTGTGGCGGTGCGTCGGCAGGCACTCTGAGTTGCACGGCGCCGATGTGTAGCGAAATTACCGGGGATGAAAGGGGTTGCGTCGAGACGGCTATAAATTTTGAAGCAATTTTCTTTGCTGGCTTTCGATTCTCCGCAGCTGCTAATTTATTTTTTTGCACACTGAAGTATTTGTTGTTAATACCCCGCGCCGCGCAAAACGCGGTCGCTGTTTGGCCTGATGCAGCCTGTTGGGCGATTAATTTTTGCCATTGTTGGGGGGTGCGCCTAGCCATAAGGTTTCCTCTGGTGAAAAACTTAGGGTATGGCGGTTGGGCGCTCAGGGCTAGGTGGGGTTTGTTGGTCGCTTACAGAGCTTGAGCTTGAAGACGGGCTTGAGCTGGTGCGGCCAGAGCTTGACGAACTGGAGGAGCTGCTGGAGCTTGAACTTGAACTTGAGCTTGACGATGAGCTGGAGCTTGAGGATGAGCTCGAACTTGACGATGAACTTGAGCTGCTAGAACTGGATGATGAGCTAGAGGTGCTTTTGATATCGGCAACCTTAGCCATTTGGTTGGCATAGCGCTTACCCATTTCGCGCACGGCGGCAGAGTTCCAGTGCAACTTATCACCCTTATCCTGCAGGCCGCCGTCGGCTTTCACCACATAGGCATTGGTGATCACTGAAGGCAATTTATTCACCTCCGTGTTGAAGCCAGAGCAGCAACCTGTGTAAGGCAGTTCACCAGCGATAAACGGAGTTTTGGCGGGGTCAAGGCCTAAATCCTTACGAAGGTCCGAGATGTAGGTGTTTACATTGGTCGTCCATCTGGATCGATTGTAGTCACCGTTACTTTCGCCTTGATGGAAAATAAACCCTTTAATCACGCCCCGCTGCTGCGCTTTTTTCGCCATATCCAACACCCATTGATAGCCGCTGGTGCCGTTATTGGGCGCCCCA
>JACCDN011212835.1_pt1 | contig 11661 bp, 8 predicted proteins | sample 7441691 | NCBI WGS metagenome assembly JACCDN01 (sample SAMN15323439, study PRJNA562643) | freshwater metagenome | isolation source: river surface water | place: USA:Blue River Watershed | collected 2017-08-16
CTCTCAGTTGATTGCGGAAGCATTAAAAGAAGCTGGTTTGCCAGATGGATTGATGACTGTATTGCATGGCGGAGCGCCAACGGTTGAGGCTTTGATTGATCATCCAAGCATTCAAGCAATCGGTTTTGTTGGCTCAACAAAAATTGCAAAGCTTGTTTATCAGCGGGGAACCTCTTTAGGAAAAAGAGTTCTTGCATTGGGCGGAGCTAAAAATCATATCGTATTATTGCCAGATGCAAATGCGGAACTTAGTGGTCCTGGGATTTCAGATTCATTCACTGGTTGCGCTGGGCAAAGATGTATGGCGGCTTCAGTTTTATTGGCCGTTGGTAATGATAAACAAATTGAAGGTCATATTGAAAAAATTGTGGCTCGTGCTTCTTCTTTAAAATTAGGAAAAGACATGGGTGCAATGATTACTGCAGAGCAAGCGCAGTACTTACGAGAGGCTATCACTCGCGCAGAAAAAGCTGGAGCCCGAGTTTTATTAGATGGTCGTCAAAGCAAAGCTCCTGCTGGTATGGAAGGTGGAAATTGGTTGGGTCCAACAATCCTTGATCATGTTCAGCCTGGCAGTGAAGCCGCAACAATTGAATTGTTTGGTCCAATTTTAAGTATAGTTCGTTGCAAAGATTTAAGCGAAGCAATGAAAATCGAAGCTTCTGTTCCGTATGGAAATGCTTGCAGTGTTTTCACATCGAGCGGAGCCATGGCAGAGCGTGTGATTCGCGAAGCTACAGCCGGCATGGTCGGAGTGAATGTTGGTGTGCCAGTTCCGCGTGAACCGTTTTCGTTTGGTGGAATCAACGCATCGAAATTTGGTCATGGTGATATCACAGGACATCACTCTCTTGATTTCTGGACGCAGGTGAAAAAAGTAACGAGTAAGTGGGAACAGCAAGCAGACTCCAACTGGATGTCTTAGCGCTTGTTCTAAAACACCTGATCCTTCGTTGCTCGGTCGGGTCGCTTGTGCGGCGTCCAGTAGGACGCCTCCGCGCTCGCCTCTGTCGCGCCTCGGCTGAAGGCGTTTTATAACAAGCTTGGTCCTCGTTTTTTTCGGGGTCGGGGATGGGGACTGGGACCGGGAATTTTTGAGTTTTGATTTTGGGAAATGTTTTTTGTTTACATTGTTTTTTTTAATTAGAATTTAAGAGGGGTTTTATTATGAAATTAGAGGTTAATAAGAGATCTAATCATGTGATCTTGGCTTCGCATACTAGCTTGAAACATTCTGATGCTTTGCCGATTCAGTGGGGTGCAAAAGATCCGATGGTGCGTGGACCGGTGATTGCATCTTTGACAAATTCTAAAGCGCGCAATGCGATTGGTACTCACAGTGGCAGTTATGCTGTTTATCGTGCGCTGTCGATTGCTAGCGGAAAATTTTCGCCAACGCATATTCCAGATTTGCACAACACACAGAGCCCGATTCAATTGGGTCCTTATCCGCAGTGGGCTGACGCAAAAAAAATGGTCAGTATTGATCCTTGGGGTTTAGATCCGCAAATTAATTTCAAACCTTTGTTTGAAAAGGGTTATGATATTAGGCCTTCGATTGCAGTGACTCAGGCTCATTTGCAAATTCCAGAAATTCATCAGGCTATTGAAGCTGGTCGATTAAAAATCGATGGAAATATTGTTAAAGAAAATAAAGATGTGAAAATTACCAAGGTCGCACTTGAGCCTGTTTGGTACTTGCCTGGAATCGCACAACGTTTGGGTGTTGATGAAGGTGATCTTCGTCGTACTTTGTTTCAAGAAACTGGTGGCATGTATGCCGAATTGATCACTCGCCCGGATTTAAAAGTTTGGCTTCCACCCATTGGCAGCACGACAGTTTATATTTTTGGAAATCCATTGGATTTAGCAAAACCAGAGATTGAATTAACTTGTCGAGTTCATGACAAGTGCAATGGCTCTGATGTTTTCGGTTCTGATATTTGTACATGCCGCCCTTATTTGATGTATGGAATTGAGGACGCAGCTCGTACGGCACAACGAAACGGAGTGGGTATTATTGCTTACTATCGTAAAGAGGGTCGTGCTTTGGGTGAGGTCACCAAATTCTTGGTTTACAACGCTCGAAAACGACAAGTCGGTGGGGATACTGCCGCGACTTATTTCCGTCGTACTGAATGTGTTGCCGGAGTTGAAGATGCAAGATTTCAAGAATTAATGCCTGATATTTTACATTTTTTTGGTATCCAGAAAATTCATAATCTGCATTCAATGAGCAATATGAAATACGATGCCATTGTTGGCAGCGGTATCGATGTTATCAATCGTATTTCAATTCCAGAGGGCTTGATTCCGCAAGATGCTCAGGTTGAGATGGAAGCTAAAAAAGCAGCCGGCTATTTGAATATTGATGAAAAGAAAAAAACTGTCGAAGATTTAAAACAAGTAAAGGGGCGTAAAATTGAGTAACTCAAAAAACAACTCTCCAGAATATATTGATTACCTTTTATCTCCAAAAGCGATTCGTGAACGATCCCAGCTGTTGCTTGCAGAATGTGAAAAGGGCAATGGTCTTTTCGATGTTCATCATGGTCGTCTGCCAGAGGCTGTTCGTTATGTGATGAAGGTCATTGAGGACAAATACCCAACTTTACAAATTCCATTTCATTCTCGTTGGGGACATTTTCGTGTTGGTGATTTGGACCGCGAAGCACAGCTGAATCAAATGCTAACGAATGTAGATCCCATTGAAAAAGCACGAGCAAAATTTGATTTGGTTATTCCCAGTGTTTTGTTAGATGCTGGTGCTGGTCCTGATTGGAAGTTCACGGAAAAACAAACACAAAAAAGTTTTTCACGTTCTGAAGGTTTAGGTGTCGCCAGTTATTATTTATTTTTATCAGGCAAAATGAATGGAACAAATTCATCACATCCATATCAAGTGCACGCACAAGGATTAAAAAATATTTCAGCTGCTGACATCGCAGAAGCATTTCAAGTTTCTGATTCAGGTGCTCATGCAAATCCTTTAATCGGCGTTGATGGTCGTGCACAACTTTTGCGAAATCTGGGACAAGCTGTTGCCAGCAGTCCGGTGTTTCCAGGCGGAAGACCTGGCAATATGGTCGATTATCTACGAGGCAAATTCGGCAAAAATATTCCGGCCGTTGGTTTATTACGAGCTGTACTTGATGGTTTGGGTTCGATTTGGCCAGGGCGTATTGTCATGTCTGGGGTGAATCTTGGTGATGTGTGGACTCATTCACGTTTAGAAAAAACAGATGCAGAACATGCGTTGATTCCATTTCACAAATTATCACAGTGGATGACTTATTCATTGATGGAGCCCTTGATCGAAGCCGGCTTTGATATTGATGGAGTAGAAAAATTAACTGGCCTTGCCGAGTACCGCAATGGTGGTTTTATTTTAGATTTCGGTTTGATCACAGCAAAAAATCCAGAGCATTTGAATATGGCATGGAAACCAAACGATGATTTCGTTATCGAATGGCGTGCGTTGACCATTTGTTTTTTGGATAAACTTGCAGAAGGTGTGCAGAAATCTTTGGGACGTTCGCCACAAGATTTTCCTTTGGCTAAAGTGTTAGAGGGTGGCACCTGGTGGGCAGGTCGTAAGATCGCAGCAGAAAAAAGAGCAGGCGGTGGGCCTCCGTTTCAAATTATCAGTGATGGGACTGTTTTTTAAATAAAATTGAAAATTAAGATTATTCATCAGATTGAGTAATTAAAATAAGAAGGTTTAAATTATGAATTCAAAAGTACATGTTATTGATCATCCTTTGTTGAGACACAAATTAGGTTATTTGCGAGATAAAAAAACGGACTCTCATGAGTTTCGTGAACTGACCAAAGAGATCAGTCGTATCTTAGCTTATGAAGTGATGCGTGATTGGTCTGATCTAGAATCGGTTGATATTGAAACGCCTATCGCCAAAGCTAAAATTGAACGCATCGTAAAACCGCCAGTTGTGGTTTCTATTTTGCGCGCAGGCAATGGGATGTTGGATGCTGTTTTGTCGATGATTCCATTTGCTTCGGCAGGGTTTATCGGAATTTATCGTGATAAATTTATTCACAACACGGTCGAGTATTATTTTAAATTACCAGCAGACGTCAAAGGTAAAACGGCTATCGTATGTGATCCTCTGATTTCTACTGCAGATACAATGATCGCAGCCATCGATCGCTTAAAAGCTTTTGATGTTGGTAAAATTAAAATTCTTTCTATCTTGGTCAGTGATTTTGCGATTAAAAAAATACAGCATTTTCATCCCGAGGTGGAAATCTACGCGGTTAACATTGAAAAAGAAATCAACGATTTGGGTTATCTGGTTCCAGGTTTAGGTGATGCCGGTGATCGTTTGTTTCAGACGAAATAACAATGTTCGTTTAGTTCAATAAGTTAGATTTGTTAGATTGTGCAAAATTTTAAAGATCTAGCTGTTTAAGAAAGGTGACTGTAGATGTCTACTCCATTTTTATTAGGTGTTGCTGGCGGGTCTGGTTCTGGAAAAACTTTTTTTGCAAAAGCTTTGCAAAATTTATTTTCGCAATCTGGACATCAGCAAGAGCGTGTGGAGCTAGTCTATCAAGATAATTTTTATTTTGATCAATCTGCTAAATTTGATTTTGACGGAGGATCCGTTAATTTTGATCACCCAGAGGCTATTGATTTTTCATCTTTGGCTTTGCATCTTAAAGAATTAAAATCAGGATTGATTACACAAATTCCGATCTATGATTTTGTCACTCATAAGCGCCGAACAGAAACTCTGACCGTGACGCCCACCAAGCTTGTTATTGTTGATGGCATTTTAATTTTTCACAAGCCAGAGGTTCGTGAGTTGTTTGATGAAATGATATATTTTGAAACCCCAGAAGAATTGCGATTTCAGCGCCGGCTAGAGCGCGATGTGATTGAACGAGGACGGACTCCCGAGGGTGTCCATAATCAATTTTACAAGCAAGTAAAGCCCATGCATGACCAATTTGTCGAGCCTTCGAAGCAATTCGCACAAAAAATCATTCGCGACAATGGTGAGTACATGGATGCACTTCGCAATTACCAGAATCGTTTTCAGGATATAATTGCAAAATCATAAGTACTCAAATTCTAATTGGTACTGTTAGTGCTCTGTGGCTAGGAACTGGCCAGGCTTGCTAAATTAACAGAACCCGAAAACTCACCAATATACAAAGAGGATACTTGATTTGGATCGTCGGCATCAGTTACCACATAAATTTTGTATTGATCTGCTATTCGCTCGACCCATAGACCCTCTGGCTTGAAAGGACAAATTAGTTCTTTATGCGAGATTATTTTTCCTGACTTGTCTATGCAGCCCAATATAGCCCCTAAGTATTCGCCATCGTCATAGGTTGATGGACTACTTTCTGCGACAGCTAGGAAAAATAAATAATCTCCAACACAAAAGCATGCATCGGTAAAACTTAATGCCACGCCTTGCAAAGTTCCTAAATCATAATCTGTAATGTTCAGAATTCTTTCGGTCGTTACAAAGCCTAAATTTTGTATATCATTTTTCAGTCCATTCAAATCTAAATCAATGATCGCATTCCTTCCTGAAGGGCCATTACCTCTTTGAAAGATTCTTAGAACTGAACCAATAACAGCTGCGCCTTCAATATTTAATTCAGAAAAATTTAGTTTTAATTGTTGATAAAGTGCAGAGAGGTCAATTTTTTTAAGTGAACGTAACTCTTCATCGTGTAGCTCAACAAAAACACCCATACTACGATTTAAGGTTGATCCCGATGGCAAAATCAGTAATTCATCTTCACGATTGGAAAGAAAAACTAATGATTCCCAATCCGGCTTAAGTTTTTTTCTTTCTATGTGATCCGTAGGAAGTAATCCCGGAAGTAACTTTATAAAGCGACATGAATTATTTTTCTCTAATGAAAAAATCGCTAATGAAAGTTGATCATCTGCAATAGCATAAAAAGCATTTCCCCGCTTTACCAGTCCGCTTGCGGCGTGCATATCTTTAAGATCCATAAATCGCTTTAAAATTAGTTTTTCCATACTTGGGTAATATACAATTAGCTAACTTTTAAATCAATACACTGCTAAGTTTAACCAAAATCAAACATTTTAATACTATTGCTTTTTAAGTTGCTCTAATTCAGCCTCAATTTCTAGAATTCGCTTCTCAGCCCAACTCACTCTCTCAAGAACAATACTTTGTAAGCCATCATTCCCATGGCCCTTATCTTTTGTATAAAAGAAAACGATGGGGTAATATTCATTTTTTAAAAACATATAAGCTGATCTTAAAATTCCTTTATCTCTTTTAACAAAAGAAGGGCGAGGATTGGTCAATATCATTTCATGAAATTGGTGAAGAACTATTTTCACTTTCACAATCAGCTCTTCCAACTTTTTAATTCTTGCTTTCATTGCTCCAGCGCGATTTGCTTGAATGATTTTAAGTACATTTTCATTTTTCTGTAGATAATCACGGCGGGGACCGATGTTTTTAAAAAATCGTGTGTCACGCAGATAAGACTCTAACTCATCTACACGAAGAAACTTTTGATAGTCTTTATTCTCTGGATTACCTAGAAAATTACTTAACTCAAAACTAGCCAATGTCGGTTCGTCATTCAGCAATTTATATTCTTCGTGAGCATGTGAAGTTTCATGTCCTAAAATATTTCCCAGCCCCATTGCATGAAAAGGGAATGACAAATATCCAAGATAAAAAGTGTTTTCTGTTAAAACAAAAAAGCCGGCCTCGGATCTTACAAAATGCAAAAAAGGATCATAGATAAGAGTGATATCTTTTAACTTTTTACTTTGAAAAAAACCTTTAATAAAAAGACCATTTTTATCTGTATTGGTTTTGTTGGCACTATTTTTAACACCTACTATTTTATAGCGCATATATGTAAGCTGAGGTATTTGAACTTTATTTTCAAAATTCAGATTCTCGCGAGTAACAACTTGCCGTTTCACTTTAATATTATTGTCTGCAAAATACTTCTCAGAAATTCGTGCTATAAGATTTATCCACTCTTGCAATTCTGCTTGTTCAACCACGGGTTTATTTAAATTACGTACGAAATCTCCGAATTTTTCCGTCTTAACTACGATGTCATTTAATAGGGTCAAGGATTTAATCTGAATTTCTTCGGAGGGACTTGTAAAAATCGCCGAACATGCTTCAGCCCTGCTAGCTGCATAAGATGATGACATTGTGCCCAAAAGGGTCACCAAAAACGTTCCAAGAATGATATAACTATTTTTAAATGTCATTCTTTAAACATATGCAAACTTCCTGCCCTTTACATTCAGAAAAGTTTAATTTTTTCTTGTTATTATGGAGCCTGATAATACTAGTTTTTATTCAAAGACGTTTGAATTCGTTGTTGTTCTGAAAACATCAAAAGATATTTCCATTTCGCCTTCAGTATTTTCTGAAAAATAGGCAATCTTAACCGTCGTGAAACCAAATGATAATAATGAACGATAGGCGGGTGTTTGTTTAATGGCAGCAATCAGGTGTTCATTATTAAATGGTTTTTTTAAATTCCGTTTAAAGATAGTAAGATTTGTTTCCTTTAGAGATTTTGATATGACATTTACATTTGGATTTAAACGTAGCATTTCTTGGTATAATAATTTTGAAATGCCATTTTGACGGAATGGTATTCGTGTATTTGTATAACCCATATCTATATGTTTGCTGTTGATCAATGAATAATTTAAACGAGCAAATATTTCTTTTTTTCCAGTTTTTTGATCGACCCCAGAGATAGTTAAGAAGAAAATAATTTTGTTATTTTCTTCTTTTTGTATGTTTTGAGTAAAGCTAATATCATTAAATTTTTTGGTTCGAATGGTATCAGTAGCGATTGGGGGATTGTGTGTTCGATCGTACTCTCTGTGCAGAACCTGTAGTTCCAGTGAATTTGTTCCTAAATACAGACGGCCGCAAATTTGCTGGGCAGCTGTCAAATCATTAGACAGCAGAATGCTTAAGATAAGCATGAACATCATTTTAGAATGTTTTAGCAATGTTCGCTTCATAACAAACTGTTAATGCAAAACTTGAGCAGAAGATGGTTTCTGAGAGCTGAAGACCGTATTTTAGGTGTATTTATAATTATGAGTAAAATTCCGCTGAGTAAAATAACATATCATTTTATAATGTCTTTATCTTGTAATTAATATTCGTGCGTTGATTCAATAGACAGCTGAAATATTCAAATTTTGTCTGGATTGGTTTTATATTTGAGATCATCAATACTTATTTTGGTTTTTAGTTTGCACTATTCAAATTATGGCTAAAAACGCATTTAATTTTATACTTGTGATTTTCTTTTTATTTGTTTCTGGCGAGAGCTTCGCTGATCCCATTGTCATAAATGGTAACAGATATTATTTTCACCGTGGAACGCCTGAGCGTATTGCCAGTCTGCTTAAGAGCGGAAAATTAGATGATAAAACTTTTATGGTGGCGACCAGCAAAGGTCGGGAGCTTTCTGTCTACGGACGTGGCTTTTACGTCGGTACCAAATTTCAAACATTGCCATTTTTTAGCACGGCATTAACGATTCTAGAAGTGCCAGAGAATTCAGATGCGGCTGTGTTAGCGCAAAAAGATTATCAGTATTATCGTTTTAAAACAGGTCTTGTTCAATCTAGATTTATTTCTAGTGAGCAATTCATCAAGATTTTATTTGAAAATAAAGTGGCATTAAGTTCAGAAGAGTTCGGATATTTTTTGCTACATTTGCAACATACTAATTTAAAAAAGATTTTTTATACAAAAGATTTTATCAATCACTTGTTAGGAATTTTTGATAATGTTTCTGATATTCAAGGAGACAAAAAAATAGCTAAAAAGATTTTGTCGATGGCGATTCGCGATTGGGTGCTTTCAGAGTCACAATCAAATTTTCTATTACGTGATTATTCAAAATCAAATCGAGCCATGGATATGGCAATTACAGCCAGTCGTTTTATTGATGAAAAACATTTTATAGCTGAAATAGCTACTTTGGCAAAACATCCAGAATTCAGTAATGGTTTTAGATCAGTGAGATCCGGTATATCTGATGTATTTGCGTCTCCTGATGCAATTTACTCGATCACTTTTGATTTTGATTATGATTCTCAACCAGAACGCCGAAATATTTTAGAAAAGTCGTTGTATGTATATGGTTTAGACGCTGGTAAACAATGGATGCAGTCAGCTTATTTGGTTGATCTGTTGGCGCAAAAACAAATGCCTACTCTTGCTGATTTTAAAAAACTACATAAGATCGTTTATTCAAAATCAGTGGGATCATTTAAATCCTATGAAAATTTTAAAAAATTATCTAATTACAGTACTTCTGAATTGACTGAAGGCAGTCCGCGAGGATTGTTACGAAATGGACCTATTTATATTTCGTCGCCGATATCAGCAGAAGATCAATCTATAGAGTATAGAAATAAAAAATATTTCTCCGAAGAACAGATCTTGAATTTGATAAACAACCCGCATTTGAAAATGCATGATTTGCAGCCAACTGCAGAAGGATATCGGGCTCGTATCGAAATCCCGTATTCTCTTGATTTTGAAAAACAAATTGAACAACTGTTTGTACAAATGCAGCAGGATGTGACCGAGTTAAAACGAAAAAAAATGAATGAAGATGAATATGAAAAACGTGCAGTGCGATTGGCTTCAGATTTTTATTATGAACTGAGCAGCCGTCACCCGTTTTGGGACGGTTCCGGAAGAACTACCAAGCTGATACGTGATTGGTTTTTAATATATATGGGTGTGAATCCTCCGGTTTCATCTCCTGCCAATGACTGGGAGCTAAGCAAAGATGAGATTTTTCAAGTCACATATAAAAACGTTTTAATGATTAAAAATTATTATTTCACTAAATTAAATTTAGCTGAAGTTGTTGAAACCTTGCGAATCAATAACCAAAATCTGGATTTATTTTATACTCCATCTGAAGATGTATTAACAAATATCAAAGATTTGCCAAGCAAGCAGATGAATGCGTGCCGAAAAATATATTGATTTTTCAACACCTATGAAGACTAGCCATAAATATAAAATATATATCTGATTTTTCAGGATGCTACTTGGTCATATACAAACAAAACTTAACTGCCAAATTAGTTATAGATGATGGCATTTTAGGTATTCATAACTAGAGGCTCGAGCACTTTTTGACGAAATATTCTTTCTTGAAAATCCACAGGGTGTTTACAGCTAATTGTATAAACAAGTACACCGAAGCGAGATAAAAGCTAGTTCCTTGATGCTCATCGCGATTATCAACATCGATTTAAGGATTTTTTAACAAACACAATATACAACTATTTGCTGCTTTAAATTAAAATAAATAATTTTTAAAATAAGATCTAGGTTGATAAATGAAGATATTCAATACAATATTTAAAATGTAAAAATTTATTTTGATTTGAAGGAGCTTGTTTTGAAAATTAAACTTTCAATAAAATTTCTAATTATTTTCACAATCTTAGTAAGCAACCAAGCTTTTGCCGTTACTAAGCTAGAATTTAAAGATGTTTATAACAATTTTAGAAAAGCTAATCCGCCTGACTGCAAAAATTATTTTGAAAGTCTTTTATTTTTTGCAAACGAGGGAAATTCAGTTGCGATGAATACGGTTGGCTTTTGTTTTACTATAGGATGGGATGGGCATCCTATTAATAAAAAATTAGCAAACGAATGGTATTTAAAATCAGCGGCAAAAGGCAATTCACTGGCTAAGATAAATTTGGCATCAGCTGATAAATCAGCATTAAAAAAACTACTTGTAGAGTTTGAAAAAGAAGGAAAATTTGGAGAATTAAATTATTTAAAATCTTTGATGGAAAAGGACCAAAAAAAGAGTCTTGATTTTTTAAAAAAATCAGCAGATTTGGAATTTCCCGAAGCTGTACGAAATTGTCCAGTTGCTGAATTAGAATATGAACGTAAAATAGTAAAATCGGCAGACTCCAATCTTTCTTGGCTGGAAAAACAAATAAAAAAACAAGAGGAATGGATTCAAAAAGCAAAGAAGCTTGGCGTTGAAGCTCACCCAAAGACAATACATTCAGTTCAACAACTTGAATATCGCATTGCCTTGATTAAAAAAGTCCAGGCTATCCCAGATGCTGCATTAAATCTAATTCGCTCAGATAAAAATCTTTTGTCAGGAATGAAAACTTTGGTTGAAGACTTTAATTACAAAATTTCTCAAAATTTAAAGTCAAATAATAAAAAAATAGAATATGCAGCTGTTGATTTTATAGAAGCTTCAAAAATTGAAAAGAGTCAGGCCTCACAATTTCTAATTTTTAAATTAAAAAATCAGGAAGAAGAGTCGGTTGCATTTAGCGATGATTTCATACGTATCTATGTAATGGATAAAGAAAGCTCCAAGGTGAGTGGGTTTCTCTTGGCGGATGAACGCTTTAATGAACCAGTAAATCTTGATGTCGCTAAATTTGATTTGAATGAATCAGAAAGAGCATTTGGATTTCGTTCAAAGTATACTTCATATGGGTCAGGATCTGGGGAAGCGGGAACTCAGTTATCCATTTTCAGATTTCACAATAGTTTTCTACATCTTGTTTTTCAAGAAGAAATGGAAGGTGAGGCTTATGAAGAAAAAAGTAATTTGAATGAGTGTGTA
>JACCDN010317016.1_pt1 | contig 11658 bp, 12 predicted proteins | sample 7441691 | NCBI WGS metagenome assembly JACCDN01 (sample SAMN15323439, study PRJNA562643) | freshwater metagenome | isolation source: river surface water | place: USA:Blue River Watershed | collected 2017-08-16
CATAGTTTTGGCTGCGATTCTTTCAGTGACCGCAATCCTGGCACTTCTAACGAAGTCATTGCGTTCAAACTTCTAAGGTTAGGTTTGACACCGAAGTTGAAAAAGAAGAGTCGCCCTATAAGCCGGACATAGACAAGACCGTCCTTTTTACGCTCAAAAAAACGGTCTTGTCCACGATTTTGCCCAACTAAAGATGCATAACTGCTAGATAAATTTTTTCCTAACCACGTGTAAGTGATTAGGTTCTAATTTACCAGATTCCGCGATTAATGCCTCAAGGCTCAAAACTGCACTTGAAGTGTCCTCTGGATAGAGATGTCCGTAAGTGTCCATAGTTTCAGAGATGTTTGCATGTCCCATCAAGTTCTGAATCACTTTCATGTTCACACCTTGACGTATCAGCATGGAAGCAAATGTATGTCGCAGGACGTGTAGCCCATCTCTTTCGGCTAGCCCAATAGCCCTTGCCGCAATTCTGAAAGAGCGAGCAGCATCTTTGTATCTCAGGACTCCACCTACTCGGTTCTTGAACAAGAGTGATTCAGGCCCTAGGCCAAATTTTTCAACATGCTCTTTGATTAGAGATTCCAAACTCGGCGAAAGTGGGATTTCCCGCTTGCTGTTGGATGTTTTTAAATTCTTTTCAAAGATTTTGTTGGTATCTCTACTCAATTGCCTTCTGACGCGAATTTCCTTTTTCTGGAAGTCAATATCATCCAATGTGAGGCCGAGAACCTCGGATGGGCGTAATCCAGTAAAGAATGGAAGCCACACCAATAGTTTGAGGGAATCCGTTAGCCGTGACACTAACTCATAAACCTGATGGATTTCAAGAGGGGTTGCCACTCTTTGTGGTTTTACCTTTTTTTGACGAGGCATTTTTTCAAAGGGTGAGTGATAAATGAAGTCGTTGATTCTTGCCTCTTTTAATATAGAGGCTAATAGATTCCGATACTTTTGAATCGTATAAAGCGATAGTGGTTTACCAAAGTACTTCACTTCATGTGTGAGTTGAGCCTGCCAAGTCTTAATATCCAACGGCTTTATCTCACTCATTGGCGTGCTTCCAAAGTAAGGAAGTATGTGTTTGTTAATTGTGTTCTGATAATCCGCTTTTGTTTGAGCGTTCGGATTTACAAGGGATTGCTTCCAGTGCGAGTCTATGAACTCGGCAAGTGTCATTTTTAGATTCCCTGAAAGGACTCCCCGACCACGCTTTACGGCAACCTCTTGCTCCATTCCGTAGAGTTTTGCTGCCTTGTGAGTCGTAAATCCTCCTTTCTCCGCATAGGACTTATCGGCTTGAAGCCAACGTGCTGAGTAGGTTTTACCGCGTTTTCTAACTGTAGCCATTTCTTTATTGCTCTTTTCTGTTCATTAAACGAGCCAGTCTCTCTGGCCCTTTTGCGGCAAGGAACACTTCATTCCCCTTTTCAGTTAAAACACCACCTGAAAGCCCTACGCCATTACTTGTCAACCAACCATTGCGCCTAGCCACCTGCACCGCTGTGTGGACGATAGAAACATCTAAGCCAAGAAGTTCAGCAGTTCGGGCAGAGAGTTTTCTGGAGCCAGTTGATTGCAGCATTTCATAAACCTTTGCAATCACTATCGCGTCTTTAGACTTTCCACCTTCTCGCTTTATCTCTTCACTTGTATCCCAGACATATTTGTTTTTAAGGTCAATAGTCCTACTAGATATTTCTTCAACAAGATGAATCTTCTTACTATCGCTTTTGGATTTATTCTGAACACGTGCAATTACTTGCGCATGTTCTTCCAATAACTGTCCTGTAGGTAAGGTCCTAAACATCGTTGCTTTGAAGGTGTCTCGGTTTTTGGGTAGTTGAATACGAGCGCATAGTTTTAGCCTGATGGCTAATTCCTCTTTAGAAGGTTTTTGAGAAGTTGCGCCAACTGCCTGTATTTCAACAGAAACAATCTCTCTGCCCAGGGTTGACGCCTTGGAATGTACCCACACTCTGTATCCATCACGTTCTGACCAGGTAAGAAAGTCGCCGCTTCCCTCATTGCCAGAACCCGAAAAGACATATCCCACTTGGCTCATTTGAGCCTCCTTCCGAAGATTTGCACACTCGTTGGACAGAAGGTAGTCTGTGTCCGAAGCAAAGTCAATTCGTAGGAGGTTTTATGTACACGTTTTCTTTGATGATGGCAGGAAGTGATGAATGGCTAGACGTGGCCGAGGCGGCCGCATTCATAGGTAAATCCAAACACTGGGTCTACCAAAACAGGATTAGGGAAGGCATCCCACATCGCCGTATCGGAGGCTCTCTAAGGTTCCACAGAGAAGAATTGAAAACTTGGATTCAAGAGAGTACCAATCGGCGAAAATTCTCACGAGATAAATCTTCCATCCCTACCAAGATAACTCTCTAAGTTTCGGAGCAGTTTGTTGATTTTTATGGAAACGATTTCCCCGAATGAATTTGGGCCTAAGAGTCCTCTCACAGGCCAAATTCCAAAATCGCCCACCAGAAAGTGTGTCATCCTTTAAGAGTCACACACCCGTGTGAGAAAAGAGGAATTGAATGAGAAGATGGCTGACTTTCAAAGAGGTCGCCTGTGAATTACAGATACCTCTGAAGTCTCTGTACTTCTATCACTATCAAGGAACTGGGCCAAAAACTTCCCGTTACGGAAGGCATCTTCGTGTTTTAGAGGATGACTTGATTGCTTGGCAGAAGGAGAAGGTGGTTACTCAATAACTAATTTGCACTACCAAATGACGTAACGACGACCAAAAAAGAAATGCCGTGCCACCTGACAGTGACACGGCCGAACAGAACGGACTCGTTATGACTAGTTTAACGTGGAATCAGATTTGTGATTCCCTTCCAAAGCAGTTATCTATACCAAACAACATTAATCAACTTAGTAATCTGGATGCAGCGCTGGCCTATGCTCAAAGTGGTTGGTATGTCATTCCAGTCAAATCTGGAACAAAAAATCCGGGTTCCATACTTGGCAAAGATTGGCCAACAAAGAGCACTCGCGACCCAAACACCATCAAGGAATACTTCAAGAATCCAGACATTTCAATTGCCGTAAACGCTGGTAAATCTGGAGCAATTGTTATTGATGTTGATAATCCAACTAAGTGCCCGACTGTTTTAACGAAATACATCAATTCATTGGACGTGCCATTTCAATCCACACGTCGGGAAAGTGCCCAAGGACGTGGCCATTACTTCTTTCAAGTCCCACCAGGACTTCGGTATGGAAATGCACTTGGAAAACTTCCTACTGGATGGGGTGATATTCGCAGCCACAATGCTGTGGTTCTAGTTACGCCTTCCGCTCATCCAAACCCCGATGGCCACTATCAATTTATTCGGACGGGGGAACTTCCATACCTGCCCACTGAGATTGGTATTCGCTTGAGCCAAAGAATCAAAGATTCTGCCCCTTCTGTTGATTCGGAAACGGCTAGAGAATTTGTTGAAAAGCATTTTGCTGAGGATTATCCAGAACTATTGCAAATTCGGGAAATCAATTTTCTAAAAAATCCACCTATTCCAGGAAGCCGTCATTATCGGTTTACGCCATTCATTTTGGAATTGCTCACAGACTCTGCAGTGGGTTTCTATAAGGCAAGCGATGCATTAGACGTTAGCCAACGCTTATTCAACTCTCTTGTTCCACCAGAGGAACAGCAGCCGCGGGAATTCATTGGAATGCTTCTCTGGGCCATCGGACAAATAGATGCAATGAATCCCCTTTCTCTACATCTTCACAAGTACATAAATGCACCGCACTTAGATTCTGAAGTATTGAAGTGGGTGAATACTCGTGGCCTCTAAAACTAAGAAGTTAAAAACAGACGAGCGAAGTCTTTTTGAGATAGTTCTAGAAATCGCAAGGCATGAGTTTGAAGTAATTTGGACTAAGGAAGGTGAGTTTGTTGCTTTCCCCCGAACTGGACCTAAAGTGCAGATTGATATCTTCGGCTCATCAGGTTCACTTGTTTCGGAAATCCAGATGAATTGTTTTCGTATCACTGGCAAATACCCAAGTCGCAAACTCGTTGACGATGTAATCGGGATTCTTATGGGTGAGTGCAAAAAGCATCAAAAGCATCGTCTATACAAGAGACACGCCTCAATAGGAGATTCCCATTACATAGATATCGGGGACGAGACTGGTGAGGTAATTGAAATCAGAGATGGTAATTTTACGATTATCAAACACAGCCCGTGTCTCTTTCGCCGAAATGATTTGATGGAGTCACTTCCTAGACCTAAAGTTGGTAGAGACCTGAATGAAGTCTTCAAAGTATTGGGAATCCCCCAGCACTATTGGGCACTCATAACAGGATGGTTGATTGCAAATCTAAACTCGGATAGTCCTGGTCTAATTCTCTTGTTGGATGGCGAGCAAGGAAGTGGAAAGACAACTGTATCCAAAATACTTGGTGCACTAATGGACCCGCCTAATACCCCTCAGTCTCCTCCTGATAATCGTGAATCATGGTTTGATATGTGTGGGCGTTCAAGAGTAATCATTCTGGACAATCTGAGTGAAATTTCCAAAAAATTCTCTGATGACCTCTGCCGTGCAAGCACTGGGGCGGTTGAGAATAGAAGAAAGAAATACACAGATGGAAACACTTACTCAATCGGAATAAGACAAATCATTATTCTCAATGGAATCGGGTTGGCTGTTACAAGAAACGATTTAGTTGACAGAATTATTCAAGTCAAGATGCCCACAATATCTGAAGCAAATAGAATGACAGAAAAGGAGTTGTGGGCTTTTTGGGAGGACATTTATCCTGAGGCTCTAGGTTCTTTATTAAATAAGGCCGCACGTGTATATGAACATCTTCCAAATGTAAGGTTAGAAGAGTCTCCTCGCATGGCTGATTTCGCTAGAGTGCTCAAGTCTTTGGATGAGATTGAAGGCACTAATGCATTTGAGGTTTATTGTGAAGGCCTTTCAAGTATGTCAGCGCTGACAATTGAGAATGACCCATTCCTAATTGCTATAACAAAGGAAATAAAAAGCCCTTGGGAAGGCACCGCCGCTCAACTACAAATGCTATTAAGCAAGCATGCTCCATTTGTTGAAAGTAGAAACTGGCCCACATCTCCCAGAGATATCTCGGCGAAACTTAGCCGCAGCGCACCTGCATTGCGAAGACTTGGTTTTGAGATTGAAGACCTCGGCAATAGAAATATCGTTAATACAAAGAAGTGGCGAATATTGCCTGACACGAGTGTCACGAGTGTTACGAGTGACATTTTTCTCTTAAATAAAAAAGAGAAGAAAGAAGGGAAATACATAGAGGGCTATGAGGTTTCCTGAATATGAAGACTCGTGTCACTCGTCTTCCTGCTGACCAAAAACTCAAAATTCTACAAACCGCTAATGAGTGGAGAACTTATGGATACGAATCAGTCTGAGGCGGGGTTTTGCGCCGTCTGTTCGGATTGGCTTGTTGAGGAGGGTTGGCAGGAAGATGGCACTTATTTCTGCCCAACCTGCCTAGAGTTTAGAAATGTTGAGTTGGTTTGGAGGCAGAACGAGGGCCTCGTCCAAGATACAACTGAAAAGTTTAGTTGATTAGTTAAATAGTGATTTTTTGAATTTTTGTTGTTTATGAAAGGACAGCCGTGTTTTGTCTTGAAAAAACTGATTTTAAAATTCGCAAATTCTCCTTGAATTCTAGTACTTTAATCAGCGGATGGTTTCTTGCGAGAGTAAGTCCCTCCCACCTGTTCACGAAGTTCAAGAAGGGTTTTACTCAGCCTCTCAACTTTCCAAACTCTCCAGCCATTTATAGAAACCCCCGAATTTAGATGTTTTGCTGCCTTGGAGGGTGAATTATGAACTTGTCCATCACTCGTCTTGACCTTTCCCTCCTTGGTCACGAAGGCGACATGACTCTCTTTGTGCGCCTTTCTATGCCAAACGATTTTGTCCTCTGGATTGATGAGATTTGCTTTCAATAATTCACGTAAATTGGCCATACTCAATTATGCCCATATATGGTTTCAAAGGTAACTTCACTTGAGATTCGGCTTATGAGCCTTTTAATTCTGAACGTTCTCCGAGCCTAACCAAGCAATTCCTTGGGTTTGTCGGACTTCCACTATACCTTTTACCTTGTAAACAGGAATTAGAGGTCTAGGGGGACGGTGTGAGAAGTTCTGAGCGGGCTCGCGACTTGGGCGAGGTCTTCACCCCCGAAAAAACTGTCCACGAGATGCTAGACCTCCTCCAAGACATCAATTACTCCAGCAAGTTTCTAGAGCCGGGGTGTGGAAGTGGAAACTTCCTAGTTGAGATTCTCTCTCGCAAAATGGACATGGTTGCCCGACTGCCTGAGGTAATAACTTCTCTCAAAAGTGGCCGCCTCAGTGAGTTTGAGTTCAAGACTGTTATCGCGCTCGCCTCTATCTATGGGGTGGATATTGACCGTCTCAACATTGAAGAAGCCAGAGAGCGGATGCTGGAAATTGTTCTGGAAAAATTCAAGAAGATTTCCAAGAAAGATGCCCCTGACTACTTGTTTCAATCAATCAATTATGTTTTGGAGAAGAACATACTTCTGGGTGACTTGATAAACGCTCCGGAAAAGATTGAGGTCGTGGAATATTCAGAATTGCCGAACCAACGAATCAAACAGAGGGTCTTCCGATTCTCAGATTTGATTTTTCCTGAGGATGAAGTCTTTGAAGATAACGACATGCTCTTTGGCCACGTGCCTGTAGCCCTAAGTGACTTACCTTTGATGTCATATACCGAGATGGGAATGAAGAGTGCTAGTTGATAACAAGAGTCACGTTCCTGACATCCTAGATTGCATCGCCAACCTAAGTTCAGATGAAGTATTTACTCCTCCTGAAGTTGCTAACCAGGTCTTAGACCTACTGCCAAAAGAGATTTGGTCTGACCCGAACATCAAGATTCTTGACCCTTGCTGCAAGACGGGTATCTTCCTTAGAGAGTCTGCCCGCAGGTTGATGGTTGGACTTGAAAAAGCAATACCCGACGAGGAAGAGCGTCGCGAGCACATATTTAAGAATATGCTCTATGGGATAGCCATTACCGAACTTACCGGGTTGGTCTCGCGGCGAAGCCTCTACTATTCCAAAGATGCATCAAGTGATTATTCAATTGTTCAGTTTAAAGACAAAGAAGGAAATATCACCTACAAGAGAACGGAGCACGATTATGTCCAAGGAAAATGCAGGATTTGTGGCTCCCCTTATGAAAATCTTGAACGCGGCGACTCATTGGAGAATTACGCCTATCAATTCATCCACGAAGAGGAGGTTTTCAAGATGAAATTTGATGTAATCGTAGGAAATCCTCCATATCAACTTGAAGATGGCGGTTTTGGTTCAAGCGCTTCTCCAATTTATCAAATATTTGTTGAAACAGCGTTCAGATTGAAGCCCCGTTATGTTTCCATGATTATTCCTTCAAGATGGTTCGCTGGTGGAAAGGGTCTAGACAACTTCCGTCAGAAGATGCTTGAATCCAAAAATTTTAGAAATCTCGTTGACTTCCTGGATGCATCAGAAATATTTCCCGGTGTAACAATTAAAGGAGGTGTTTGCTATTTTCTTTGGGATAAGAATTTTGAAGGACAGTGTGAAGTTGTAACCATCAATAATGGAATTCCAAGCAAACCTTCAACAAGGTATTTGGGTGACGAGGGCGACATTTTCATTAGATATAACGAGGCTTTACCTATTCTAGAAAAAGTCCGGTCTCAATCTAAGGAAAACATGGAGAACCACGTTTCACCTCGTAAGCCTTTTGGTTTTGCAACAAATTTTAAAGACTATGAAGATAATCCGTTCAAGAATGCAGTTGCAATTTATACTAATGCGGGAAAAAAATATATAAAGAGAAGTCAAATTACTCAAAATCAAGAATGGCTTGATTCTTGGAAGGTGTTGACTCCAATGGCTAGCCCCGGTAGCGGAGACTACCCAAATATGATTTTGGGTCCTTCTTTTGTCGCTGAACCTAATTCCTGCTGCGCCGAAACTTACTTGGTTGCAGGTACTTTCAAAACAGAAAAAGAGGCTTACAACTGTGCCCTATATCTAAGCACCAAGTTTGCAAGATTCATGGTCGCGCTAAGGAAAAATACCCAACATGTCATTTCTTCACGTTTTCGCTTTGTACCATTTCTAGATTTCACAAAATCTTGGAGCGATGAAGGACTTTATAAGTTGTTCTCAATTACACCAGATGAGCAATCTTTCATTGACACAATTGTGCGTGACATGAATCCCCCAAAAAAATTTGAGGCGTAAAAATGCGAAGTAATTACATCTCAAGTCTTGGTCAGCCCAAAATCTATGCCTACACAACTCCTGAGTATGCAAAACGAAAATGGTCAGGGACAAAAGAAGGTGTCGGTCTGGTAAAGGTTGGATACACAGAGCGCGATGTTGAAGCCCGCATGCGTGAGCACTTCCCCACAAAAGGACCAGATAAAGAGCCTTACAAAATTCTTTTGGTTGAAGATGCTCTAACTAAAGATGGAAAGTTCTTCACAGACCACGCCATCCATAAGATTCTTACAGATTCAGGATTCAATCGCGTGGGCGGTGAATGGTTTGAATGTTCGGTTAGCGATGTAGAAAGAGCGATTCTTCAACAAAGACTTGGAAAGCCACTTGAGGAATCAAGAACATTTGATTTCAAGATGCGCCCTGAGCAATCGGATGCGGTGACACTGACAAAGAAATATTTTGAAAGAGAAATGAAGCGTGGCACAAAAGCACCTCATTTTCTTTGGAATGCGAAAATGCGTTTTGGAAAGACTTTTGCAGCATATCAATTAGCCAATTCCATGAAGTGGAAACGCATCATGGTTCTCACCTACAAACCCGCGGTTGAGCGCGAGTGGCGCAGAGAATTGACTTCGCATGTTGATTTTCAAGGTTGGCAATTCCTAGGTCGTGGAGATGATTTCAGCGACATTGATGAAAAGAAACCTTTGGTCTGGTTTGCATCCTTTCAAGACATACTTGGAAAAAATTCATCAGGAGGAATTAAAGCGAGATTTGAAGCAGCCCACTTGATGGATTGGGATTGCATCATACTTGACGAATATCACTTCGGTGCGTGGAGAGAAGCCGCTAAGGAACTCTATGACAGTGACGCTAGCGAAGGGCAGATTGAAGAAGAGTTCTCGGAAGAGAAATTCCCACTTACAACTAAGTCCTTTCTTTATCTAACAGGTACTCCTTTTAGAGCCCTTGCCAATGGAGAATTTCTTGAAGACCAGATTTTTACCTGGTCTTACATTGACGAGCAACGAGCAAAGAGCGAATGGGAAGATGCTTTAACAAATCCTTATTTGGAACTTCCGCAGATGGTCTTAATGACTTATCAACTACCTGATGAAGTCCGAAATGTTGCACTCAAAGGTGAATTTAATGAGTTTGACCTTAATGAATTCTTTAAGGCCGAAGAGATTCAAGATAAGAATAAGAAAGGAACAGGGGCTTACCAGTTCACACACAAAACCGAAGTGCAGATGTGGCTTTCTTTGATACGGGGCCAATATTTGCAGGCAGGATTTAAGCCTGATTCAGGTGGAACTAAGCCTCCTCTTCCTTACGCCGATACAGAACTTTTGGCATACCTCAATCACAGTTTCTGGTTTCTACCCAGCGTTGCCTCCTGTTATGCCATGGCAGCACTCTTGCGCGAACCAACCAATAATTTCTTTTCAGATTACAAGATAGTTGTTGCAGCAGGAACTCAAGCAGGTATTGGTATTGAGGCACTTCCTCCAGTGTTAAATGCCATTGGTCAAGGTCAAGATACAAAGACCATCACTCTCTCGTGCGGAAAACTCACAACGGGAGTTTCTATTCCACAATGGTGTGGAATGTTCATGTTGCGTAACACAAGTAGTCCTGAAACTTACTTCCAGACTGCATTCCGCGTTCAAACACCTTGGTCGGTCCGTAACGTTGATAAGACAGACCCAAAAGCGCAGGAAGTTCTTAAAGAGAAGTGTTACATCTTTGATTTTGCACCCAATAGAGCATTGAAATTAATTACTGAATATTCATCACGCCTAGATTTGCGTGATACTTCGCAGGTAGAAGACAAGATTAAGGACTTCTTGAATTTCCTTCCTGTCCTGGCTTATGACGGATTTAGCATGACCCCACTTGATGCTCGCGAACTCATGGATATTGCCGCATCTGGAATCGGTGCAACCATGCTTGCTCGTAGATGGCAGAGTGCTCAATTGGTCCGCGTAGATAACGACACCATTGAGCGCCTTCTTAATAATCCAGACATTATCAAAGCCCTTGAAGGAATTGAGGCGTTCCGTAACTTAGGAAAGGACCTCACGAAGGTAATTAACTCAGAAAAGGCTTTGGCGAAGATTGAGCGGGAGAAGAAACCAAAGTCTCCTGACAACAAGCGAGAAGAGAAAGAGAATAAGAACTTTAAGCGTGATTTGCGAGAAAAACTACTTAAATTCGTCTCGCGTGTTCCAGTATTTATGTATCTAACTGATTACAGAGAAGAGACACTGAAAGACGTAATCACTCAATTGGAACGACCACTTTTTACAAAAGTCACAGGTTTGAAGATTCAAGATTTTGAGAAGATGTGTGAAATTGGAGTCTTTAATGCGCAGGCAATGAACTCTGCGATATTTTCTTTTAGAAGGTTTGAATTAGGAAGCCTTCACTACGCAGGTGGTGGAACCGAACTTGAGAGCATCGGATTGTTTGACACAACTGTCTCTGCAATAGAAGCCCTCTAATTTTTACTTTTTACTCGGAGTTCTCCAGAAATCCAAAAGCGGCATATCGCTCGCTTTGAGTGTTGAGTGGTCGTTCACTTCAATAGAACCTTCCCAGTTATCGGGAATTAACAAAATAGCCTGACGTAGCGCCTCATTGGGCTCATCTGCCTCAACAATGAGTGCTCTGTTATCCAACTCCATCACATCATTACAGGAGACATGAAAATGCACTCTTGTTGGACACTCTGATTTTTTCACATAGCAATTATACCAAGCCCAGATTTTTACCCCTAGGTAAAAAATGTTTTTTACTTTTTGCTGTCATTTAATAATTTGCATTTGACTTAAATTATTTCCGGGGGTATTAATTAGAAACACGAAAGGAGCAACAAAATAAATCTACTTCGTAAAACAAAATTAGGAATGAGAACACAGGTTGGCCCTCTTGATATCTGGGAATTAGAAAACGAGTTCTTTCTACAACCTTCTATCAATCAATTCAATTATCTTCAAAGTAACAACTACAGAATTGAAGAACTATACGAACCCGAAGTTGAGCGAATTTCAATAACAAACATTGGGAGCAACTTTTTAGTTGCTTTTGAAGGAATGATTATTGATGGCTTGCAGCAAGCGCGTATGGTGGCTCTGGACCAGATAATTGAACCTGGGGAGCAAGCGACCCTAGATGTGGTCTGCGTTGAACAAGGGCGCTGGGGTGATGAATTCTCGGGAGACGTTGTTCCAAGAGCCCCTATCTCAGTTCTTGCAGCACTCAGAGGCAACAATGACACGAGCCATCCTCAGAGCCGCGTCTGGAACTCTGTGAAGGCGCATCAGAGCCGAACTCAAAGCCTTCACACAACTTCCCTACCTCGGATGATGGAAAGTTA
>JACCDN010213409.1_pt1 | contig 11656 bp, 11 predicted proteins | sample 7441691 | NCBI WGS metagenome assembly JACCDN01 (sample SAMN15323439, study PRJNA562643) | freshwater metagenome | isolation source: river surface water | place: USA:Blue River Watershed | collected 2017-08-16
CGCGGCCTTCCAGCACGGCCGTCGGCTCCATCGAATCGTCGGCCAGGTAGTCAATCGGCGCGAAACTGTCTTCGTCCGAGACATCGGGGCCCGGATCCAGCGCGATGTCATGACCGGATAGGCGCATGTTCATTTCGCGGACATCGGCTTCCGACACATTGAGCTGGCTGGCGATGGCTTCGGTGGTTGCCTGATCCAGATGGCTGGCATTGCCCTTCATGCTGCGCAGGTTGAAGAACAGCTTACGCTGGGCTTTGGTGGTAGCCACTTTGACCAGCCGCCAGTTCTTCAGTACGTATTCGTGAATTTCTGCCTTGATCCAGTGCATGGCAAATGACACCAGGCGGACGCCCCGCTCCGGGTCGAAGCGCTTGACGGCCTTCATCAGGCCAACATTGCCTTCCTGGATCAGGTCGGCATGGGGGAGGCCATAGCCCAGATACTGGCGGGCGGTGGATACGACCAGGCGCAGATGTGACAGAATCAGTTGGCGAGCGGCATCCAGATCATCCTGATCACGCAGTCGGCGGGCAAGGTTCTGCTCTTCCTGTTCGGTGAGCATGGGATATTGCTGAACGGCCCGAATGTAGGCGTCCAGGTTGCCAACCGGCGAGGGCATCGCGGTCAGCGCGTTCATTTTGGGATTGGCAATGGTCATTGCAGTCGTCGTCATAGATTCCCTTTCGCTATTATCGTTTTTTTGGCACTCAAAGCAATAGAGTGCTAAAACCGAAAAAAGTTCCCGGGAATTCAAAAAATTCCCGATAAGTTTAGGGAACTACGATCAGGAAGCCAAATGTTAGAAAAAGCACCAGTAAAACAGTGCCTTGCATGAGATTGGTGCGCTCGGTCGCTAGGGCGATGTTGGCGACCCAGAGGGTGGCCAGCATCATGACCATCTGGCTGGGGTCCAAGCCCAGCATCAGGGTGTGGCCCATCAGGAGTGCCGAAATCAGGATGGCCGGTACGCTCAATGAGAGGGTGGCCAGACCGCTACCGAGGGCGATGTTGACGGCCCGCTGCAGCCGGTTTTTAAGCGCGGCATTGATGGAGGCAAGGCATTCCGGTGCCAGCACCAGCAGTGCCACGCAAAGGCCGCCCAGGGCAGCAGGCAGGCTTTTTGCTTCCAGTTGGTCATCGATCAGAATAGCCAGTTCTTCGGCCAGAAAGACCACCAGTAGCAGGTTGCCGAGCAGCCAGCCGATGCTGGTGAGCAGTTCTTGCTTTGAGTGCGAGCGTTTATGTTTGCGCGGCGGCGTTTCAGGATCAAAGGTTAGCGGCTCCGGTGCGGCACGATCTTTGAACAGTTGCCGGTGCCGACGCGTCTGGATAAAGATGAAAATGGCGTAGAGGGCGATGGCGGCGGCTGAGATATAGATCTCCTGGGCGACGGCCAGGGTTGGCCCTGTGGAGGTATGGGTGAAGTTGGGCAGAATGAGCGTCAATATCGCCAGCGGAATCAGCAAGCCGAGGTAAGTCATGGCACCTTCGGTATTCACGGTCTGTTGGCGGTGGACAAAGGCACCGATAAACATGGCTAGCCCCAGCATCAGTCCCACGGTAATCATGACCGTGGCCGCAATTGTGTCGCGGACGAAGGTGGAGTTGCTTTCGCTGTGACTCAGCACCGTGATCATGATGGCCACTTCGATAATGGATGCTGATAGCGTTAAAATCAGCGTGCCGTAAGGCTCTCCGAGCATTTCGGCCAGTTCGTCCGCATGGTGGGTAACGCGAAAAACCGCTGATAGTGTAATTAGGAAGAGCGCGAGCCCGACCAGGCTCTGAAGGGGGAGCGCGTTAACGGCAATCGGTGATGCGATAACGCCGGCCGCAGTGGCCAGGCAGAGGAAAAAGGGCCATTCTGCCTTGAGCCAGGTCATGGTTTACTGGCCGAGCAGGGCTTCGGCAAAAGCGCGCGCTGTAAAGGGTTGCAGATCTTCGACCTGTTCACCGACGCCCACATAACGCACCGGTTTCGGACACTGCTTGGCGATGGCGGCTATCACACCGCCTTTGGCCGAGCCGTCCAGCTTGGTGATCACGAGCCCGGTGACGCCGATGGCCTTGTCGAAGGCTTTGACCTGGCCGATGGCGTTCTGGCCGATGGTGCCGTCAAGCACCAGCAGCACTTCGTGCGGTGCCGTGGCTTCAGCTTTGGTGATGACGCGACGGATTTTGGCGATTTCGTCCATCAGGTGCATCTGGGTTGGCAGTCGTCCGGCGGTGTCGGCGAGAACGATATCGATGCCACGGGCTTTGGCCGCATGCACCGCGTCAAAAATGACGGCTGAAGGGTCGCCGCCCTCCTGGGCGATGACCGTCACATTATTCCGCTCGCCCCAAGCCTGCAGCTGTTCGCGGGCGGCAGCGCGGAAGGTGTCGCCGGCGGCCAGCAGCACGGAATGCCCGGCGGCCTGGAAGTGATGGGCCAGTTTGCCCAGCGTGGTGGTTTTACCAGCGCCGTTGATGCCGGCGACCATGATGACAAAGGGCGAGCCGGCAGGTGGCAGAATCTGCAGGGGTGCCTCGAGCGGCTGCAGCATGTCGGTCAGGCTATCGACCATGGCCGCTTGAATGGTTTCGGGGGTCTGTAGGTTGTGCCGTCGGGCGCGATCACGCAGATCTTCGAGTAGTGCCACCGTGGCCTCGACGCCGACATCGGCGGATAACAGCAGTGTTTCCAGCTCTTCCAGCAATTCGTCATCGACTTTGCCGCGGGCAAACAGGCCGCGCACGGAACCGCCGATTGACTGGCGGGTTTTGGCCAGACCGGCAAAAAGACGTTCACGCCAGGAACGGCGGGGTTGATTATCGGTAGCGTCAGACATGGCGGCAGAGGTATCCTTCGTAATCTGACGATTCTAGCCTACACCGATCAGCTTATGCGACTTCGATTTGTAATACAGCTTCTGGCCTTTCTGCTGCCCTGTTTGACCCCGGGTGCCGGTCATGCGGCGGATAACACCTTTGAAACCACCCTTGGCAACGGCATGCGTGTTGTCGTGCGCGAGGACCATCGGGCTCCCACGGCGGTACAGATGGTCTGGTATCGCGTAGGCAGTATGGATGAGCATGATGGCGTGACCGGCGTGGCACACGTGACCGAACATATGATGTTCAAAGGGACGCCACGTATTGGGCCCGGCGAGTTCAACCGCCGTGTTGCTGCGCTGGGTGGGCGCGACAATGCTTTTACCAGCACGGATTACACCGCCTACTTCCAGCAGGTTCCGGCCGGTCAGCTGAAAACGGTCATGGGACTGGAGGCCGACCGGATGCGCCATCTGACGTTGGATCCGGCAGGCTACAGCAAGGAAATCCAGGTCATCATGGAAGAGCGCCGCATGCGGACGGATGATCAGTCTAGCGCGCGAGTCTATGAAGCGATGAATGCCGTTGTCTGGCAGGCGCACCCTTACCGCCGGCCGATTATCGGCTGGATGAGTGATCTCGAGCAGATGACTGTGCAAGATGTTCGTGACTGGTATCGCCGCTGGTATGCGCCCAACAACGCTATCCTCGTCGTTGTCGGTGATGTGAGCCATCAGCAGGTATTCGATTGGGCCCGTCAGACCTACGGTGCTATTCCTGCGCGTGCCTTGCCGGAGCGCAAACAGTATGAAGAACCCGTTCAGGTGGGCGCCCGTCAACTGGCGGTGAAGGCGCCCGCCGATCTGCCGCTACTGATCATGGCCTGGAAAGCGCCGCGATTGAATGACCCGCGTAAGGATGTGGATCCCTACGCGCTTGAGATGCTGGCTCAGATTCTGGATGGGCATGAGGCCGCCCGCTTGCCGGCAGCCCTGGTTCGTGAGCAGCAGGTGGCCGTTTCCGTCGATGCCAGCTATGACGCGACGCACCGGGGTCCCGGCTTGTTTTTGCTGCAGTCGTCACCACGCCCGGGGCACACCGTGGTTGAATTGGAACAATCGATTCGGGCGGTGTTGGCCGACGTGGCGAAAAATGGTGTCACGATGCAGGAGTTGAAACGGGCGCGTAGCCAGTTGCAGTCTTCCGAGATTTACAAAAAGGATTCGGTCATGGGGCAGGCCATGGAAATCGGCATGCTGGAAACGCTGGGTTACGGCTGGGAAAGCAGTACGCTAATGCTCGATCGCCTGAATCAGGTCACGGAAGCGGATGTGCAACGGGTTGCGCAAAGTTATTTCACGGATGATCAGCTGACGATGGCACGCTTAGTGCCGCAGCCGCTGGATGCAGCGGAAATGGCGGCACGTGCGAAGCGGGCGGAAAACGTGCAGGCGGGAGGGCGTCACTGATGCAACGAACGGAAAAAAGATGGGCGTGGTTGGCCGCGCTGTGTATCGCGACCGGCGTTTTTTCCGGGCAGGCGCTTGCTGCCCCGGTGCAGTCCTGGACAACAGCACAGGGGACTCGGGTTTATTTTATCGAAACCCATAGCCTGCCCATGATTGACGTACAGATCAGTTTTTTGGCGGGCTCGGCCTTTGACCCGGCAGATCAGCCCGGTCTGGCTGCTATGACGGCGGCCATGCTGGACCAGGGGGCTGGCGAGCGCGATGAGAAAGCCGTAGCAGAAACGCTGGCGGATATTGGCGCACAGCTGGGTAGCGGTGCCGGGATGGATAGCGCTTCCATGAGTCTGCGGACATTATCGGATCCTGAACGTCGTGCAACGGCGGTAGGCCTCATGGTGGACGCCTTGGCGCGCCCACATTTTGATGCGGCGGTTTTTAAACGCGATCAGGCGCGGAGTGTCGCCGCTCTCAAGGAATCTCTGACCAAACCGCAGGTGCTATCGCAACGTGCGTACATGGCGGCTATTTATCCGGATCATCCCTACGGCCGTTTGACGAGCCCCGAAACCCTGGTGCGTATTGAGCGTCATGACCTTGAGCGTTTCTGGCGGCGTCACTACAGTGCTGCCCGTGCCAGTGTTGCCTTGGTGGGCGACCTGACACGTGCCGAAGCTGAAGCGCTGGTCGTCCAGATGACTGCGGCCTTGCCAGCAGACCAGGTTGATGTGCCGAAAACCTTGCCATCGCCTGCGCCGACCCGCGCCAATACGGTGCGTGTGGATCACCCCGCCTCGCAGGCACATCTGATGGTTGGCATGCCTGCGGTTGCGCGTGATGACCCAGAACAGATTGCGTTGCAGGTTGGCAATTACACCTTGGGTGGTGGCGGTTTCGTTTCTCTGCTGACCAAAGCGGTGAGGGAAGATCGTGGTTATGCCTACAGTGTCTACAGTTATTTCGACCCCAAGTTGGTGGCGGGCCCATTTACGATTGGCTTGGAAACCAAACGGGCGCAGGCGAATGAGGCACTCAAGGTGGTGAGTCAGGTGATGGGCGACTTCCTTGAGCGTGGACCTACGGCAGCCCAACTGAAGGCGGCCCAGGACAACATTGCCGGAGGTTTTGCCTTGCGGATTGATTCGAATGCCAAGCTGGCAGCTAATTTGAATGCGATGGCTTTTTACGGATTGCCGACCGATTGGCTGGAACGGTATCCGGAGCGTGTCCGTGCGCTTACCGCGGAACAGGTGCGTTCTGCATTCCGCAAGCATGTATCGCCGGATCGTTTGGTCACTGTGCGCACGGCCGCAGACTGAATGGTGCGACATGAGTAAGGCGGCATCCGTGGCCGGTAAGATGGCCGGTAAAGGGCGTCCGAATCAGGTGCGCATCATTGGCGGTAAACACCGTGGTCGGAAGTTGCCAGTGGCCGATGCGCCCGGGTTGCGGCCGACGCCGGATCGGGTGCGGGAGACTCTTTTTAACTGGTTGGGGCAGAACCTCACGGGTTGGCATTGCCTGGATCTGTTTGCCGGCTCGGGGGCGTTGGGTTTCGAAGCGGCTTCGCGCGGTGCGGCATCGGTAACGCTGGTCGAGCAGTCTGCTACGGTGGCCCGGAGCTTGCAGGCCGGCGCAGACATGCTGAAAGATCCCGTGGTTCGGGTTGTATGTGCTGATGCGCTGGGGTTTCTGACAAAGTTATCCGTCTTGCCGCCCATGGATCTGGTGTTTCTTGATCCACCCTATGGACAGGGTTGGCTGGATCGGGTCATCATGCCAGTATTGCCCCGTCTCGCAGCCGATGCGCGTCTCTACATCGAGGCCGAAGCGGCGTTGCCCGACGATCTGGCACCGGGGCTCCACTGTTTGCGCCGTGGCCAAGCCGGCCAGGTGCATTATCATCTGTACGCGTACGATACAAACACAACCGATACCGGATCAACCTGACATGCTGAAACGTGAAATCGCCATATACCCCGGTACCTTTGATCCGTTGACCTGTGGTCACGAAGATCTGGTGCGTCGCGCGGCCGAACTGTTTGATGAGGTGGTGCTTGCCGTTGCTGAAAGTCCGGCCAAGTCGCCGATTTTTAGTTTGCAGGAGCGGATCGATATGGCGCAGGCAGTGCTGGCACCCTTGGGCAATGTCCGAGTGGTCGGTTTTGCCGGCCTGCTGATGGATTTCGTCCACGCCCAGAATGCCAAGGTGCTGATTCGCGGCTTGCGCGCCGTCTCCGACTTCGAGTACGAGTTCCAGATGGCGGGGATGAACCGCCGCCTGTATCCGGAGGTGGAAACCGTTTTTCTAACGCCGGGTGAGCGTCATATGTTTGTGTCGGCGACCATGGTTCGTGAAATTGCCCGGCTGGGCGGTGATGTCAGTTCGTTCGTTTCGCCGCACGTTAACGCCTGTTTTGTGGCGCGGGGTTGGGGGAAGCCATCCCCCTGATGGGTGTGGGGTGGCTAAAAAACCGCCGATCGGCGAGAATCCCACTTTTACTGTTTTGTTGTCCAGGAGTCTGCTATGTCGCTCATGATTACCGATGAGTGCATCAACTGTGATGTCTGTGAACCGGAATGCCCGAATGAGGCGATTTCCCAGGGGCCGGAGATCTATGTGATCGATCCCAATAAGTGCACCGAGTGTGTTGGTCACTACGATGAGCCGCAGTGTCAGCAGGTGTGCCCGGTCGACTGTATTCCCAAGGATCCTGCGCACGAAGAGAATCAAGAGCAGCTCTGGGCGAAGTACGAAAAATTAACAGGCAAATAACGAGACGTGCAGGCTAGGCGATACGCCTACCTCGTTCAGACGCCGCTGCGTGCCGATTCACTCCGCAAGCGCATCGGCTACCCTGTCTGACCTCAATCGGTTATTTGTGGTGTTCGGTATGCGTGAGCAGCGAATTGGCGCGTAGCGACATCTGAGCTGCGAGTCCATGCCGAACGCCGCACCTCTGTAGCGTAGTCTATTTCTGACAGCTCGGGCAGTAAAACGTCGATCGTCCCGCCTGCCGGATTCTTCTCACTGGTTTCCCGCATTTAACGCAAGGCGCGCCTTCGCGTTCATACACTGCGCATTGCAGCTGGAAGCAGCCCGCGCCACCGTCCGAGTGCACATAATCCCGAACGCTGGATCCGCCGGCGGCGACGGCCGCCGAGAGTGTCTGCTGGATGGCTTCAGCCAAGTGGTCGCAGCGCGTTGCACTAATCCGGTTGGCCGCACGCAATGGTGAGATGCCCGACAGAAACAGGCTTTCGGCCGCATAGATGTTGCCGATGCCGACTATTAGGTGGCTGTCCATCAGAACCGGTTTGATCGGGCCGGCTCGCTTGTGCAGATGTTCATGTAGCCAGGCACCATCAAAATCCGCTTCCAGAGGTTCAATGCCCAGTACGGCCAGCAGCGGATGGCTTTCCAATGGCGTGTCGTCATCGTGCCAGAGCAGCGCCCCGAAGCGTCTTGGGTCGCGCAGTCGTAACACCTTGGCCCCGAACGCAATATCCACGTGATCATGGCGTTGTGGTGGGATGTCTGGACTGACGATTCTTAAACTCCCGGACATGCCTAGGTGCAGTATCAGGCTCGCAGTCTTGCCGTTGGGCAGATGATCTAGGTCGAACAGGAGGTATTTGCCGCGTCGCCGAATCGCTGCAAGACGTGTCCCTTGCAGCCGTTGACCCAAGCGCTCAGGCAGCGGGTAGCGTAGCCGGGGGGTACGGGTGATGGCACCGGTAATGAATCGGCCGGTGAGTTCCGGCGCTAATCCGAGTCGGCTAACTTCTACCTCGGGAAGTTCGGGCATGGGGACATCCTGTCGCGATATTTCGGTGAAATGCGCATAAGACGGGATAAGATAACGCCACCATGCCGTTTAAACCAAGTTTTTTGTTGCCAGATAACCGCCCCCCCCGTCAGATCCCCATGGGCCCACTGCGGCAAACCTTATTGTGTGCCGCGTTGTTGGCCACCGGATCGGTGCGCGCCGATGTCCAGTCGGCCGAGGCGATGGTGGATACCCCGCCGCAAGTAGTCTTTGAGGTCGTATTGGCGGAGATTGCCCTCAAGCGCGATAAGCCACAAGTTGCGCTCGCCGCCTACGCGGATTTGGCGTTGAAATATAACGATCCGGAAATCTTCCGCCGGACGATGGAGATTGCCGCGCTGAACCGGCAGCCGGATCTGATGCTGGAAGCCGGGCGCTTATGGGTGCAGAAAGAGCCGGATAACCTAGAGGCCCTGAACCTGTTGGCCTCCACACAGATTCTGCTCGGACGTTATGGCGAGGCGGCACCAACGCTGCAGCGTTATTTTGAAAAACTATCCCCGGAGCGACGTGCTTCGGAGCTGCTGCGTTTGGGGCAGCGCTTCCCGGCACAGGCGGATCCGCAGCGGGTACAGGCACTGGTCGATGCTGTGACGCAACCCTACCTCACGGTGCCAGAGGCACAGTTGGCGCGAGCTCAAGCTGCGTTGCGGGCTGGAGATGATGCCGCAGCACTGGAAGCAGTACGGCAGGTGCGCCGTCTACAGCCGGATTCCGAGCCGGGCATGTTGCTGTATGCGCAGATTCTGTCTAAACGTGCGCCAGCTGCGGCGCTGGAGGCTTTCTCCGATTACCTGAAACGCTATCCGGGGGCCGCGCCAATTCGTGCGCTGTACGCCCAGCAGTTACTGGTGGCCGGTAAGTTGCCCGAAGCCCGCGCACAACTCCGCGTGCTCGTCGATCAACCCGTGATTGCCCCTGAGCCCCTATTTGCGGCAGCAGCGATTGCCGTACAGGCCCAGGATCCGCCATTGGCTGTGCAGGCATTGCAGCGGTTGTTGACGGTTGATTCGGTGGATGCCTCGTTGATTGAGTACAACCTGGGGCTTGCGTATGAGAGTGATGCCGAACTGTCCCGGGAGCGCAATGACCGTGTGGCGACTCCGGCGATGGAATCAGATGCCATCATGCATTACCTCAAGGTGCTACCGGGCGAGTACTATGTGCCGGCCCGCTTGAGAGCGGCCAATTTGTTGGTGCGCCAGGGGGATATGAAGGCGGCTCGTGCGCTGTTGCAAACAACGCCTGCGCGGAGCGACGCCACACGGGTCGAACTCGTGATTGGCGAGGCAACCTTGCTGCGCGATAGCGGTGATGTCAACGGGGCCTTTCTCCTGCTGGAACAGGCCTTGAAACGGTCGCCCGAGAACATCACGCTGCGTTACGAGTACGGTATGCTGGCCGAACGGGTTGGCAAAATGGCGGTCTTCGAGAAAAGCATGCGAGAAGTGATCCGCAAGGATCCGAAGTATGCCCAAGCCTACAATGCACTGGGCTTTACCTTTGCGGAGCGTAAGATCCGTTTGAAAGAAGCGCGTGGGCTACTGGAGAAGGCGTTATCGTTGTCGCCCAATGACCCATTTATTCTCGATAGCATGGGTTGGTTGTGCTACCGGGAAAAAAATTACGGGGTTGCGCTGGATTATCTGAATCGTGCCGCGGCGCTGCGGGCAGATCCGGAAATTATTTTGCATCAGGTCGTGGTGCTTCAGGCGATGGGCCGAACGGAAGAGGCGGCTCGCGTCTGGCGTGCTGGCATACAGCGGTTCCCAGAGAATGAGGCGTTGCGTACTGAAGGCAAGACGTTGGGGCTGGATGCGGCCACGGCCATGCCCGGGCAGTCGTTATGATGCTTTTTCGCGGTTGCCTGATGGGCCTCGTGTTGTTGTTCCTGGGGGCTTGTGCGCACGTACCCGGGCCAACGAAGGAAGCGGTCTCAGTCGTTTCGGCCGATGCACGTCAGTGGCAGCTGGGTGGACGCTTTGCGGCCGGGCAGCGTCTGCCACAGGATCGCACTGCCGAACCGGTGGCTGGCCGGTTTGCCTGGCAGCACCAGCAGTCGGGGGATGTCCTCTGGCTGATCGGGCCGTTGGGCAATGCGCTCGCCCGGGTCGATATTTCACCCACCGGCGTGCGTTGGCAGGATGCAGCAGGTCAGCGCGGTGAAAGTGCCAACCTGCGTGCACTGGGGGAGTCTCTGGTCGGCGTGATGTTGCCGGATGTGGCGGCAGATGCCTGGCTGCGCGGCCGGTGGCCGGTGCCCGATATCCAGGCGCGGGATGCCGCCGGCCAGGTGCTTAAAGCGGGTGCAGCAGGGTGGTTGTTTGAATATCGTTACGGTGCCCCTGCGCCAGATGCCTGGCCACTGGCGATTGAAGGTGCCGGGCCGGATGGTTTGTGGTTACGTATTGCGCTGACCGAATGGAATGGCGTGAGCGATCCCGCCGAACGGCCTGCGCCTTGAGTCCCGGTCGTCATGAGCTTTAAAACACCCGCCGTTTTGCCGGATCCGGCGCTGGCCATGCGCTGGAACTGGCCTTCGGCCTATCCCGCACCGGCCAAAATCAATCTATTCCTGCATGTGACCGGACGCCGCCCGGATGGTTACCATACGCTGCAGACCCTGTTTCGCTTCGTCGGTCTGCATGACACGTTGCGCTTTGTGCCTCGTTCTGACAACAAAGTGGTGTTGCTTAACCCGATTGACGGTGTTCCTCCGGAAACGGATCTTACCGTTCGGGCCGCAGAGGCACTGCGTCGCGCGGCCGGTATTCGTGATGGCGTCAGCATACATCTGGAAAAGCGGTTGCCCATGGGTGGCGGTCTGGGTGGTGGCAGTTCTGATGCGGCAACGGTGCTGATTGCACTTAATAGCTTGTGGCGCCTCGGTGGTAATCAGGCAGAGTTGCAGTCGCTGGCCTTGCCGCTGGGCGCCGATGTGCCTGTTTTTGTCGGCGGTCACGCTGCCTTTGCCGAAGGGGTGGGCGAAGCGTTGATGCCGGTGAGCTTGCCGGCCGCCTGTTATCTGATTGTTCATCCCGGGGTTTCGGTACCTACGGCCGGTGTATTTTCATCGCCGCAACTGCGTCGAGATACGCCGGCTATGTGTTCGGCGGCCTGGTCTGGTGCGTTGGAGCAAGGGGTGGGTGCCAACGATCTGGAGCCGGTGGCTGTTGCGTTATATCCGGAAGTTGCCGCAGCCCTCACGTGGCTTAATGCGCAGCCGGAAACCGGAGGGCGCGTCCGGATGAGTGGCTCGGGCGCGTGCGTCTTTGCCGTCTTCGATGAGGCCGCCCTGGCGGAACAGGTTCTGCAGCGTTTGCCGCCTTCCTGGCGGGGTTGGGTGACGCCTGGTCTTGATCGGCATCCGCTGCATGAGCTGATTCCTGTTTGAGCCGAGGGTAGACGCTTCTACGGAATTTGTGAAAAAGCGGTTCGGGGGGTGTGCAATCCGGAAATTTTGGATATAATCTTGCCCTCACCGCCATGCGGGGGTGAGTCAGTTGGGGAGTCGCCAAGCTGGTTAAGGCACCGGATTTTGATTCC
>JACCDN010061331.1_pt1 | contig 11653 bp, 18 predicted proteins | sample 7441691 | NCBI WGS metagenome assembly JACCDN01 (sample SAMN15323439, study PRJNA562643) | freshwater metagenome | isolation source: river surface water | place: USA:Blue River Watershed | collected 2017-08-16
ACACGTATTTTCGGACCAGTGACTCGTGAGTTGCGTGGCGAGAAATTCATGAAAATCATTTCTTTGGCTCCTGAAGTACTTTAAGTACTCAGTCCTAAGAATAAAGGGGCAGACAAATGCTTAAAATTAAACGTGATGACGAAGTGATTGTTATCGCTGGGCGTGACAAGGGCAAGCGCGGTAAGGTAGTTCGCGTGCTGGCTGACCGTGTTATCGTTGCTGGCATTAACTTGATCAAAAAGCACCAAAAACCTAATCCACAAGCTGGCGTTGCTGGCGGGATTATTGAGAAAGAAGCATCGATTCACACATCGAATGTTGCAATTTATAACCCAGCAACCAAGCAGGCTGATCGTGTTGGATTTAAGATTCTTGAAAATGGCGACAAAGTACGCGTTTTCAAATCCAATGGCGAGGCCGTAGAGGCGTAATAAAATGGCTAGGCTTAAAGACTTATACAACAAAGAAATCGCCCCTAAACTGAAAGAAGAGTTAGGTTTGGCGAATGTTATGGAAGTGCCACGCATTACCAAGATCACCCTAAATATGGGTGTTGGTGAAGCTGTTGGTGATAAGAAAGTGCTTGAGAACGCGGTAGGCGATCTGACCAAAATCGGTGGTCAGAAAGTGGTTGTCACGGCAGCGCGCAAGTCAATTGCGGGCTTCAAAATTCGTGAAGACTGGCCAATCGGTTGCAAAGTAACTCTGCGTAAAAATCGTATGTATGAGTTCTTGGATCGTCTGGTAACGGTTGCTATTCCACGTATTCGTGACTTCCGTGGTATTAGCCCCAAGCAATTTGATGGCCGTGGTAATTTCTCAATGGGTGTGACCGAACAAATCATTTTCCCAGAGATCGATTACGATAAAGTTGATAAAATCCGTGGTTTGGACATTTGTATCACTACAACTGCCCGTACCGACGATGAAGGCAGAGCTTTATTAAAAGCCTTCAACTTCCCATTCAAAGGCTAAGGGTAGAATCATGGCTAAGAAATCTATGATTGCACGTGAAGTTAAACGTGCAAATACCGTAAAAAAATTCGCTGCTAAACGCGCTGAATTGAAAGCTACCATCGTTAGCCCTTCTTCTACTGAAGAGCAAATCTGGGAAGCTCAAATCAAGTTGCAACAACAGCCTCGTGATGCAAGTGCTAGCCGCAAACGTAACCGTTGCCGCTTGACCGGTCGTCCACATGGTGTTTACCGCAAATTTGGTTTGTGCCGTCACAAGTTGCGCGAAGCCGCAATGCGTGGTGACGTCCCAGGTCTTGTTAAGGCAAGCTGGTAAGCCTCGGCTTAATTTTAGGAGCAGAATCATATGAGTATGCAAGATCCTTTGGCAGATATGCTTACCCGCATTCGCAATGCGCAACAAGTTGGCAAGCCATCTGTTACAATGCCTTCATCAAAATTGAAGGTAAACGTTGCTAATGTACTTTCTAGCGAAGGTTACATTAGCGGTTTCTCAGTAAGCGAAGGCGTTAAGCAAGAGCTGACTGTTGAACTGAAATATTTTGAAGGCAAGCCAGTTATTGCTGAGATCGACCGCGTAAGCCGTCCTGGTCTTCGCAACTATGCTGGAAAAGAAGCTATCCCTACTGTTCGCGCAGGATTGGGTATTGCTATCGTTTCTACCAGTAAAGGTGTAATGACTGATCGTGCTGCCCGTGCCGCTGGCGTGGGTGGTGAAGTTCTTTGCACAGTATTCTAATGGGAAGTCGTCATGTCACGAGTTGCAAAAAGTCCGGTTGAAGTACCGGCCGCTGTAAGCGTGACCCTCGCGGGTCAGTTGCTTACGATTAAAGGCGGTAAGGGTACGTTGGCGCTCAACGTTCATGCGAATGTAGAAGTTAAACACGAAAACAACGTGTTAACTTTTGCTCCGCGTGACGGTGCCAAGCAGTCAAGCGCGTTGGCAGGCACTACACGTGCTCTAGTCAACAACATGGTTTTCGGTGTTAACACAGGTTGGGAAAAGAAACTTACCTTGGTTGGCGTTGGTTACCGTGTTAAAGCTGAAGGTAACACTGTAAACCTGTCTTTGGGTTTGTCTCACCCCGTAAACTACGTTCTGCCTGCAGGCGTAGCGGTTGAGACCCCAAGTCAGACTGAAATAGTACTGAAAGGCGCTGACAAGCAATTGCTTGGTCAAGTAGCTGCTGAAATTCGTTCGTTCCGTGAACCAGAACCTTATAAAGGTAAAGGCGTACGTTATTCGGATGAAGTAGTACTCCGTAAAGAAGCTAAGAAGAAGTAAGGGCTAGGTTATGAGCGATAAGAAGCTATCTCGTCTTCGCCGCGCACGCCGTGCCCGAGCAAAGATTCGCGAATTGGGAGCAACTCGTTTGTCTATCCATCGCACCCCACGTCACATTTACGCACAAGTAATTGCTGGTGATGGTTCAAAAGTATTGGCTAGCGCTTCTACTCTTGATAAAGATTTACGTAGTGGCAAAACTGGCAATGCTGATGCCGCCAAAGCAGTTGGTTTACTGATTGCTGAGCGTGCTAAAGCTGCGGGTATCACACAAGTTGCTTTCGATCGTAGCGGTTTCAGATACCACGGTCGTGTAAAGGCCTTGGCAGATGCTGCCCGTGAAGGCGGATTGGAACTCTAAAGGTTAAGATATGGCTTACTTTAAGAAAGAAGAAGACAACAACGAAGGCTTGCAAGAGAAACTTGTTCAGGTCAATCGCGTTGCTAAAACTGTAAAAGGTGGTCGTATCTTCCAATTTACCGCGCTGACAGTAGTTGGTGACGGTAATGGCAAGGTAGGTTTCGGCCGCGGTAAAGCGCGTGAAGTGCCCATCGCGATTCAAAAAGCAATGGAAGCAGCACGTCGTAACATGATTAACGTTGATCTGAATGGCGACACTTTGCAATACGCTATTAAAGGTGTTCATGGCGCGTCAAAAGTTTACATGCAGCCAGCCTCTCAAGGTACTGGTGTAATCGCTGGCGGTGCAATGCGCTCCGTGCTTGAGATTGCAGGTGTTCAGAACGTGTTGGCTAAGTGCTACGGCTCTACCAACCCAGTGAACGTTGTTCGTGCAACCTTTAACGCTCTTAAAGCAATGACTTCTCCAGAAGCAGTTGCTGCTAAGCGCGGCAAAAGTGTTGAAGACATTCTGAACTAATCGAATTTTCGATTTACGATGGTGGATGAACCATGTCTAAGAAAATGATCCAAGTGACTCAGGTGAAAAGTACAGCTCATCGCCTAGAGAGCCACAAAGCGTGCGTTGCAGGCCTAGGCTTGCGCCGCATTCGTCATACAGTTGAAGTGGAAGATACTCCTTCTGTTCGCGGTATGATTAACAAAGTGAACTATTTGGTCAAGGTAGTGGGAGAATAAGATGCGTCTTAATACACTTAGCCCTGCACCGGGCCGAATTAAAGCTGCTAAACGTGTTGGCCGTGGTATTGGTAGCGGTCTCGGCAAAACTTGTGGTCGCGGCCATAAAGGTTTGAAGTCACGTTCTGGTGGTTCTGTGCGTCCAGGTTTTGAAGGCGGTCAAATGCCTTTGCAAATCCGTTTGCCAAAGTATGGTTTCTCTTCTCGTATTGGTCGCGTTACCGCTGAGATTCGTTTGTCTGAATTGAATCTGGTGGAAGGCTCCGTAGTAGATTTGGAAACTCTCAAGCAAGCAGACTTGATTAGCTCCGTGATTAAGCGTGCTAAGATTTTCGCTTCTGGTGAGTTGAAAAAGGCCGTAACCATTAAAGGTTTGGCTGTAACCAAAGGTGCTAAGGCTGCTATTGAAGCTGCTGGCGGTACTGTAGAAGAGTAAGAAACGCATGGCTATATCCAACAATATGCCGTTAGCGAATCAAAAAGGTTTAGGCGAGCTTTGGGCTCGCCTTCGTTTTCTCTTTTTGGCTATTCTGGTCTATCGTATTGGTACTCATGTGCCAATTCCAAGTTTAGATCCAGAGCAGATCGCGAACCTGTTTAATCAAAACAAAGACACCATTTTGGGCATGTTTAACATGTTCTCAGGTGGTGCTCTTGAGCGGATGAGTATTTTAGCCTTAGGCATCATGCCTTATATTTCAGCATCTATCATTATGCAGCTCTTGAGTTCGGTAACTCCGTCACTCGAGCAGTTGAAGAAAGAAGGTGATGCTGGGCGTAGAAAGATCAATCAGTACACTCGTTATTTCACTGTGGTACTTGCAACAGTGCAAGCATTTGCCATGGCGGCTAGCTTTTCTAGTTATGCCTACGGCGGTGAAGCTAATTTCGCGTACTATTTTACCTCGGTTGTTTCTCTGGTAACTGGTGCAGTGTTTATGATGTGGCTGGGTGAGCAAGTGACAGAGCGGGGTATCGGCAACGGTATATCCATGTTGATATTTGCGGGCATTGTCGCAGGCCTGCCGAGTGCAATCGTGCATTCGCTTGAAAGTGCTCGCCAAGGCGATGTTAACTATCTAGCTTTGTTGTTCGTGGCTGCTATTGCTATAGGTGTTGTCTGGCTTGTTGTTCGCATCGAGCGTGGTCAACGCAGAATCACTGTAAACTACGCTAAAAGACAACCTGGTCGTCAGGGTTTTGGTGCTCAATCAAGCCATTTGCCTTTGAAAATCAATATGTCTGGTGTAATTCCTGCGATTTTCGCTAGTAGTATTTTGTTGTTCCCAGCATCGATTGCTCAATGGTTTGGTCAAGGTGAAGGCCCCGTAAAGGCGTTTTTACAAGACTTCGCGCTAGCGATTAGTCCTGGTCAACCACTCTACATATTGATGTTTGTTGCATTTATTTCGTTCTTCTGTTTCTTCTATACGGCATTGATGTTCAATCCAAAAGAAGTTGCGGATAACTTGAAAAAATCGGGTGCTTACATTCCGGGGATTCGTCCTGGGGAGCATTCCGCAAAATATATTGATAGTGTTCTAACTCGCCTAACCGTGGTTGGTGCTATCTATATGTCAGCAGTCTGCTTGTTACCTCAGTTCTTACAAGTAGCCGCAAAAGTGCCTTTCTATTTGGGTGGTACTTCACTGCTTATCGTAGTGGTTGTGGTTATGGATTTTATGTCTCAGGTACAGGCTCACTTGATGTCTCATCAATATGAATCATTGATGAAGAAGTCAAACTTAAAAGGTTACGGCGGTAACGCGCGTTAATCCTGGATTTTGAGGTTGAATAATGAAAGTTCGTGCTTCTGTTAAAAAGATTTGCCGCAATTGCAAAATGGTGCGTCGTAATGGTGTTTTGCGTGTAATTTGTAACGTAGAGCCGCGCCACAAGCAGCGTCAGGGTTAATGCTTAACTAGTTTTTGCTTCAAAGACTGGGGCAGGTATTCACAATGTGAATGCCTGCCTCTTGTTTTCTAAGTGATTCATAAGCATTGCCAAATTGGGGGCGCTGACTGTCGTTAGATAAGAAATTGTCTAGCTATTGCTTTGTGCTGTGTTTATCGCTATCCTGCGCGCCTTTTTGAGCGGCGATGATGGCGGTTAGCACTGTCAGCGCTACATTTATGTGTTATTGGAGTAATTTGAATGGCTCGTATTGCTGGTGTAAACATACCAGATAACAAACACGCCGTTATCTCGTTGACTTATGTTTATGGGATTGGTCGTACCACAGCTAAGCAGATCTGTGCTGCCACTGGTATTTCTGAAGAGTCCAAAATTGGTACTTTGTCAGAAGAGCAGTTGGAAGCGATCCGTGCTGAAGTTGCCAAGCGCACCGTAGAAGGTGACTTGCGCCGTGTTGTATCTATGAACATTAAGCGTTTGATGGATTTGGGTTGCTACCGTGGCTTGCGTCACCGTCGTAGCTTGCCATTGCGTGGTCAGCGTACTAAAACGAACGCTCGTACTCGTAAAGGCCCACGTAAGCCAATTAAGAAGTAATTCTTAGGCTTACCTTCATTCACTTACGGTAACAAATTAGTAGGAAGAGATTGCTATGGCGAAGCCAAGTAATAAAACCACAACCAAGAAAAAAGTTAAAAAGACAGTGGTGGACGGTGTTGCTCACATCCATGCTTCTTTTAACAATACCATCGTGACTATCACTGATCGTCAAGGTAACGCACTTAGCTGGGCTACCTCAGGTGGTTCTGGTTTCCGTGGTTCGCGTAAATCTACACCATTTGCTGCTCAGGTTGCTGCCGAGCGCGCTGGTGAAGCTGCAAAAGAATACGGTTTGAAAAACCTTGACGTTGAAGTTAAAGGCCCAGGCCCAGGTCGTGAATCAGCAGTTCGTGCTCTGAATAATGTTGGCTATAAAATTACCAACATTACTGACGTTACGCCGATTCCTCACAACGGCTGTCGTCCGCCGAAAAAACGTCGTGTGTAAGGGGAATAGATAATGGCTCGTTATATTGGACCTACCTGTAAACTCTCTCGTCGTGAAGGCACTGATCTTTTCTTGAAAAGTGGTGCGCGCGCGTTAGATTCAAAATGTAAATTAGAAACTGCACCTGGCCAACATGGTCAACGTCGCGGTCGTTTGTCTGACTACGGTGTACAGTTGCGCGAAAAGCAAAAAGTACGTCGTATTTACGGCATTCTTGAAAAGCAATTCCGTGGTTACTACAAAGAAGCTGCACGTCGTAAAGGCGCAAGCGGTGAGAACTTGTTGAAACTGCTCGAATCTCGCTTGGATAACGTTGTTTATCGTATGGGCTTTGGCTCAACTCGCTCTGAGTCACGTCAATTGGTATCGCACAAGGCAATTAGCGTAAACGGTAAAACTGTTAACATCGCTTCTTATCAAGTTGCTGCTGGTGATGTTGTTGCAGTTCGTGAAAAAGCTAAAAAGCAATTGCGCATTCAAAACGCTATTAACCTTGCCGGCCAACGCAGCAATGTTGAGTGGGTTGATGTTAACGCTGAGAAGAAAGAAGGCGTTTACAAACGCGTTCCTGATCGCAGCGATTTGCCAGCTGATATCAACGAGAACCTCATCGTAGAGCTTTACTCTAAGTAAGGATCGGGACATCTCGGTACTAAATAGAACCGCTAACAGGTGTGGATATGCAGACAGCAGTAAACGAATTTTTAACTCCTCGTCATATCGACGTTTCAGAAAGCAGCCCAACCCACGCGCGCGTGGTATTGGAGCCTCTGGAGCGTGGTTTTGGACATACACTCGGCAATGCTTTGCGTCGTATTTTGCTTTCTTCAATGGCTGGCTGTGCCATTGTTGAAGCTGAAATCGAAGGCGTGTTGCACGAGTACAGTGACATCGAAGGCGTTCGCGAGGACGTGATTGAGATTTTGTTAAATCTCAAAGGTGTCGCCATTGTTATGCACGGTAAGGACCAAACCGTTCTTACTTTGAACAAAAAAGGCCCAGGCGTTGTTACTGCTGCTGATATTCAACTCGATCACGATGTGGAAATTAAAAATCCAGATCATGTGATTGCGAATATCACTGGCAATACAGAATTGAAAATGCGCTTGACCGTTGCTCGTGGTCGCGGTTACCAACCAGCTGATGCTCGTCGTAAAGATGACGATGAAAGTCGCGCTATTGGTCGCTTGCAACTCGATGCTTCTTTCAGTCCAGTAAAGCGTTTGGCATACAGCGTTGAAAACGCTCGTGTTGAACAGCGTACTGACTTGGATAAATTAGTGTTGGATTTGGAAACAAACGGCACAATCGATCCAGAAGAAGCAATTCGTCGCGCAGCTACAATTCTGCAGCAACAGCTTGCTGTGTTTGTTGATTTGGAAGGTGAAAAACAATCTGCACCAGAGCAAAAAGAAGAGGCTATTGACCCTGTTCTATTGCGTCCAGTGGATGATTTGGAGCTTACCGTACGTTCAGCAAACTGCTTGAAAGCGGAAAATATTTACTACATTGGCGATTTGATTCAACGCACTGAAGTTGAGTTGTTGAAGACGCCAAACTTGGGTAAAAAATCTCTTACCGAGATCAAAGACGTACTCGCTTCACGCGGTTTGTCGCTCGGTATGCGTTTAGAAAACTGGCCACCGGCTAGTCTTCGCAACGATTAAAAAACCGAAAAATAAAGCGGGTATTGCTATGGCGGTACCCGCTTTATTTTTTATTATTAGTTCGCCCGTAACTCACTTCGGTGCGGGTGATTAACGAGATTGCCTAAAGCAATCCTATTTGAAGGATATTTGTTATGCGTCATCGTCTCGCTGGTCGTCAATTAGGCCGTAATGCTTCTCACCGCAAAGCTATGTTCCGTAACATGGTAATTTCTTTGGTTGAGCATGAATTGATTAAAACTACTTTGCCAAAAGCAAAAGAACTGCGTCGTTTCGCAGAGCCTTTGATCACTTTGGCTAAAGTGGATAGCGTTGCTAACCGTCGTCTTGCTTTTGCTCGTTTGAACAGCAAAGAAGCCGTAGGTAAGTTGTTCAGTGAATTGGGTCCACGTTACAACACCCGTCCTGGTGGATACTTGCGTGTATTAAAGTGCGGTTTCCGTGCAGGCGATAAAGCGCCAATGGCTTATGTTGAGCTTGTTGGTCGCCCAGTAGCTGCTAAAGCGGTTGAAGTAGACGCTGAATAATTTTTAGTAAGCGCGCTAAACAAAAAGCCAAGCATATGCTTGGCTTTTTTCATTTTATGTCCCCCAAAATTGGTACGCCTTGGATATAGCACCGTTACAAAATATTACAACTCTATTCATTTCTCTAACAGATTTTCACCTCACCTTACTTATAACATAAACGTAATTTCCATAATAACCAGTAACAAATGTTAGAAGGAGTTCGTTATGAAGAAGATCATCTATTCGTTATGCCTTGCATTGCCCCTTTTCGGCTGTGGTGGCGGGGGTGGGACAACAGATTCTCGTCACCAGTTAGAGAATCCAACCGACTACAGCGCGCTTAAAGCCACCCATTTAGAGCCCGGCCCCCTAAGACAGGCATCCTCAACTGATTTAGCTAAGTTGGTGAAGAATGGCTTGCGTATCTCGCTACGAGAAAATCAAAGTTTTAGTGATCAGGTAAGAACCTCAGCCTTAGGTAATTCGAGTGGAGCTGCTACGGATGCAAAAAACGCGGGCAATTTTTCGGGCACAAATGTGCAGGTGGAAAGCGTAGATGAGGCTGATATTGTTAAATACGATGGACGCTATATGTATGTGGCGACGCCGGTCGTTTACGATGAGACTGGCCCTCAAGCAGCTATAAAGATTTTTGAAAATGACCCATCCATAGCCAGCAGTCGAGAAGTTGGTAACATTAAGCTGGATACGGCACAGTGGGGGGATGTTTCTGATTTGTATCTTGTCGCAGACTCTCCTGCCGCAAATGGTTTGGTTGCAGTTCGACGTTCATGGAATTTTATAGCCTTCACAAAGGCTCAGTCAGCGGTTACTGATAATAAAGTGCAAACAAGTATTGCAGTAAACGAGGATGCCAAGCGCATGATTTTGCCAGCGCATATGAATAACGGTATAGAAGTTTCAATTTACGATGTTAGAACACCAACAACTCCTGCTAAAGCATGGACACTAACATTAGATGGCGATCTCTTAGCTAGCCGTAAAATAGGCGATAAACTTTATTTGGTTAGCAGCTATGTTCCCGCTTTGCCGACATTAAATTATGCCGCAACAACAAATGCAGAATTAGAAAGCAATGAGGCGTTAATTGAAAAAGTTTCGCTAGAGAAACTATTGCCAACCTACGCGATTAATGGCGCAGAGGGCCAACCGCTGAATAACAAATCTTGTTTGGTTTCTGCAAATAGCACGGTAAGAAATGGACATCTAAATCTAATTAACATTACAACAATTGATTTGCGATCCTACAAAATGGTCAACTCTGTTTGCATTAATAGCAACGTGAGCGGTGTTTATAGTTCAATTAACAGTTTATATCTTGGTGGTTCTAATCTAGAGAAGTGGGAAGATTGGTCAAGCTATTCAGTTATACATAAATTCGATTACACCTCGTCTGGTGTTGACTATGATGCGACGGGCAGTGTTGAAGGTATACTGGGTTGGGATCAACCTTCTTATCGAATGGATGAATACAATAATGTACTGCGAGTGGTAACCACCCGCTATACTGAAAAAGGCGAGCCAACTCATTACTTAAGTGTATTGCAAAAAACGCCAGGTCGTAGCGAATTGGAAGTGGTTGCTCAATTACCAAATAAGATAAATTCAGAAGCTATAGGTAAACCTAAAGAAGAGATTTATGCAGTGCGATTTAACGGAGAGCGTGCGTTTGTCGTTACGTTTGAACGAAAAGACCCGCTCTATGTATTAGATCTTGCTGATGTGCAAAATCCGAAAATTGCAGGGCAGTTAGAAATTCCGGGCTATTCAACCTATTTGCGGCCCATGGGGAATAATTATATTTTTTCATTGGGGAATGACACTGATAGTGAGGGGCGTCAAACAGGTGTGAAAGTATCCTTGTTTGATATTCGCGATATCACTAAACCTGCATTAGTTAGCAATCATATCTTTGGGGATGCGGGGAGTTGGAGCGAGGCTCTCTATGATCCACACGCGCTCACGTTTTTACAAACATCTCAAGATCAATTTCGCGTAACCGTGCCGATGATATTGTATAAAAACGAAGTGGTGAAAGATGTCACTGAGTATCGGTGGTTGAACAGTGGTTTGCATCTGTTTGAGATCAATGATGCAACCAAAAAAGCGTCATTGAATTATGTTGGCAATATGATTGCTGAATCGCGCGACCAGTCTGAATTTCCAACATGGAGTGGATATGATCGAAGTGTGTTGCATGACAATGCGGTTTACTATCTCCATAACTCAAAAGTCCATAGCAGCTTTTGGCCGACAGCGAAACAGTAAGCTAACAGAGGAAAATAAAAAGGGGTGCTTGTAAAGGCGCCCCTTTTTTATGGGCTGAGGATATCGGATCACTATTGCAGGTAAACAATATTTCTTATGCAACTTATCTGAAGTATCCGGTAATCAGCGCCTTGTCGATAATATCGGAAGCGTAGGCAGCTTCAAATTCGCTGCGCGTCAAAGGGCCAGAAAGGCTGATGCTTTCTTTGTTAAGCGCGTATAGTTGAAAGTGATATTGATGACGTCCTGACGGCGGGCATGGGCCGCGATATTTGGCAGAGCCAAAGTCACTAGTTGCCTCTATAGTTCCGAGTGGTAGTAAATCCGCGTGGGTTGACGCGCCTTCGGGTAATTCAGTTGCTTTGGCACTGATGTTGTAGACGTTCCAATGCACCCAAACTAGCCCAAACATCGCCATTGCATCTGGGTCGTCCACAATCACAGCAAAGCTTTTAGTACCTGCGGGGGCGCCCTTCCAGCTGAGTTGAGGGTTGATATCGATACCATCGCAGCTGTATTTCCCGGGGATGGTCTCACCGATTTCAAAGCTGGTAGTACTTAAAGTAAAGGCGACGGATGTTGCGGTGCTACTCGATGACATACTGGAAGCGACGGAGCTGCTACTCGAAGATGAAACCGCAAGGCTGGACGACGAACTTGAGGATGAACTTGCCGCAATGCTGGATGACGAACTAGAAGAGCTGGGTAGTTGTGCTGCCGCGCTAGAGCTATTGCCCGGCGACGAGCCACCGCAGGCAGTTAAGAATAAGAGTGAAAAATAGAGACCGATTTGAATAAACTTCATGGCGATTACCTGCTTTCGTTATTGCATTGTGAATTGCAACCTGTGGCTGCAAATGGATTGGG
>JACCDN011109627.1_pt1 | contig 11653 bp, 9 predicted proteins | sample 7441691 | NCBI WGS metagenome assembly JACCDN01 (sample SAMN15323439, study PRJNA562643) | freshwater metagenome | isolation source: river surface water | place: USA:Blue River Watershed | collected 2017-08-16
AATTCGTCTTCATGGCAACACCGAATTTGAAGGCCCGGTTGAGTTCGACACAATTTTTGTATGTCTTGGGTGATGCCGAGGCCCCAGTTGGCGAAACTAGCCCACCCAGAACCAGGGCAAGCAAAACCGTGACTGAAGTCAGTTCTGTCAATTTGCTGATCAGCTTGACCACTTCGCGCCCCCTGCCTGAATGCCAACAGTCTAAGTCACTCGCATCTTGCCATCTCAGGCGCGTGGGCCTAAATTGTAAATCTCTTACAATTCGACACAAGAATTTACAGGTTTTTACATGGCTGGCATTGAAGACGTTGCAAAACTTGCGGGGGTTAGCACCGCCACGGTTTCGCGCGCGCTCTCAGGCAAGAACCATGTCTCGGAGAAGGCACGCCTAAAGGTTGAAAGGGCCGCCGCCGAGCTCGGCTACGTGGCATCTTCTTCGGCATACACGCTCGCCACCGGTCGCAATCGCAATATCGGCGTTGTAATGCCATACATCGACCGCTGGTTCTTCGGCGCATTTCTCGAGAGCGCCGAGAGCGCCCTGGTTGAATCGGGATACGACCTAACCCTTTACAACCTGAGCGGCGGTGCGGCACAGCGTGAAAAAATCTTCAACGACTTTCTGCTGCGCCAGCGAGTAGACGCGGTCTTGGCGGTCGCCGTAGCGCCGAGCGCAAGCGAGCTAGAAAATCTCAACCGAATGAAGAAGCCGATTCTCGCAATCGGCGGACACATCGACGGTGCTCGTTCTTTGGTCATGGATGATCGCGCTGCCGGACGCCTCGCAACCGAACACTTGATATCGCTTGGTCACACCCGCATCGCGAATATCAACGGTCTTGAAACTTCAGATAAAGAGTTCAATCAGCCAAACCAGAGACACAACGGATACGTTGACGCACTGAAGGCTGCCGGTCTCGAAGTAAAACCAAACTGGACAACTCGTGCCGACTTCACCCTGCAGAGTGCATACGTGGTTGCCAAGCAAATGTTAGGTGACCCACACAATGCGCCCACCGCGATTTTTTGCAACTCAGACGAAATGGCGTTTGGTGCAATCATGGCGGCAAAAGACCTCGGTTTGCAGGTACCCACCGATGTATCCGTGATTGGAATCGACAACCATGACATGTCGGAATTCTTCGAGTTGACAACTGTAAACCAGAGAGTGCGTGGTCAAGGCGCGCAAGCGGTTCGTATTTTGCTGGATCTGCTTGAAGACCCTGCACTCGAAGAGCATCCGAACATTGAACAGCAGTATGACTGGCCTGCCGAGCTTCTAGTTCGTGGCAGCACCGCACGCCCACCGCATGCATCGCGATAGGTAGAATTTGGCTATGGCTGATTCTTCATTCGACATTGTAAGCAAAGTAGACAAGCAAGAGGCATCAAACGCCTTGACCCAGGCTCAGAAAGAAATTGAGCAGCGCTATGACTTCAAGGGCGTTGGTGCATCGATCGAGTGGTCTGGAGAGAAGGTCTTGATGAAGGCCTCGAGCGAAGAGCGCGTTCTGGCTGTGCTAGACGTCTTTCAATCAAAGTTGGTGAAGCGCTCAATCTCGCTCAAGAGCCTCGACGCCGGCAAGCCCTTCGCCTCGGGCAAGGAGTACCGCATCGAAGCCTCGCTCAAGAACGGCATCGAACAGGAGCAGGCAAAGAAGATCTCGAAGATTATTCGCGAAGAAGGCCCGAAGAGCATTAAGTCTCAGATTCAGGGAGACGAGCTACGCGTTTCAAGCAAGAGCCGCGACGACCTGCAAGAGCTAATCGCTCTTTTGAAGTCAAAAGACCTCGAGGTTGACCTGCAGTTCGTTAACTACCGCTAGTTTTTGTTCTCGTCGATAACCACTATCGGCGCGGTTGCCGGAAAAGCTGCAAGCATGTCTTTCTCGTTGCGCTTAGCGTACTTAATCACGAATGCCGAAATGAATCCTGCGACCATAAGTGTTATCACCGGAAACATGAAGGCCACCTGCAGATCTTGCTGAGCAAGAGCACCCATAAGAAACTTTGCTGAGAGCATGGTGAACATGTTGATCATGCTCATGCGCGACAAAACCTGAGCCGTCGTCATGCCCATCACGTTTCCGCCAGCGGTGAAGAAGCTCGGCACCTGCGGGCCGACACCCAGACCAGCAATTCCCCAGAAAACACAAAGCACAATTAGACCGAGAGTTTTATCGAACTGCGCAACTAGTGGCCCCAGCCAAACTCCCGCTGCAATCAAAATTGATCCGGCAAGCGCGCCCCACTTTGCAAGCTCGCTGATGTGAATGTTTTTTGTAATTCGATCTAGCGAAAAGCGACCAATAATCATGGCTATCGTGAAAACCGTGTAAGGAATTGCGCTCATCGCAGGGGTAAGACCCATTACCTCTTTGCTAAACAGCGCACTCCAGTCAATCATGACTACCTCGGGCCAAACTCCGGCGAAAAGCCCAACGGTTATCAACCAGACAAAGGGCGGAGTCTTAAGCCAAGAAACTTTTTGCTGGCGTTCAACCTCTTTTTTGTGTCCGTCGGCTGCTGGTTCGAGCAGCGTTCTGCCCGCAAATTGAAATGCCAGAAGACAGATGAGGCCAATCAAAGCCATGTGAGTCTTGAAGTCGATGAAGTTCACAAGGATGCCGCTAATTGCTGCCGACGACGCGGCGCCGATGCTCCAGGCGGCGTGCATCTTGCCGATTATCGTGCGCTTCATTTTCTTCTGCAGCATCACAGAAGCTGCGTTGATGCCGATGTTGTAGGCACTGAAGGCCATGGTTTGAGCTACCTGAATGGCGAAGAACATGTAGACATTGGTAGACCAAGGAATTGCAATAACGCAAAGAGCAATAAAAACTGCTGAGATTCGGATGATTGGTCTGGTGCCGTATCTGGCAATCAAACGGTTCGTGAACATCAGCGGTAGAAGCGCCCCAAGCCCCGAAAGGCCAATCACACTTCCCCAGACCACAAGGTTGACGCCGATTTGTTCGATTAGCTCAGGAATTCGCGGAATAGTTACGGTTGCGGCGAACCCCTGAATAAAAAACATGGCAACGAGTGCAATTTGCGCCGATCTTGAGCGCTGCGCAGAAAGTGCTGGCATTTAGATGCGCTTTACTTCGATTAGCAGGGCCTGTTCGGGGCGAAGCACGCCGCTCTTTAGGCCGAACGAACTCAGTGCTGCGCCCGTGAGGCGAACACCCGCAAACCAACTTGGTGGCTTTAGTTGCATAAACTGCGCCGCACCGGCAGGTTCAACCACCTTTACCTCGTAAAGCGCGTCTGGGTCGAGACCAGTAAGGCGAATGGAATTTGGCCTGCTGAACTGCGAGGTGCGCAACTGAGCAAACATGTAAAGCGCTTCGCTCTTATCTTGTGCAACGACACCGTGAAGATAAGCCGAATCATCGGCGTGCTCTGTGCGAACCGTGCGACCAGAGTGCAAAAGTGTTCTTTTTTCTTTGTAGTAGTCAATCCAGCTTGCGAGCAACTTCAGTTCGTCTTCGTTTGCTTCGGTGAGATTCCACTCGAGACCCGCGTGGCCCCATAACGCCGTGGTCGCTCTAAAAGTGTGCGAGTGAGTGCGGCCGGTCGAGTGTGCCTTGGTTGGCCCTATGTGAGTGCCAAGCAATTCTGGAGCAATCACGATGCTCGTGTTGCGATAAATGCTCTGTCGCTCTAAGGCGTCGTTGCTGTCACTGGCCCAAAAGCGATCTACGTGCTCGATCATCCCGAGGTCGATTCGCGCTCCGCCACTCGCGCAACTTTCGATTTCAAGCTTCGGGTGGCGAGCTTTGAGTTCATCAAACAACCTGTAGATTGCCTGCACTTGTTTTCTCACCGCTGGTTTACCAAAGTGAGCTGCTTCGGTGAGCACTCGATTGTGATCCCACTTAATGTAGGCGATGTCATATTCGCTCAACACCGCGTCGACCTGGCCGAGCACATGCGCGAATGCGCCCTCGTGAGCAAGATCGAGAACGAGTTGATTTCTAAATGTCGGTGGCACACGTGCGCCGCTCTGAAGAATCCAATCGGGATGTTCTCGATAGAGGTCACTGTTTGGGTTTACCATCTCGCCTTCGAACCAGAGACCAAACTCCATGCCGTTTGACTTCACGGCTTCGATTAGCGGTGATAGCCCGTTTGGCCATACTTCTGGGCTGACCGTCCAGTCTCCCAGACCCGAACTGTCGTCTCGGCGAGAGCCAAACCAGCCGTCATCGAGAACGAATCGCTCCACCCCGATTTTGCCGGCCACGCGAGCCAGCTCGGTGAGTTTCGCTAGGTCGTGGTCGAAGTAAACGGCCTCCCAAACGTTAAGTGTCACCGGCCTAGGGCGCTGCTTAGTCGGATGACTTGGCCTTAGCCTCTGCTGAGTGTGAAAACGGTGGCTAGCGCCGTCGATGCCGTCGTTCGAGTAAACGGCAATCACTCGCGGTGCCACATAAGTTTCTTCTTTTGCCAAGGTAACCTCGGCAGGCAAAAGAAGTTCGCCAGCACCGATTGAAGTTCTTCCAATTGGAGTGCGTTCAATTAGGTGCTTGCCGTTTCCAGACCAGGCAAGCGATACTCCCCAAATCTCACCCTGATCAAATGTGGTTGAACTCTGCGCAGCAAACTCGACGAGAGTGAAATCGTGACCAGATCTACCCTCCCTGCCTTCGCGAAGCCAGGTGCCGGTTTGAATTGGTTTGCGCTGCATTTGTCGCTCGTTCATCCAGCGACCTGTGAAATCAATCTGTTCACTGACGTAGTCGGGTAGAGGCAGCCAGGTGACGAGCGAATCTACTGTGAATTCGTTTAGTCCGAGGTTGGTGACACTCTGTTGAAACTCAACAAGACCGCTCTCGAGCAGAGCCACTTTGAATGTAACCTCTAATTCGGCGTCGGCATCTACCGAAACAAACTCAACCGAGAATTCGTCGAGCCTGCGGGTTTCTCGAAGCACAAAAAGCTGCGAAAAATCTAGACGAGCACGTGAACCAATCAGAGTTGGTGCACCGAGAAAACCTCTGGCATTTTCTCGCCAAACACCAACCCGTTGGGGGTCATCGAAATCGCAGTGCGGGGTCGGCTCACCAATTGCAAGCAGCAACTCAGACTCTGCAATCTCATCGTTTAACTCTCGACCCCAGTGCACGATGTTTGGAGTAGCCGACGCAGTCTCGATGAGAACGCTTACCCCTGCGCGACGCAGATGAATCAGGCTAGACACGGCCGACAATTCTGTTGAAGTCTTCACGATCAAAAAGCTTCACTCTTTCGCGACCCTCGGCACTACCCAGACGAACCTCTTCGGCATCAACCTTTAACCAGTCGGCCCAAGTGACATAGGCAACCCGCTTGCTCTCAAGAAGGGCAACCACGTCTTTTTCATCTGGTTGGCTCGGCTGCCACCAGGAAGCGCGATCTGAGATGAGGTTAGTTATGGTTTCGAGGGCATCGCTCTTGGTGTGCCCAATTAGGCCAATCGGGCCACGCTTTATCCAGCCGGTGGCATAAAGACCTGCGATTGGCTGCCCTTCGGCAGAAAGCACCCGCCCGCCATCGTTTGGAATGACCCCGGAACGCTCAGCGAAAGGCACCTCGGGCAATTCGCTGCCGAAGTAGCCCACCGCGCGATAGACCGCCTGAACCTCAAACTCTCTAAACTCCCCGGTAGGCACCACGTTGCCGGTGCCATCGAGTTTGGTGCGCTCAATCTTGAAGCCGGTTACCTTTCCATCGTCACCAAGCACCTCGGTGGGTTGGCTAAAAAAATGCAGGTGCAGGCGTCTGGCCGCGCCGGTCATTTCTCTGCTGCGCAGACCCTCGAGAGTTTTCACCATCACTCGAGTCTGATTATTGCTGTCGATTGCTGCTTCTGAGCCGGCATCGTATTGAAAGTCTTCGTCGTGCACGATTGTGTCGACGCCCTCTAGCGCAGTGGCCTCTCGCAATTCGAGTGGAGTGAATTTAACCTGTGCTGGCCCACGTCGACCAAAAATGTGCACGTCGGTGACTGGTGACTTCTTTAGTGCTTCGTAAACGTGATGTGGAATGTCAGTGGTCAAAAGCTGTTCGGGCACCTTAATTAGCATTCGCGCAACATCGAGCGCAACGTTACCGTTTCCGATTACCGCAATCTCTTTTGCGTTAAGCGGCCAGGTGCGAGCAACATCTGGATGAGCGTCATACCAGTTGACAAAGTCTGCAGCGCCGTATGAGCCATCTAAGTCGATGCCCTTTATGTCGAGATCGGCATCCTTGATTGCGCCGGTTGCAAAAATGACCGCGTTGTAGTGTTGCTTCAATTCTTCGAGTGTTATGTCTTTTCCGTACTGAACATTTCCAAAGAAACGAATGTCGCCGCGATCGAGAACTTCAAACAAAGCGTTCATGATTGCCTTTATTCTCGGATGATCTGGCGCGACTCCGTATCGCACCAACCCGTAAGGCGCGGGCAGCAAATCAAACAGGTCAATCGACACGTCGAAGTCACGTAATTCAGATTTGATCAGCAGATCGGCTGCGTAGATTCCGGCCGGTCCAGCTCCGACAATTGCAAGTCTTAGTTTCGACATCTTTTCCCTGTGGTGTTTCTAGTTGTCTCGATCGACAACTGCATTGGCAAAGTGTGCGAGAGCCCGTTTGGTTTGACCCTCTGGCAAAGCATCAAGTGCGGCTATAGCCTCTTGGGCCCAGCGCTTTGCCTCTGCAAAAGCCTCGTCTGCGACGGGGTGGTTTCGCAACTTGCCAACCACCTCGGCAAGCTTCTGGTCTGACGAAAGGTCGCCGTCTATTTCGGCAATCAGGTCGGCCGCGGCTGGGTCGGTCTTCGCCAGTTTGCGCAGCAGCAACACCGGCAGGGTGGGCACTCCAGCCCTCAGGTCGGTGCCCGGGGTCTTGCCCGAAGGCCCGGCCTCAGAGATATCAATAACGTCGTCTACCAGTTGAAAGGCTACGCCGACCTTTTCGCCGAACTCGCTCAGGGGTTCTAGGTAGCTGTGTGGCGCATTGCCAATCATGACTCCCAATTTGGCACTCGCTGCGATTAGCGAACCGGTCTTGTCTGCCAGCACCTGAAGGTAGTGCTCAATAGCATCTTCGTCACCTTCGGCACCCACGGTCTCGTTTAGCTGACCGATGCAAAGTCTTTCGAATGTGTGCGCCTGCATTGTGATGGCCTCAATACCAAGCTCAGTCGACAGTATCGAAGCACGTGCCAACAAGAGATCTCCGACAAGAATCGCAATCGAGTTAGAGAAAACATTCTGTGCGGTCGCTACTCCCCTTCGGGTTGGCGCATCATCCATGACATCGTCGTGGTAAAGCGTGGCTAGATGAGTTAGCTCAACAATTGCTGCTGCCGAAACAACGCGCTTGGTAACTCCGTCACCGAGCAGCGAGCTAAGCAAAAGCAGAACTGGTCGAACCCGCTTACCTCCAGCTTCAACAAGATGTCTCGCCGCTTTTTGCAAAACCGGATTCGTGTGCTTCGTTGCCTCAAGCAATTGTTCTTCAACGAGTTCTAGGTCTCGTTCAATCTGTGCGAGCAACTCGCGGTCGGCAAATCTCTTGAACTGAGAAGGAAGTTTCGCGCTCACTTCTTCTCTCGCTTCTTGGTTTTGGCTTTTGGTTTGCGTGCGCTGTGAATCGCCACCGCTCCGAATGCAAGGTTTTGGTATTTGACTTTCTCAAAGCCTACAGCCGCGATTTTCTTGGCAAGCTGCTTCTGTGTTGGCCAGGCGAGAATCGACTCGGCTAGGTAGTCGTAAGCCTCGGGTTTTTGACCAGCAAGTCGAGAGAGAACAGGCAGCAGCCTCTTCAAATAAAACTCGTAGAGCGGTCGCAGAGCATTGTTCTGAACTCGCGAGAATTCGCAGATCACCATGCGGCCGCCTGGCCTGGTAACTCTAAACATCTCGGAAAGAGCCTTGTTAACGTCGACAACATTTCTGAGACCAAACGAGATTGTGGTTGCATGAAACTCATTGGCTGCAAATGGCAGATTGGTCGCGTCGGCAAAAACAAACTCAAGATCTGGATGGCGCTTGCGACCTTCTTCAAGCATGCCCTGAGAAAAGTCAGAGGCAACGACTCGCACACCCTTGAGATTGAAGGCAACCGAAGATGAACCCGTGCCGGCGGCAAGATCTAGAATGCTCTGACCAGATTTTGGGGCCACCGCGTCGCGCACCTTGTTTCTCCAACGCTTGGTCTGCCCAAAAGAGAGTAAATCGTTGGCTCGATCGTAGTTTGAGGCCACAGAATCGAACATGGCCGCCACCTCAGCGGGTTTTTTGGCCAAATCTGCTTTGCTCACTGCCTAAGTCTACCTGCGCTAATGTGGCTGGCTTCGGGCCCGTTGACACTTACAGGTGAAGTCTTAGTCGGGGGTGTTTCGAGTTCTAATCGAGCGGCGTACTGCAAAAACACCGAGCGCTAGAGAACCCGCGGCCATTGTCGAAATGGCTACGGTTGCAACCTGAAAGAAAGAGTCTGCCGGAGTCTTTTGGTTTGAGCTCACTGTCTTTGGGTCAATCGGCATGTTCTCATGAGGATCGATATTGGCCGAATCTAGAAGACGATTACCGGGCTTACCTGCTGGGTCGGTAACCAACAGAGGCGGCAAAAAGACTTGCTCGACCTCGCCGTATTGCTGGCGAAGCTGGTCGTGGTGCAGCTCATTTTCGCTCTGGCCAGGCTTTTGACCTTGTTGGTCGCTGCCTTGTTGCTCGTCGCCCGAGTTGGGGGTGTGCGGCGCGGGTTTCGCATTTGGGCCGTGAGCCCAGGCTTGACTCGCTGAAGCCGTGCCCAATGCAAAAAACATTGCCAAGAAAAGCGCCATCAGAGCGGCGGCTTTCTTTGACAGGGTCACGTTTACTCCTTCGGAATAGGATGGCGAGTGACTCAAGTTTAACTTTTTGATGAAATAAGAGAAGTCTCAGCCGAGTCTTCACAGATAACCCCCAGCCTGAAATTGGTGCCGATTGACTAGATCTGAAGTGCGTCTTCGCCTTCGCACGTCTCGACTGGCTACCGATTCAGGTTTCTCGATAATCGAGCACCTTCCTTCTTCGGCCTCTGCTTTTCTGCGCAATAAAGAGGGGCTCGTTGGCTGGGGAGAAGCCGTTCGATTGACCGCAAAGGGTTCTGAGCGCATGCGGCAACTAGCTCAGGCCTGGAGAGAACTGGTTTCGCAAACCGAGGTAATCGACGAAGTTGGTGTGCCAGGTTCGGGTTTGGTTGCCTTCGGCAGCTTCTCATTTGCAGACGACAGCGAAACTGAGAGCGTCTTGATTGTGCCAAAGATTCTGCTGGGAGTTCGCGACGGGGTTTGCTGGCTAACCGAAGTTGATGATGCGCTCCAAGAAAACTTCTGGAGCGAGAAGCAGACGTATAGAGAAAATGCTGCGATAACGCTTCGTGAGGGTTTGCAATCGGCAGAAGGTTTCATGAACTCAGTTGGCACCGCAATTTCAAACATTGAAAACGGCAGGGTAAAGAAAGTTGTGCTTGCTCGCGATCTTGTTGCAACAACTCCTGCAGATTTTGACATCAGAACCGCGCTGCATCGCTTTGCGACGAAGTACCCAACCTGTTGGACATACTCAGTAGACGGCCTATTTGGTGCATCACCCGAATTGCTCGTGCGTGTCTCACACAAACAGGTTTCTGCTCGCGTTCTTGCCGGAACCGCAGGTCGCGGCACTGATCCGGGAGTTGATTTTGCAATCTCAACCGCGCTTGCCGCCTCGAGTAAAAACATTGCCGAGCACAAGTTTGCAGTGCAGTCGCTTGTTGATGAACTGCAAAAGTTCTGCAGTCAAGTTGATGCAGACAGTGAACCATTTAGTTTGCAGTTGCCGAATCTTTGGCATCTCGCAAGCGATGTGCACGCAATCTTGAAAGACGACGCCTCGGTGCTAGATCTCGCGGCGGTTTTGCATCCGACGGCTGCGGTAGCCGGAACACCGACTGTTGAGGCGCAAAAACTAATTGCTGAGCTAGAACCTTTCGACCGCGGGCGCTACGCGGGCCCGGTTGGATGGATTGGCGCAGACGGCGATGGCGAGTGGGCAATCGCACTTCGGGGTGCTCTGTTGCAAGACAACCAGATAACCGCTTACGCCGGTTGTGGAATTGTCGCCGAATCTGAACCGGTTGCCGAACTAGAAGAAACCGAGCTGAAATTTAAGCCAATTCGTGAGGCGCTCGCCTAGCTTTTGGCTAGTAGAGCAACACCTCGATAAGCACTCGCCCCCTGGCCTGCAGCGCTTCTGAGAGTTGTTCAAGCCTTTCAACACGGATGTACTGCCAGCCGTAAGCCTCGGCCAGGTGCCAGAAGTCAACGTTCTGGCGAGTTCTAAAAAGACGGTCGAAGGCCTGGTCGTCAATAGTTGAGGCAATCTCAAGCGTCTCGAAAATGGTTCCGCCACCGTCGTTGCCAACAATAACCTGCAGGTTTAGGTCTTGATCTTGCTGATCAAAGGCAAGCGAACCCACATCGTGAAGCGCGGTTAGATCTCCCATTAGAGCGCGAGTGACTCCAACAGAATCAACGCCGTGATCAATAAAGAAATCATGGTTTGCTATGGCTATGCCGGTTGCCGTGGCAATCGTGCCATCGATTCCAGACAATCCTCGATTTGAGAAAACAGCAACCGGTTTTGCGGGTGCAACAGAGTCGGCCTCGCGAATAAGTCTGCTCGCGCCAAGCACTATGCAGTCGTTTTGGTCTGAAGCGGCGTAGAGCTCTCGAACAACATTTGCGCGATCTAGCTTTTGTTCAAAGGCAAATTCATTCTCTGCATCTGCAGCTCGCCAGGCGGCCAACCATGAGAAGTCGACTTCACTGTCGACAGAAATCTCATCTACAAACTGAGTGGCGCGTCGCGCGACATCGAAAAATCCGTGAGTTTTGCTTCGCACCACAATGGTTTCAATTTGTTGATTGAAAAAAAGCGCGGTGACCTGGCGACTAAGAGTTGGTTTTCCAAAAACAATGACACGACGTATTTCACTTGCGAGTGCATGCTTGGCCTGAAGCAAACGACGGTAACTTACTATCGCGTTTAAACCGAATCGAGCCCCAGAAGATGGCTCAGCAAAAAGTGGCCACCCGAATGATTCGGCTAACTCGACTGCCTCTTCGCCAGCACCCGCGCCAGCCACGACAACTGTTGGCACGCTCGCGTCAAGAATCGCCCAGTCGAGCTCGGGGTTCTCTTCTGAAGCCGGTTTCTCAAGCACCCTAACCTTCGAGGCATCTGGCTCGGCGCTCGAAAGCGGTTCTCTGAAAGCAAGGTTGACCTGAACCGGCGAGAAACTATTTCGCATCGAGGTTGCGACCGATGCAGCTAAATCAATTGCGCGCTGCTCTTCATCGATGTCGTCTCGTGGAGCTTCAACATCGAAAACCACGGGCACAGCGGCACCAAAGATGCCAACCTGTTGGGTGGTCTGGTTTGCGCCAACACCGCGCAACTCGGCTGGGCGGTCGGCAGTCAACAGAATCAATGGCACGCCCGAGTGATGAGCCTCGAGCACAGCTGGGTGCAAGTTGGCAACTGCCGTGCCAGATGTTGTGATGATGGCTACGGGCGTCTGGGTCGCCAGGGCTGTGCCCAGCGCCGTGAAAGCCATCGAACGCTCGTCGACGCGCACGTGCAGTTTGATG
>JACCDN010194192.1_pt1 | contig 11651 bp, 13 predicted proteins | sample 7441691 | NCBI WGS metagenome assembly JACCDN01 (sample SAMN15323439, study PRJNA562643) | freshwater metagenome | isolation source: river surface water | place: USA:Blue River Watershed | collected 2017-08-16
AGAAGTACAGGCATTGGTAGTGAATAGCGAGCTTCCAGTACCTAGAAGAGTCTCACAGGGGGTCGATGTTAGGAGAGTACAAATACTACTCGGAGTTTTGCAAAAATATACGAAGCTCTCGATTGGTACAAAAGATGTGTTCGTTAAAGTAACTGGCGGACTTACCGTTCGCGAGCCGGCAATCGACCTCGCCGTGGTTCTGGCCGTTGCGAGCTCAGCGAGCGGCAAAAGCTTGCCTAAAGATAGTTGTGCGATTGGTGAAGTTGGACTGCTTGGAGAGATTCGGAGCGTAAGTTTGTATGATAAGCGGGAGAAAGAAGCTAAAAAACTGGGTTATACACAGGTTTACTCGAAAAATAGTTATCGAAAAGTTGCTGAGTTGGTGAAATCGTTGTAATCACTCAGGTCTGAATTCATGGTTTGTTTGTGAGAAACTCACTTCATGTAAAAATTGCACAAACCACTTCATTCATACCTAGTATTCTTTTCCATGAGTTATCCACATAGCCTTATTCATTCTTTTTTCCAGATCTATTTATGTTATGGGGTATGTGTATTTGTTGGTAATAAATTATTATGGGTTGACTCCAGGCAAGAAACGCGCGATAATACCCGCTAGATCAAGCTAATAACTTGGTTGGTCTTTGAAATAAGTTTATATACTGCCCTAGTAGGCCTTAAAACCCTGCTCAGTAGAAACGAAAAGAGCATTCCTACCGCTGAATCACCTAATACCGGGTTCACGTGTAGCAATGCTCTTATTCAAGGACGTCACGCGCGTTTTGAGGATGCGTGAGCGTTACATGCACTTTAACACTCGGTTATATAGTCGTCAAGCTACATTTTGTGTGTAAGTACATATACTACACACTACAGGTAGGGTCACGACCTATAATCACTTGATGTTGATAAACATTACGTGCTTAGTATTGGGGGATATGTGAGATAGGGCAGGCTCATAATCCCCCAATATTGCGCATGTTGTATTTTTTGCATTGGGCATATTATTGGAAGTGAGAAGGCAGAAGGAGTTTTATCAATATGTCGAGTGAATTAAGCGCGAGAATGTTGAGTGCTGCGCAGCAGTATGGAATCAAGCCACCAAGCGATTTTGAGGACCTAATTGTATTATTTGGTAGAGGAATAGGAGACAAGGCAATATTTAATGATTTGCACTCTGGTTTGTATCGAGGAATTAAAGAGAGATTTGGCAGAGATCATGTATTAGAAATATTACAATCGATTATAGAAGTAGGGGGATTACTTGATCTTACTGTAGAGAGATCTCTCCAGGCTCATAAATACACTCATGAGTTGGATCAGGCTAGTGGTAACGATTCTGTTAAGAGAATGATGGCACACATGAATCTAGATCCAGAGCACATGAAGACTTCAGTGTTACACGCGGTAAAAGGGCTTCGTGCAAACCTAGATAAAATGAATTGGTAATCAAGGGCTAAATATAAGCAATGATGATAAAATCGAGAGATATGAATCTGTTTGGAGGATCTAGTAATCAGGATTTGGTTAAGAAGATAGGGGAGTTAGGGGTTGGTATAGGCGAAGCTGATATTTCAAAATTTGCGAATGATGAGAAAAGAGTGGGTGTGAATGTTGGCAAATCGGCGATTCAGCAGGTCAGTAAGTCAGCAGCGATATTGCAATCTTTTTCTAAACCTGTAGATGAGCAGATTATTGAGTTTTGCCTCTTGGCCGACGCACTGACGCGAGCTGGATATAGCGAATTAGCGGGCGTAGTGCCGTGGCTCGGGTACAGCAAGCAAGATAAAGTCTTTTTGCCAGGCGAAGCATTGTCCGCAAAAGTGATAGCACAGATAATACAGATCACCAAAATCAAAAAACTAATTACCTTTGATCTGCATAATAGGGCAATCACTGGATTCTTTGATATTCCAGTCGTCGAATTGTCGGCTAAACCACTTTTTAAAGATTATTTTGAGAAAAAAATTGGTGATAATAAAGAAGAATATGTGGTGGTAGCACCAGATGAGGGTGCTGTAAAAGCCAGCTCGTACTTTGCCAGAGAACTTGGCCTAGCTATTGCCTACATGGATAAGAGGAGAGATCTCACAACAGGTGAGGTGAGAGTGTCTGGTATGACGGGCGATGTGAGTGGTCGGCGAGTGATAATAGTTGATGACATGATAGTGACAGGTAGCACCATGATGGAGTCAGCGGAATACCTCAAGAAACATGGAGCAGTTAGTGTGTCTGTGGCTGCGACACATCACCTATATCTAGACGGGGTGCAAGAAAAATTGGAGATGAGTGAGATTGATGAGGTGATGGTATCGGATACGGTTATAAACTCTAAATCAGAAAGTAGAAATAAGAAACTTAAGGTTTTGAGCGTGGCAGGACTGATAGTTGACGAACTGAGGTAGATTTGCGATACTATCACTTGTTCCCAGGAAAACCGAGTTTTTCAAATAACAAAGTACCCAGTATTTAGTTAGACAAAATGTTTTCAACAACATAAATATTTCAGAAGGAGAGTGTATGCCTGTTAAGAAAGTGGCTAAAGTTGAGATTAATGACCAGTTAGAAGTGACTAGCGATAAGGCTGAAAAAGTAGTAACTCCAGTGGTCGAAGAAAAGAAAGTAGAGCCAGTAGTCCCACCGACTGCAGTAGTGGAAGTGGCAAAGCGCGAGATGGCACCACCAGTCCCCAACACCTACGTGATGCGACCCCCGATGATGCCTAGACCAGCAGTGAACAATCAGTTTGCAGGTAGGAGTAACCAGGGTACATATGTGGCACCAGTCAACACCCAGCCAATTGAGAATGTAGCTGGATTCCTTGATGACTCGGCTGATGGTCACGGCGTACTCCGCCCCCACTTTTCACCTTCAGAGCGAGACGTCTATATCTCATCAATGGTGGTTAGACGGATAGGACTACGACCTGGAGATTATGTAGAGGGGACAGCACGGAAACCTAAGGAAAATGAGAAATACTGGGGACTCGTGACAGTGACCAAGGTAAATGGTAAATCTCCTGCCGAGTTTAATAAGCGGGTTAAGTTCCACAACATGACTCCGATCTATCCTAACCAAAAGATCACGCTCGAGATGGGGGCACAACCTCTATCTAACCGTGTAATCGACTTGGTAGCGCCGATCGGGCGTGGACAGCGGGGAATGGTTGTGGCACCACCAAAAGCAGGTAAGACCACAATCATGAAAGATATGATGACTGGTATTGCCAAGAACTACCCCGAGATCCACTTAATGGCTGTACTAATTGGTGAGCGCCCAGAAGAAGTAACAGATATTAGACGCCACTTAGAAAAAGTAACTGAGAAGTCAGCCATGGTTGGGGAATGCGCAGCCTCTAACTTTGATGAGCCAGCCGAAGACCAAACCAGAGTTGCCGAGATCGCACTAGAGCGAGCTAAGCGACTAGTGGAAGAGGGGAAAGATGTTGTCATCCTCCTGGACTCAATTACCCGTCTAGCGCGTGCTTATAACCTCGCAATCCCAACATCTGGTCGTACACTATCTGGTGGTTTTGACCCTGCAGCCCTATATCCACCCAAACGCTTCTTTGGTGCTGCACGAAAGATGGAGGATGGGGGATCCCTGACTATCATTGGAACTGCGCTAGTAGACACTGGAAGTAGGATGGACGAGCTAATCTACGAAGAGTTTAAGGGTACAGGCAACATGGAGCTGGTCCTAGACCGCAGACTCTCTGAGCGCCGCATCTTCCCTGCAATTGACGTTTACAAATCTGGCACACGTCGCGAAGATCTATTATTCTCCGGTACTGATTACCAGAACATTGTGGTGATGAGGAGAATGCTCGACATGCTAAACGATGATGAACGCACCTCTGTAATGGTGGATCGGATGGGCAGATCCAAGAGTAATAAAGAATTCCTCGCGATGCTTAAAGAAGGATAGGCTAGAGCAGACCGAATCTCGATTTTGCTATAATTCCGGGAATGAGTTTTCATCCAGATTTTAATGTACTTGGACCAAATAGACTTGGTTGGGTAGATACGACAGATGTTGCTGTGGTTGTGGGTGAGGCGATTGAGAGCAGAGAGTCCGTAGTGGGATATATTGAACAGTTGTTAAGAGATTATGATACTGCAGTTGGGTGGGGAATGGACTGGATAATGCTGGAAATTATCGAAAATATGGGGAGTCCAAATTTTCCCTTGAATAAAGTGGGTCAAATTATGAATGGAATACACGGAAATGCTGGATACTGGCACATGCCAAAAACTGAATTAAGAATGAATGCTGATCCTCTTTCATATACCACAATGCTTGATAAACTGGTGGATGTAGTCTTGACTAAGGTTCAAAGTGGAGGAATTTTCCCAGAGTATCAATTTGTTAATATGTTAAAAAATATAGACAAAATGCTTAATCTTTCTATATCGGAAACAGAAAGGACTGATTTGCTTTGGGATGTAATCAGACTCGCTAAGAGTTTGTCGTGGAAGAGTTTTTCAAAATATCTTAAGAAAAGTGAATTACTCATCGAAGATATACAAAATTTTGAAAAAGAGAGTGAGGGCTGGCAAGATGTCGCTAGATCTATGTTGGATACAATGTCTGAATAAAAAACCTCCTATTGCTAGGAGGTTTTTTATAAATTCTGTATAAACCTAAACTAGTTGCCTAGGGTAGTGACGTTAGGTACTAAGCTAGTTGGCTCAACTTTAGGGTATCCTGCAAACTCTAGTAATTCATTCGAGGTAATATCGCCACTGGCAATGCCACCGCTGCAGCAGCTGTGACCAGATTCATATCTGGGTGTTGTTCTAGGTGTCTAGTCACCAGTTCTTTTTGTTGTGGGTTCATGTTTATCCTTTGCCTATTTGGCATTATATGTATAACAGGTATGTATTCTAGTACTCGGACATAATCCGTCAATAGTTCAAAATAGATCAATAAAAAGATGCTACAATAGGAGGTTGCTTATGACTGAGATGACGCCTCGAGAAGAGTTTAGAGAATTTTTAAGACAACTTGGTGCATACCTAGCAATCCATGGGAAGAGGATTTTTGGGCGTTTTGAGGCCGTAAAAGACTTTATAACAGGAGCTCTTTATCACAAGCGCGGGATGTACGCCCAGCCCCTACTGCACTCTGCGATGATGGCCCTTATTTTCTTTGGCATTACTTTTGGACCTTCACTAGTACAATCGAGCATTGCGACCGAAGAAGGTTCTAATGGGGTAGGGGGAGAAGTGTTAGGAACTCTTGACTCTGCTGGAGTGGTAACCCTGGTGTCTGATAAGCCACCATCAGAAGTGAGAGACTACACTATTAAGGATGGGGACACGCTCTCGGGAGTAGCGGACAAATTTGATGTATCGATTGATACCATTAAGTGGGCAAATGAGAGTATTGATTTTAAGAAACTTAAGCCTGGTACTGTTATCAAGATCCCACCGGTTACGGGACTCGTTTATAAGGTGCGCCCAGGTGATACGATCTACTCAATTGCCAAGAAGTTTGAGTCATCCGAGCAGGCGATAGTCGACTTTCCGTTTAACACTTTCTCAGATGATGAGACCTTTGCGCTCGTTGCCGGCCAGACTCTTATTGTCCCAGACGGAGTTATGCCTGATGCGCCAACTGTTACTACACCTAGATTTGCTAATGTCTTAACGCCTGATGCGGGAGCTGTCGCTGCGACTGGTAACTTTGTCTGGCCTGGATTTGGACGTATTACTCAAGGGTTCCGTTGGTATCACCCTGCGATTGATATCGCTAACCGCGATGGTGGAGCAATCCTCGCTGCGGATGCGGGAACAGTATCAGTTGCAGGCTGGAGTAGTGCTGGGTACGGTAATCATGTGGTGATAGATCATGGCAATGGCTATACCACCCTCTATGCTCATCTATCTTCACTCGCGGTTGTATCGGGTCAACGAGTAGCTAGGGGTGCAACTCTAGGACAAATGGGAAGCACGGGACGCTCGACAGGAACACACCTCCACTTTGAGATACATGGGCCAGGGGGTAAGGTGGATCCGCTTGGGTACCTCAAATAAATTAGAAGCACGAAACAATAAATTCGAAGTTTCTGTTTTCTTATTTCTGATTTCGAATTTATGCAATACACTAAGGCACTCTTTATTGGTCGCTTTCAGCCTTTTCATAATGGCCATTTGTATTGTCTAAAAAAATGCCTAGAAATTGCTGAGTCAGTGGTTTTTGCTGTCGGGAGTTCGCAAGAGTCGGGGACAGAGAATAATCCGTGGGATTATAAACTCCGCAAGCGGATGGTGTGCGAAGTATTGAGAGAAATGAATATAGTGGATAGGATAGATCGGATTTGTAGCTGTCCCGATAATCCGAGTGATATAGTCTGGCTAAAAGAATTGAAAAAACGGGCAGGAGCGTTTGATGTGGTTGTGAGTAACAACGACTGGGTACTCTCGATTTTTCGCGAGGCAGGATATAGCGTCTATGAGAGTGGACTGCATAACCGGGACGAGTTGGAGGGAGTAAAGATTAGAGCGCTGATGAGAGCAGGGGATGAGGATTGGAAAAAGAGAGTACCGAGTGTGATAGCGAGATTGTTTGATGATAATGATATGGAAATGATTAGTTAATATTATAAATTAATAGATTGATGTCTTTGTATAGTTTGTGTAGTAAAATAGCGAACATGGCAAAAAAAGGAAGCGGCGAAGTATTATCTGCAAAAGATCACCAGGAAATAATGAGATTTGCAGTGCAATCATACAAGAGTGCAAAATCCACGACTTTAAAGTCTTTTAACCTGACGAGTCAGGGTGGTCTTATTCAAGGCATTGTTGTTCCTGGCTCGATAGGTGCTGGAGTAGAGGATAGACAACCCCCAACGTCAGGCGCAGATTTTGATGGCAAAGTTGTTTTGAGTGCTCTGTACGAATTTAGCGGTCATAATCTTGAGTCGATCGCACTTGTCCTGTGGAATGAATTTGTCGAACTCATGAAGGACAAAATCGAGGTAAGTCGAGCATATTTTCCTTATACTTTTGATACGCAGCAATCACTTTATTACTATTTTGCTCCAACTCGCTATAATCATGATGGATTATCGGTTATTTGTGGACGAGATAGTGTGGTATATCAAAATTTGATCCATGTGGGACAGGGAGAGAGGTTTACTGTTACCCCTTATTTTGTTGATTAAAGCTATAAAGATTTGTATTCAAATCTACATGCGTACGATCAAGGAAAGTGACACCCTCACTTACGAGTTTGGCGTATTGTTCTATGGATCCGCCAAAGGCATAGGACTCAGAAAGCTTACCATCCTTGGTAACGACTCGGTGGCAGGGGGTAGTATCACCGCTAGGGTTAGCATGGAGCGCCCAGCCCACTTTGCGAGCGTCTTTGGTGCCGAGCGCCCGTGCAATGTCTCCGTAAGTCGTAACGTAGCCTGGGGGGATCTGGCGTACAAGAGTGTATACCTGAGAGAAGAAATTCATGGTGTCTGGACTGAGAGTCGCATTGTGTTGACGATCTTAGCTTCGACGCCATTATGATTTTTTGTTTGAGTTCCTAGGATGTAGAATTCGTCGGCATCGATGACGGTATTACTGTCGCCATTTTTGTTTGAGAGGCGAGGGTAGAGAAAAGGCAGCTTTTGGAGATCTACACCTCCTGACCACCAGTTACTTTCTGTGCCTGGCACGATACTAGAATTTGACCAATTGACAAGATCGGTAGATAGTCTGAGCGTGACACCTCGACTGAGCTCATGAGCGATTCCGAGATAGTATGGCGAGTTGTTTATTTTTGCGACCTGAAAACTAACTACGTCTCCGATGGTCCTTGGTCCGCTCCGTTTTGTGCCGAGAGTGGGTTGTGGAGCAGTTTTATTGAGTTCGGGAAAGAGCGAGCTAGCTCGAGGACCTTTTCTTGAAATCGATCTGTAGTAGGTGTCTAAGTTAAAGTTAGGAGGGAGGGCATTGTCCACAAAATCGCCGTTATAGTAAGCTTTGAAGCTATTGGGAGAAATGCCGCTTGCGGTAATCTCGGCTCGGATAACTTTGATGCCTGGTCCACGTCCGGCTGGTTCTGATCCCTGACTCAGATCTTCGTAAAAGACATAGAGATAGTTGTCTTTGACGATAGAGCTCGGGTGGCGGACCCCTCCGTCAGTGGCTTTGATCCATGTGGCGTTCCCGTCTAGTGATTCGATATATCCGTTACTAGGCCAGGTGATTGGACCATGGTGAGAAAATAGGGTGGCACTAGTTAGGTTCTGGTAATTCCAGGGCATAGAGGACATCGTGATCCAGGCGTTGTAGCTGCCCCACCAGTAGTTGGGAGTGCATGGTAGCTTTCCATATCCCATGTCGTCGGCGGCTAAGCACGTAGGAATAGAAGAGTTAAATACGTGAGCGTCTGCGTTGTTGAAGGATTCGTTGTGGTTGATGCTATAGAGGGTGGCTGCGTTGTTTGAGGTTGGGATAAGATGAGCAGAAAAGACTCCGACATAATCTCTTTTCCATAAAGGCATGAATTTGTTAGGGCTATACGAACTGATGTCGGGCGAAGTGCGTAGTTTGCAACCGCGGTTTACTAGTTTTTCTTCTGTCGTTAGCGAAAAAATATTATTAGGGGTGGAGCACATATAAGATTGGAAGGTAGAAATAAGGTAGGTATACCATCCTCCGGTCGCCTTGGTACCGAGTGACCAAGGTGTGACCTCGGCATTCATGCGGCCTGTGTCGTCATTGAAATACATTTTTGATTCTGCAATCGAACTTTTGACATTGACTATAGGTGAGGGGAGAGTGGGTTGCTTTCCTACATAGTTGATGGCAACGGGTTCAGTGTGATATTTCTGGGAGTAAAGGTATGCTAGTCCGAGTAGAGTTGCAGAGATAAAAACAAAAGAATAAATGTAATTTGCAATACTGCGAGATTGGGCCTTATAATGACGTTTTTTGGGCATATTACACAATAGTATACACGATTAGAGGTTTATTTTTTATTAAATCCCTCGATGGCTTTGAGGACCTCGATCGGGACGGCAAAGACTATCGTGTTGCTCGCGTCACTCGAGATGTCGTTAATACTATTGAGAGTACGTAAGTGGAGGGCACCAGGAGCTTTGGCTAACTTGGTCGCGGCTTCGGCTAGGTTTTGACTCGCCATGAGCTCACCCTCACTATTGATGATGGTGGCTCGCTTCTCACGCTCGGCCTCGGCTTGCTTGGCCATGGTACGGACCATGCTCTCTGGGAGCTCGATATCTTTGAGTTCGACTGTCTGGACATCGATACCCCAGTCTGTTGCGTGTTTGTCTACAATACTTAAGATTTTGGTGGCAATCTTCTCCCTCTGGGAGAGGAGTTCATCGAGCGTAGCTTCGCTGGCAACCCTGCGCATGGTGGTCTGAGCGAGCTGGAGCATGGCGTAGTAGACATCTTCGACTTCGTTGATAGTTTTGCCGGCATCGATGACTTTGTAGTAGATAACCGCGTTCATTTTGCAGGTGACGTTATCTTTGGTGATGGTATCCTGCTTTGGGACGTCGACGGCTTTGGTTCTGATATCAACTTTTCTGAATGATTGAAAAATCGGGATTACTAGCTTCCAGCCAGCGCCGATGATATAGCTAAACTTACCCATGGTGTAGACAACGCCGCGCTCATACTCGTTGACTTGCTTGAGAGAGATCAGAACTAAGAAAATAATAATTGGGAGTAAAAAATCCATATACATATCTCCAGTGTGATATTGCTATTAGTATAGCAGATTGACAAACCCTGAATTGTAGTGTATGGTATATACATGCTTATCTGGAAAGAACCACTAGAGTTTGAGTGGGACGAGGGGAACCTAGAAAAGGCACAGAAGCACGGGGTGAGTAGAGAAGAAGTAGACGAGGTTTTTCGAGATGAGTATAAAAAAATATTTTTTGATGCTAAACATAGCAAAGAGGAAAAAAGATATATCGTCATTGGAAGTAACAAAACTAACAGATCTCTATTTTTGGTAGTAGTAGAGAGAAAAGGTCTAGTTAGATGCTTATCCGCTCGATATATGCACAAAAAGGAGGTAGAGCTTTATGAAAAAGCCACTAAACGTTCCAAAATTTAAAAATGAAGATGAAGAGAGTGAGTTCTGGGTTAACTTGGATCTGACAGAATACTTTGAACCGAGTGATTTTCAGTCTTTTATCACACCTAACTTAAAACCATCTTCGACACCTATCTCGATTAGAATTCCTGACTACCAAATAGCCAGAGCTAAGGAGCGGGCAAACTCTCTTGGTGTTCCGTATCAATCACTTCTTAAACAATATATTGCAGAAGGGTTAGCAAAAGCGAACTCATGAAAGATCTAGCGCGGATTTATATTAAGGCGGGAGATGGGGGGAGTGGAAAGCTCTCGTTCCGGCATGAGAAATTTGCTCCAAAGGGTGGTCCAGATGGGGGAGACGGTGGTAAAGGAGGAGATGTCATTATCCGAGCGGATGAAAATGTAGAGAACTTGGTCGAATTTAACTTTAAAAAGAAATATCTGGCACTAGATGGGGAAGGTGGGATGCCCAAGAAAATGCATGGTGAAGACCGGGGAAACATCGTTGTTCATGTCCCCGTTGGGACTGCGATCTACGAAGTTAATCAAGAATATTTTGAAAAGAATTTGCGTGATCGCGAGACGTTTGAGACTCTCATGAAAGAGAGGCGGATGCTCGTTGACATGGATGTCCATGGCAAAGAATTTGTGGGTGCGTGGGGTGGGAGAGGTGGCAAGGGAAACTGGCATTTTCGTAGCTCTACCAACCAGACCCCCCAAGAGTTTGAGTCTGGTACGCCGGGAGAAGAAAAATATCTGTTACTAGAGCTCAAGGTAGTTGCTGATATCGGTATTGTGGGGCTGCCAAACGTCGGTAAGAGCTCGATCCTTAAGGCCATGACTAATGCTAACCCCAAAATAGCGGGTTACCCATTTACGACTCTCGAACCGAATCTAGGAGTAGTTACGGTGCATGATAAAAAACTGATATTAGTTGATGTGCCAGGAGTTATCGAGGAAGCGTGGGAGGGGAAGGGGATAGGGCCATGGTTCTTGAGGCATTTAGAGAGGACAAAGACTCTAATACATGTACTGGCGCCACAGATAGTTACAAGTGAAAAGTTGAAAGTTGAAAGTCTGATTGAGCAGCTACTGGGTGATTATAAAATAGTTCGGAAAGAACTAGAAAAATATGGCAAAGGACTCGTTGAGAAGAGTGAGATAGTAGTTGTAAACAAAATGGAGTTAGTCGATGAGGAGGATAGGGGAGCAGTGAGTGCAAAATTTGATGAAGAAACAGGCAAGAATTTGGTCTGGGTTAGTGCAGGGATGGGAGAGGTTGCAGATCTAGTTAACCAACTTAGTTAAATGTGTGGACCCTAGCGGGATCGAACCGCTTACCTCTTCTATGCCATAGAAGCGCTCTACCAACTGAGCTAAGGGCCCTAACAAACGATATTTTACTACACCTGACTTATTTAGTGTATTTACCCTTAACCTGGAAGAGGAAGTAGAAGGAAATGAGAGTCGAGATAATTAACCCACCTAATCTTAAGGTAATGAGATCGTCGATCAGAGAGAGTAGGGTAGCATAGTAGATTAGCTTCCAGCTCCTTTTTTCGCGCTTAAATAAGCCT
>JACCDN010122461.1_pt1 | contig 11650 bp, 9 predicted proteins | sample 7441691 | NCBI WGS metagenome assembly JACCDN01 (sample SAMN15323439, study PRJNA562643) | freshwater metagenome | isolation source: river surface water | place: USA:Blue River Watershed | collected 2017-08-16
CCTGGACTGCGGCTTACCATCCTTTACTTCTGCTGCCGGTGAGCTGGCATAGCTGAGCACGATTGGCCTGGTTCCGCCGTATCTGGTGAAGTCTGTGAAGTAGGCGTCTGTCCAGCTGGCCACCGTCTTCAGACCGTTGTCGCGCAGTGATCTCCAAAAGGCGAAGACTTCGGCCTCACTCCTAAAGCCAGCGTGAGTCGTGATAAGGAAAGCCATGCCCGGGGAAGAGAGTTTTGGATTTGAGACGACCACCAAATCTTTGTATTCACTCTTGCCGAGATCCCGCCAGCTGGTTGGCGGTTGAATGTTGTTCTTTTCAAACCAGGCAATGTCGTAGTTAAAGCAAACATCGCCGTAGTTGACCTGTTGTAAATCTTCAACGATGTCGTTCTCACGAGCCACCGATGCAAAGGTGTTGTCGATGCCATAAACCACATCCGCTACTGGTGCATTCTTAGTCAGCACTAACTGGTTGGTGAGGCTGCCGGTGTCGCCCAGGGTGATCACCTCGAGCTGGTAACCGGAGGATTTTTCAAACTCAGCAATTTGCTCATCGCTGATGTAGAAGGATTCGTGAGTGGCAAGTCTTACCACTTCGATTTTCTCCTCGGCCGCTGGAGCGCAGCCGGTCAGCAGCAAAGCTGCGATTGCAAGTGTTGCTAGTTTCTTCATTTCGTGCCTTTCTAAAAGTTAGGCACGGGTAAGAGGTGTCTCCCTGCGCTGGCATTACCCATATCAGGTTCGACGGTCGAAGACTAGCTAGTCTTCCTCTCAGTCCGGTTTACCGAACTCCCGTGTGCAAAAAGTATAAGTCTTAGTGCACTGCTGCGGCAGCCTCGGCTGCCTCCTGCGCAGCGCTCTTCTGACGCAGTGGAATCTCCTTGATGAACCAGCTGATCACAAAGGCGATTGCGATAAACACGGCCGCCAACATGAATACGGTTAGCGAGCTGTCAACAAAGCCCATTCTGAACGGAAGGGTCAAACGCTCATCCGCTCCGATTAGGAATGAACTGTCGTTGGTGATTCCGCTTGCACCAGATGGTCCAGACTTGAGAATCTCGAGGATGCCGGCGTTTGCTTGGTTAGACATCACGGCAGGATCTTGCAGTGCTTCCGCAAAACCATTCTTAACGGCTGTGGTTTCAAAGGCAGCCTGAATCTTGTCGACCACCTGAGAGAACAGAATCGACATGAAGATGGCAACACCGAAGGTGCCACCCATCTGGCGGAAGAAGGTTGCCGAAGAGGTTGCAACCCCGATGTCCTTAGCCTCAACTGCGTTCTGGCTCGCGACCATGGTGGTCTGCATTAGCTGACCAAGTCCAAGACCAATCAGCACCATGCCAATTGCCAATACCCAAAGCGGAGTATCTGCCCTTAGTAGGGCCACCATGTATAGGTAACCGATAGTTAGCGTTGCGGTTCCGGTGTTGAAGAAGATGCGGTATTTGCCGGTCTTGGAGGTAATGCGTCCAGCGGTGATGGTGGCGCTCATCATTCCAAACACCATTGGAAGCATCATGAAACCGACCATGGTTGGCGATACGCCGTAGATGATCTGAATGATCAGCGGAAGCACGATCATGCCGCCGAACATTCCAATACCGATGATGAATCCAAGAATTTGGGTTCGAGCAAAAGTTTGATTCTTGAAAAGTGTGAGTGGGATAAGCGCTGAATCACCCATCTTCTTCTCGATGGTGATGAACGAGATGATTCCGGCTACACCGATTACATACATCGAGATTGAAAGCGCAGATCCCCAGCCCCACTCGCGACCCTGCTCAGCAACCAGCAGCAGTGGCACGGTGGCGAAGATGATTGTGACAGCTCCCCACCAGTCAATCTTCTGCTGCTTTGGAGTGTGTGGCACGTGCAAGAAGACGGTCACCATGATTAGCGAGATGATGCCGACTGGAAGGTTGATAAGGAATACCCAGCGCCAGCCATCAATCCAAAGAATCTGATCGATACCTGCAAAGGTTCCACCTACCACTGGCCCTAGCAGCGAGGAAGAGCCAAAGACCGCCAGGAACATACCCTGGTACTTTGCTCTTTCACGTGGCGGAACTATGTCGGCAACAATGGTCAAAGCGAGCGAGAACAATCCACCTGCACCCAGACCCTGCAGCGCTCGGAAGGCAGCCAATTCATACATCGTGGTCGCAAAGCCGGTGGTAACCGAACCGACCACAAAAATCAAAATCGCAACTAGAAACAGTGGTCGACGACCAAATAGGTCTCCGAGCTTTCCGTAGATCGGAGTCGAGACCGTGGAGGTAATCAGATAGGCAGTAGTTGCCCAGGCCTGCAGCGAGAGGCCATCAAGGTCATCTGCGATGGTGCGCATCGCCGCACCTACAACCGATTGGTCCAGGGCTGCCAAGAACATTCCGGACATCAGACCAACCAGGACCAGCCAGATCTGTCTTGATGTCATTGCTCCGGATTGAGCCGCTTCTTTTGCGGCTTCCCGCCTTGATTTAGTAGCCAATTGAACTCCAAGTTTTAGGGTGGTACTCGTGCCTCAGTCTAGACCTCTATCAAGGAACCCACTGTTTGTGTTTGTTCCCCCGGTCATTCTGCTGACCCTGGGTTTTGGCCTGATGTTTCAACCAGGTGCCTTCGCGCCGCAGCCCGAGTTAGTTCGGCAGGCGATCAACGAACGCAAGACACAAGGCCAAGCACCTCTTACGCTGCAACTTGTTGACTATCACCAGACCAGGTTGGCAACCAACTTCGGTGCCTACGACCTTGTCGTGGTGAATAAGCAGCGACCACTTCACCCATTGGACTACAGACCGGTAAACCTCAGGCAAATAAAGAGTTCAAAAAACCTCGATAACTCCCGAGGTCTTGAGCTCTCTGATCAAGCTGCAACTGCATTGGAAAAACTTGCCAAGGATATGAAAGCAGAGGGTGCCGGCAAGCTTTTTGTGAACTCGGCATTTAGATCATTTGAATACCAGCAGGATCTTTTCAAATCCAAGACCAGTCAGTATGGGCTAGCCGGTGCGCTTATTAGAAGTGCGAAGGCCGGTCACTCTGAACACCAAACTGGTTTGGCTGCCGATGTGTCAGTTCCGGAACAGGGTTGCGCAATCATGCAGTGCTTCGGAGACACAATTGCCGGCAAGTGGCTGGCTGCCAATGCCTGGAAGTATGGCTTCATCATTCGATACGAAAAAGACACCACCGCAACAACTGGTTACACCTATGAGCCCTGGCACCTTCGTTATGTTGGCCTCCAGGTATCAACTCTGTATTCCAAAAACGGAATGAAGACTCTGGAAGACTTCTGGGGGTTCCCAGCCGCGCAGTTTTATTTAGAAGAAACTGCTTCGTCGACGAGCAACTGAGCCTGCTGCAATGCCTGCTCTAAGTGCTGATCACCCTTGAAAGATTCGCCGTAAATCTTGTAGACATCCTCGGTGCCTGATGGCCGAGCCGCAAACCAGGCATTGCTGGTCGATATCTTCAGCCCACCAAGTGCTCCACCTGATGCTGCTGCGGCTTCAATCTTGGTGATCTGCTCACCGGCAAGTTCTTGAACGTGAACATCGTCCGCACTCAACTTAGCCAGCGCTGCTTTCTGTTCTAGGTTTGCTGGGGCATCCACCCGCTTGTAACTTGGGGCGCCAAACTCTCTGGTGATATCGGCATAGCGCTCGGAGGGACTCGATCCAGTAACTGCTTCAATCTCCGCAGCCAGGAGGCAGAGGATCAGGCCGTCTTTGTCGGTAGACCAGGATCGACCGTTAAGTCTTAGGAATGATGCACCAGCAGACTCCTCGCCACCAAATCCCAGAGTGCCATTTGAGAGACCCGACACAAACCACTTAAAGCCAACCGGCACCTCTAGCAACTTTCGGCCGGTGGCCGCAACCACGCGATCAATTAGCGAGGAGGACACCATGGTTTTGCCAACTGCAGCTTGTTCATCCCAGCCCTCTCGAGCACCAAACAGATAATCGATCGCGGCAACCAAGAAGTGGTTGGGGTTCATCAGGCCAGAGTCTGACGTCACAATGCCGTGACGATCAGCATCGGCATCGTTACCGGTTGAGATGTCGTAGTTGGTTTTGTTTTCAATTAGTGAAGCCATGGCAAATGGCGATGAGCAATCCATCCGGATCTTGCCATCCCAGTCCAGGCTCATGAAACCGAACTGGTAGTCGACATTTGGATTAATCACTTCAAGGTTGAGCCGGTAACGCTCGGCAATCAGCGGCCAATAGTCAACCGATGCACCGCCGAGCGGATCGGCTCCGATCCGAATGCCGGCATCTCTAATTTCTTTGAGCTTCAGCACCTGATCCAATTGGGAAACATAGTTTTCTCTAAAGTCAAAAGGCTGAGCGTTAGGTGCTTTGCGCTTGACATCGGTTAGTCCCGCTCGAATCAGCTCATTGGCTCGATTGGCAATCCAACCTGTGGCATCTGAGTCCGCCGGGCCGCCGTGTGGTGGGTTGTATTTGATGCCACCATCTTGCGGTGGATTGTGACTTGGCGTGATGACGATGCCATCGGCCAAGCTGTCACTGCCTTTAGGAAGTTGCGAATTGTGATCGATGATTGCAACTGAAACTGCCGGTGTCGGGGTGTATCCATTGTGAGAATCAACCAGTGCCAACACATCGTTGCCTGCCAATACCTCGAGCACAGATTGCTGAGCCGGTTCGCTAAGGGCATGGGTATCGCGTCCAACATAGATCGGACCCTTGATGTTCTGAGCCCGGCGGTATTCCACAATCGCCTGAGTGATAGCCAAGATGTGCTGCTCATTAAAAGAGGTGTTTAGCGAGCTACCGCGGTGACCCGAGGTTCCGAAGGTCACCTTTTGCGATGCGAGTGATACATCCGGTTTTAGTTCAAAGTAGGCGGCGGTTAGCTTGGCTAGATCAACCAGGTCTGACGATCTGGCAGGGGTTCCGGCTCTTTCGTGCATAGCTTCCTCGATTACATCTTTAGAAAAAGGTATAGCTAAGCAATCCTGATTTGTAAGCCTGGGGCTAACAATCCGTAATCACTTTGCTGTCGGGTTTGGCTCATCTGCCCTAATCTTGAGGCATGTCTAACCCGCTAACCATTGCCTACCTAGGTCCTGCCGGCACCTTCACCGAGATGGCTGCCAAGCAGCTCTCTGGTACCGAGTCGGCTAGCTTTCTGCCGGTTGGTAGCGTGCGCGAGGCGCTGGATGCTGTTTTGGCAGGTGCTGCAGATCGCGCAGTGGTGCCAATCGAGAACTCTTTGGAGGGTGGCGTATCGGCAACCATGGATGCGCTGGCGATTACCAGCGGTGTGCAGATTTTTGGCGAGTACCTGGTTCCAGTCACCTTCGATTTGATGGCATCGCCTGGAACCACTTTGGATTCAATTGAGGTGGTTTACACCCATCCGGTCGCATACGCGCAATCACGTAAGTGGCTGCAGGAGAATCTGCCAGAGCACTCCCACATCCCAACTTCCTCAACCGCAGCAGCTGCAAAGTCCACGGTCTCTGGCAGCACCAAAGACGCCGCAATCGCAGCACCATCGGCAGCTGGCATGTATGGGCTAATCACTTTGGCCAGCGACATTGGTGAGAATAAGCATGCCCAAACTCGCTTCATCGAAGTTGGTAAGGCGGCCAAGCCAACTTCTCGCACCGGCTTTGACAAGACCAGCGTGATAGTCGAACTTCCAGATGACCGACCAGGTGGGCTACTTGAGATGCTGGAGCAATTCGCGGCTCGCGGTGTGAACTTGTCTCGGATCGAATCTCGCCCGGTAGGGGATCGCTTCGGTCGCTACCGTTTCAACATCGATGCTCAGGGTCACATTGACGACCAGGCAATTGCCGAGGCTTTGATGGGTTTGCATCGCTTCTCGCCACAGGTAATCTTCCTGGGTTCATACCCAAGAGCCGACAAGAGTGAGTCGGTTCACCAGGGCAATAACGCCAATGCCGCTTATCAGTCGGCTCAGGACTGGCTGGATTCACTCAAAGGGTAAATACCCGGCAGCACGGCTTCAAAGTTCACACCGTTTTTGTCATTTGAAACCGACCAGCTCATGGTGAGGTCTGAGAACAAGTCTGACCCCAGACCAGGAGAATCTTTACCAAGCAGTTTGCCGTCGTTGCTTGCGGTTAGTTGCAAATCACCGCTTGAGTCCTTGGTGAAGGCAACCTGAAGTCGCTTGGCCTTTCCGTGTCGGTAGGCATTACCGGCAAGTTCTTTCAGAATCTCAGCGGAACAGCGAGCCGTGGTTGGGTTGTCTAATAACGCCTTCGCCTTTTTATCTACCGAGATGTCTATTTCGAGAACTCCAGCCCAAGTTTCACGAGTCTCATTTGCCTGCTCACTAAAGGTTTGCTCCTGAGACAAATCGCCTTTCAGTGCGGCAACCGCCCTGTCCAAATCATTCAAAGTGGCAGTTACATCGACCGGGTTTTTCTCATCAGCCAGTTGCAACCTAGATGCGGCAACCGTGAGCGCTCCCTGGACTGTGCCGTGGACCAGGTATGCCCACTTCTTTTGTGCAATCCAGATCTGCTGCTGAACAATCGCAGTGTTGCGAGCCAGGTTTTGATTGATCTCCGAAAGTTCGGTTTCGATTTGTGCGCGGCTTCGCTCGATTGCCCGCCACAAGGTAATTGATACTCCAACGAACATAAAGACGCCAAGGCCAGAAAACCGCAAGGGGAGCAGCTCTGGATACTTTGCAATCAGGCCAACCAAAGTGAGCTGCAGTGGCAGATATGCCAGCACCAGAATCGCGTTCATGGCTAGCCAGTTGCTGAGTCGGCGCTTCGGGTCTAGTTTGGCGAACAAGCTGCGCAGTGCTAGCCCGATTGGGAAGATAGCGAAGCTGGCCAAAAGCGAAATCAAGGTTGCCTGGATATCCGATAGGGCGTGGATGGTCACCAGAATGTTCGGCATCGATAGCAGATAGGTCGCGATGATTCTGGTGTCCATGGCGGCGCTCACTGTGTTGGGTCTGCCGAACTTCAAAGGCTTTTTGATGACCTGAAGCTCCTTAGTGTGACTTAGATCATCTAGACGATCGCGAAGCCTTCGACTCAGCGGCCTCACCTCTTTGGTGATCAGCTCTTTGATCTCATCCGCCACATCTCTAATCTGCGCCCATTGACTGGCCCCTGAGATCAGACTCTTAATTCGATCCAGTTCTTTTAGCAGCGAACTCTGTGCCAACTCGCGAAGATTGGCTTCGGTACTGCTGGCCTTTGTGCTGGTCAGCTTTTGATTTTCCAGCAGGCTGGCATTTGCCGCCGATAGCTGACCCATGGCTGAAATGTGCCTTCTGGTCGAGTGCATCAACTCAGACATGGCAATCAACGTAATCAGCGCAACGGTGATATCTCCCGGAGCGCGGGCAACAAATGATTCCAACGCTTGCTGTGGAGTTTCGATAAAGAGCTGTTCAAGTAGAAGCCCTCTGCTCAGCCCCAGTATTACTAGGCCCATGGTTATCCAGGCCCAGCGAACCTCCTGCCGAGATCCGTCCACCAGTCGAACCAGCAGCGGATAAAGCGCCCAGTAGCCGACAAATGAAATGGACATGATCAGCGGAGCCGATGGATTTGTAATCTCCCTGCGACCGAGGTCATATGCGAACAGCGATGAGATTTGGAAAAACAGGATTGATCCCCAAATCCACGCCGAACGCAGATCGAGCCGACCAATATGTCCGATGCCGACAGCGACCCAGCTCCTAATCGAGCGAAGGGATGCAGTCAACAGCCTCATCGAGGAAAGCCGGTGGCCTTTAGGTATTGGATCGCTGCCTGGACCCTGCGCTCAGGACCACCCTGCTCTTGGATTCCCATTACTTTGAAGGCTCTAACCAATATCAGTCGCACGGCCCTAACGGTGGTGTTTCTAATCTGAGCAATTTCTTCATTGGATTTACCCATTGCCAAAAGCTGCACCACCTGGAGTTGCGAGCGGCTGAGCTTGTTCAAGGCATTGTCAGAATCTACGTTGTCGCGAAACTGCTTACCGGCACCGCGGGCAACTCCGATGATGGCCGCGCTCAGCAGGCGGCTGTCGCCAAGCTTTGATTTCAACAGATAGCCATAGCCGGCAGGCAAGCTCTTGACTGATTTCCCAGCCAGTCTGGGTTCTGCAACATTGGTGAGAAACAAGATGGCAAGGGTTGGGCTGGAATGTCTTAGCGAGGTTGCCAGGTCAAAACCATCGGGTCCGCTACCAAGGTCAACATCCAAAATCGCCAGATCTGGATCGAAACTTGCGGATGCTTTTTTTGCGCTAGCGGCATCGGTTGCGGTGACCACCTCGTGACCCTGAGCTTTGAGGGTTTCACTCAGCAGGGTTAGCACCAGTGGCTCGTCATCTACGGCGAGGATTTTCAAACCAATGTCCATACATAAAGAATGCCACTAAGCACAATTGTGTTCGGTTTCCCACATTCCGCAGGGGGAACATTAGAGGCGAATTTTTAGTGCTCTGTGTTGCAGGCTGAAGTCGACTTCCAGCACCTCGCCGATCACATCACCATCTAGCTGCAGTGGGCTGGGATGGTGAGGCTTTACTCGAATCCTTGAGCCGCCTAGGTTTTCGATGGTCTTTAGGTTTGCGGTTTGATCCATCCATTTGCGACCTAGGGCAAGTGGCCGAACAACTTTGTTCTGCCAGGTGACCCGGGCAAAAAAGTCCACCCAGTTCCAAATCTTTCTTGGGCCGATGGCAGCGACATCTAATTTGCCATCGTCTAATCGAGCATCCGGCATCATCGAAATCTGACCCGGTAGCCAACCAGCATTACCAATCAGGATTGAGTAGCTCTTCAGGCTCTTTGGGGTCAGGTCATCGACCAAGACCTCGAACTTTTCAAATTTCAGCGGCAGGGATCTGAAGCCACCTTCTATATAGGCAATCCATCCAACTCTGCGCTTTAGCTCCGGTTGGGTGCGCTGCATGATGCGGGCATCCATGCCAATGCCAGCAATCCCAGTGAAATAGAGCTTGCTGATTTCACCTTGTGCATTCACCGCCTTGGCGACACCGAGGTCAATCTCGTATGCATCGCCCGTCACGGCGCGACGAATGCACTTATCTAGGTTGGTGATCGGAAGCTTTAGGTTGCGGGCCAAGATATTGCCGGTTCCGATTGGCACCAGCCCTAGGGTTACCGGGGCCTCTTCTTCAAATACTGCCTGGACGCAGGCCCGAACGGTGCCATCACCACCGGCCACCACGATGTGGTTTGCTCCGGCTTGAATGGCTTGCTTGGTGATCTTTAGCCCACCGGTTTCGGTGTCGGATGGGTAGAAGCTGAGGTCTTTATATCCAGCTTTGGAGAATGCAGCCCGAATCTTCTCCAAGGAGATTTTGGAGGGGTGGAAGATAACAGCGATGTTCTGCACTCCACAAGCCTAAGCGTTAGAGAAGGTAGGCTTGAGGCCGTGATTGACCTCAATCTTTTAAGAGAGCACCCAGAAGCCATTAGGGCTTCCCAGATTGCGCGCGGTGCCGATGTTTCCCTGGTCGACCAGGCGATTGCGCTTGATCTTGATAAGCGGGCGGCGCTCGCGGAATTTGAGCGACTTCGCGCTGCTCAAAATCAGCACGGCAAGTTGGTTGCCTCCGCCCCCAAGGAGGAGAAGGCTGCCCTAGTTGCTCAGGGTCAGGAGATGGCTAGTGCCGTGAAGGCCGCTGATGCCGCGGCTAGCGCAGCCGATGAAGCACTAACCAAGATCCTCTACAAGATCGAGAACGTTGTTATTGAAGATGTGCCTGCCGGTGGCGAAGAGAACTTCGCGCTGGTGAAAGAAGTTGGCACCATCCCGACCTTCAACTTTGAACCAAAAGACCATGCCGAGCTTGGTGAGCTACTCGATGTCATCGACATCGAGCGCGGAGTCAAGATTTCCGGTTCACGCTTTTACTTCCTCAAGGGCTGGGGAGCTCGACTTGAGCTTGCGATGATGCAGCTTGCACTAGACCAGGCAGCCGAGGCAGGTTTTACGGTTTTGATTACTCCGACTTTGGTAAAGCCAGAGGTAATGCAGGGCACCGGATTCCTGGGCGAGCATGCCGATGAGATTTATTACCTACCTGCCGATGACCTGTACCTCACCGGTACCAGCGAGGTGGCCTTGGCTGGTTACCACCGCGATGAGATTATCGACAGTTTGGATCAGCCAATGCGCTACGCCGGCTGGTCCACCTGCTATCGCAGAGAAGCAGGTGCTGCCGGTAAGGACAACCGCGGCATCTTGCGCGTTCACCAGTTCAACAAGCTAGAGATGTTCAGCTACTGCAAGCCGGAAGAAGCTGAGGCCGAGCACGCTCGACTTTTGGCCTGGCAGGAGCAGATGCTGCAGAAGTGTGAACTGCCATATCGCGTTATCGATGTTGCCGCTGGCGACCTAGGTTCTTCGGCAGCCAGGAAGTATGACGTTGAAGCTTGGGTGCCAACCCAGGGCACATATCGCGAGCTAACCTCAACCTCTAACTGCACCACTTTCCAGGCTCGCAGGCTAAACACCCGCTATCGCGACGAGAGCGGTAAGCCAAGAATTGCCGCAACCCTAAATGGCACCCTGGCAACCACCAGGTGGTTGGTCGCCATCTTGGAGAACCACCAGCAGGAAGATGGTTCGGTGGTTATTCCAAAGGCACTTCGTCCATACCTAGGCGGCATCGAAAAGATTGTGCCTAAGCGCTAAGTCATGGCAGCTTTCGAACCCTGGCTGATTGGCATCGACATCGATGGCACATTGGTGCACGACGATGGGTTCTTATCCAAGCGAGTTATCGAACAGGTCTCCCGGGTTCGATCGTTGGGACACGAGGTTGTAATCGCAACCGGTCGCGCTGCAGCCAACGCCTATCCGGTTATCAAAGATCTAGGGGTCTCGCTAAACCACTCGGTGTGCTCTAACGGAGCGGTGACCATCCGCCTAGAACAAGATCACCCGCGTGGCTATGCGATGCACGACGTGAAGACCTTCGATCCATCGGACGTGCTTACCGAACTGATTCACCACCTGCCTAATGCGCACTTTGCGGTTGAGCACGCCGATGGCAGCTATCGCTTTCACAAGCCCTTCCCTTCCTACGCGCTGGGGGATGACAATCGCGAGGTGCCACTTTCGCAGCTGATGGAGAACCCGGTCTCACGTGTTGTGGTGCTTTCTCCCGAGCACAATGTTGATGAATTCTTGGGGTTGATGGCCAAGGTTGGTTTGCAGTCGGTTTCCTATGCAATTGGCTACACCGCATGGTTGGACATTGCACCCAAGGGCATCGACAAGGGCCACGCCCTGGAGCAACTGCGCCAGCACTACGGCATTCCAGGGGAGCGAACTCTGGTTATGGGTGATGGTCGCAATGACATTGAGATGTTCCGCTGGGCTAGATCCCTGGGAGGCTATGCCTTTGCCATGGGGCAGGCTCCCGAAGAGGTAAAGCTGGAGGCCACCGCGGTAACCGCAGCGGTTGACCAAGACGGTGTTGCTCAGGTGCTGGAGGCACTTGAGGGCCTCAAATTCTTAGATTAACCGCTAAACTTTCCCGCGGAGGTCTGTCCGAGCGGCCGATGGAGCTGGTCTTGAAAACCAGTGGACAGCAATGTCTCGTGGGTTCGAATCCCACGGCCTCCGCCAGTTTCCTAGCCC
>JACCDN010016356.1_pt1 | contig 11646 bp, 6 predicted proteins | sample 7441691 | NCBI WGS metagenome assembly JACCDN01 (sample SAMN15323439, study PRJNA562643) | freshwater metagenome | isolation source: river surface water | place: USA:Blue River Watershed | collected 2017-08-16
AATAATTCGATCGCAATTAGCTCTGAGATTAAATGCTTCCTACTGGATGTAATCAGCGATGCCTCAAAGACATCAGAGGATTTCTCGGACGTTCGCCTGGCGCAAGCTGAGCGAATCCTTGATCGTGCAGGACCAGCAGCCTTTTACTGGATGACCGAGATCTCCGCACAACTTTCAATCCTGGCCGCCGCTCAGATAAATGGAGTAGACACCAACGTCAACGCCGAATTAGGAAAAGGTGCAACACCGGAGGCAGTGGTCGATGTTGTGGTCAAGATTGGCTAGCACCAGTTATTAAAAGTTATAGGACAGTGACAATCCCAGACTGTTTAAAGAAATAATAGACGGGATAAAGAACTTTTCCGAGAGGAAAAGAGTAGAACCTTCCCGACATTAATGCTTCTACTGATGACAAAACTGCTAAAAAATGACTTAACTTCTTGACAATACCTTTGACCTCCCTGATTTTTCACCCCCAGGAGGCGAGATCTCTATAATCAACCTACTGTTTAAATATTGATTACACTTTCTGCAGCGTGAGAGATAGGCAATGGGAATTGTTACCCCTCGTGGGGCGGCATAGATAACATGTAAGTGGGGTGCTGAATGAATGTAGATGTTGAGAAGTCGATCGTCGGGCTTTGGGTAGCCAATGAACGTTTCAGTTATCTTGCCTCATGGTTCCCTATTCTGAAAAAACCTCATGGCAATCTCATTAAGATTAAGCCTGGCATGAATGTCGTTTATGGAATGAACGGATCAGGAAAAACACAATTATTAGAAGCGATCAGCAGCGCCGCAGAATTCAAAATATCTACATTTGAAGGTTTCATTTTGCAGGATCCGAAAGTCGAGGGCTCTGGGCACAAACCGGATAGAAGACTCTACGATATTTCAGCAAATGAAGTCTTGGACTACTTTGATTCAATCAGCGAGGATAGATACTCAGTAGACATGATGTTGGGGTGGCTGAAGGGGTACAAACCCGAGAATCTAACCTCTGAAAATCGCGCAGAAGTTTTAGCTGTCATTTCAGAATTCATAAGTGTCAAACACTGTCTTCTTACTCGAGCTATGCCTGAAGATAAACTAATATTTGATGCTCACAGTAGAGAAACTATGAATCCCGCCAGAAGTGTTGATTTCGTTCCAGTAGTGCTTCCAAGCGATGATGCACCACTTACTAGGCTTCACTTGAAAAAGATCTCCCAATCGTTCTTAAACTTCCGTGAAAATCTCGAGGATCTTTTGGCCACAATGCAAGATGTGGATTCAGAGGATGAGAGTATTTTGGAAGAGAAGAAGACAGAATTATTTGAAATGTGGCTGCAATCCTGGAATTGGAGTCCACTGGTGAATCTAAGAAATTTTGGATTCCTATCTAATTATAATAATGATTTATTTGATGATTATTATTACGAAGAATTCGGGTTTCTGAATAGTGACAAGATGCCAATATATCTCCCCGCAATACATTCATATTTAAGCGGAATCGAATATCAAGAATTCAAAGATGAAGAATTTGAGAAGGATTTCGCTCTCTCGCTCAAGAGAGAAAACAAGACACTAGAGGAAATTGACGAAGAAGACTTTTCAATCACAGATTTTGAAATAGAGTTTAATTCATATAAATCTAAACCAACCGAGAGGAGGAAGCTGTTAGAAAACTACCTGCAAGGACTCCGGATGAAATTGAAATTCCTTCCAGGTTTGAGAACGTTGACAGTTGATTTTGAATATATGCGGGAGGACCGCAGCGTCCCGATTCTTCTTAGTGGAAAACCCTGGATAAGAGCGAGTTCCGGAAGTCATGCCGAAAGGCGCTGGCTGTTGCTTGGAAAAAAGGCAATGCGTCAATCCACTAAGTGGCTCGTGATCGACGAGCCAGAAAGCGGGATGCACCGCACCGCTGAAGCAGAACTTGCAGGTGTTCTTTCTTCTCCAGATTGGGCCGCTAGCAACATTTTGGTAGTCGCTACTCATAGTCCTGAATTTCTGAACCTTCCAAATGTGAACGTTATCCACATGGTGAAGGGCTCTACCTATAACTTAGACAGAATAGAGAGAGAGAAATTCGAGGACTTGGGAATTAGACCAAGTGATTTACTTGCTGGAACAAAGACCTTTCTATTAGTCGAAGGGGAGCATGAGAAAATCATTTTTGAAACTATGTTCGGAACAGAACTAGAAAGTTTGAGATGTCGCATTATTGTTGCTCGGGGCGCTAAGAATATGAAGGATATATTCGAGAGCCAGTTTATTTTTGATTTTACTGACGCAGTGATAATCAGTCTTCTCGATAATATTAATTCTAAGGATGTAGAGAGTGTGTGGAGCAGTGCAAAACAGCTGGCACAGAATGGAAAGATAATTGAGGCAGGTCAGTACGTCAGGCAATCTCTACCCGGCAGCAAGAGTGGCGAAAATGTCTTTCTGTCTCAATTTTTGACTTTGGCATTGGCGAATGGCCAGCACGAGAGGGTAGAGGTCTGCGGTCTATCCAAGCCAGATATCGTTTTCTATTTCGACCCTCTTGATTTTGGACTTAAAAAATCTTGGACAGAACTTATAGAGCTTAATCAAATAGAAAAAGAGAGTTTTAAGGGGTGGGCTACCAAGAAATACAATGCAGATTTTAGTATTTCAGCAATAGAAAAAGCTGCTCTGAATGTAAACGGATTGCCGGACGAGTTTGGCGAACTGATAATGAAAATTGCTGATCTATCCAAGATCTATCCTTAACTCCTTAAAATTTAGATAAGATTTCCTGAAAATCTACATGATCCGTAACGCAATCATCTAAATTTGCAACCCAGTGCATAGAAAGAACTCCAGTACTTTTTTCAGGTCTTGGGATCTTAAAGCCCGGAATATTAACAATGGTTTTGCTTGTCATTTCCAAATCAATCTGTAGCGACTTTACCGACTCTGGAATCACTCCGAGCGTGCCTATGACTACATTGAGTAACTTAGCAGCTTCATTTGGACTCACCTTTGAAGAGATTAAATCAACAAGATCAGCCAACGTCGATCCGTGCTCAACGAGGTTTAAGACGACTGACGATACAAAAGTCTTATCATCGACACCAGAACCAATTTGATTAGAACTGAAATTGTGATTTCTTAAATTACTTTTTGAAGTTTTAACTTCCAACCTTAGATTGTCCGTAGAAAAGTCAAAGTAGGCATCAATATCCGAATGCCAATATCGAATGAAGGTCGCTGGATCTGCAGCTTGATTAAGGACCACTAGTTCACCTAGCAACCCAATGAGTGACTCCTCAGAATAAGTGTGACTGAATCCATTCTCAAAGAACTGTTTCATCTCCCAGATAGCAGCGCCTGCTTTGCCGTACTTATCCTGAATATCAATAAGTCCAACAAAAAGTGCTGCTACTGCTTCGCAGACAGATCGATTACGAAAATTCGCATCGCATCTCAATGTTGCGACCTTTGGTAGTTGCATTTCTGCATCAATCCAGGTTACCGAACTGAATGGATCGAATATTGCGTTGCTAGTGATGAATCCAATTGAATCTATTTGAGCTGGTAAAACAAGTACTCGACGGCCCATATTGTCTGTACCGATGCCACACAATTTCTTTTCGTCGAACAATTCAAGAGCGAGTTCTTTATCGGAGCTCAAATCGGGATAATTCTGATTAGCTAATGCATTAACTACACGATCAATACTCCACATTACGCATGACCTATCGTACGAACTTCGTAATTGTCTGGGGATAATATTGTTAATGTCATTCCAAGCGAAGCCGTCCGTGACTCAGAACCCTTACCCTGAATTCCTCGCATAAATTCAATTATAAACACTGTTGAGTCAAATTCAAGTGACTGTTTCAGTTTTCTTAGAGTTCCACCAATGTGTGTTACGTTGGTGGGCCTAAATGCTGGATCGTCGAAATTGTTTATAACCGCTTCGGCCCATTTTGAAAAGTGTAGAGTTTCATTCGAATTGGAGATTGTTCGGTAGAACTTTGTTTTTATCGCTAAATCCCTTAGATCCCTTTCATCTCGAAGTGGCGGATACTCCAATATGTCTCTAGCAATAAAACAAGCTCTTGGAACATTAGCGAGCCCAAGTGCCTTCATATCTGCAGCAAAGAGTTCCATTGTGCCAAGGAGTCGAGCAGTTTCACTCTCGTCACAAGCCCACTGGCCCAGCAGAGAATAAATGTCTGCGTTACTAACGTCTTCAAGGAGGTACCAACCCGCAGTGATTCTTAAATGCTCTTCTAAGTCACCGATCCACCTACGCATTAGTTCAAAATTGCTTCTGAAAATGTGAGGTTGCATGATTTTGCTTGCAGAAAACACAACTTCACCTTTGACCTTCGAGTCGATTAAATTTGGATCTCGCACAGATTTTCGAGTTGGTTCCATGCGACTCGAGACAGGGGAGGCGTACAGAACACGAGGAATTTCAACATTAATCTTGATCCGTTCTTGGTCCCATCTCTTTGCTCTATTCCAAACAACGCTTTCAATTTCCTGCATGTATCGAAAGCTTGCAAAAGTCTGACTTTCCGCCCAGATACTTGTGAACGATTGGTAGTTCTTCCTGTATCCACAAAAACGCATTTGTTGGGAAACTGTATCGAAATTGGGGATTTTGGAAGATCTCAAAAAATAAGTTGTAATTAATTGAGGAATAGTAAGTCCTCGACCTAGAATGTCCCCACCAATACAAATCCAACTCTTATACTTTTGCCATTCAATATCAGAAATCGGAAATTCAACTTCTGCATTTGGTCTCTTTTTATCACCGTTTACAATCACAATCTGGGTTGAAGTCACTACCTCTAAAAGTTCATTTATCATCTCTTCGGAGGGAAGGCCTGGAAATTTGACTGATACGTTGGAATTCAGTCGATTTCTAAAATTATTCCAGGATTTGTTTAAAGTATATTCAAATTGCTGCCTAGATTCCTTTGTTGATTTATTTGTTACGTAATCCAATAGATCACTTTTGAACTGAACCATTTCATCACTTACGAAACGAAACATCGCTTTGTGCAATGCCACCCGGCTTGACTCATGAATCATCATTTGCGTGCTGTTCAGAAACTGGCTTGAAACATACTTTGAATCTGAAGATTCGCTGAAAAATAGTTCTGGATATTTGAATCGAGTTGCACTCGCCCATAGATACTCGTGGATTGCATTTTTTAATGAGCCTGGGATCTCTGTAATGCTTGTAGAGGCCCCTTGCCAATCTTGAATTTCGACCAAGTTTCTCGAATATTCTTCTGACACAACTGAATCGAGCCCAAAGTAATTGGCACGAGGCGGAACAAGCACAGTGAGATCTGGGCGTAAAGCGCCTCTACGGTCAGTTAGGAGTACTGCTTGCGGTGTGGCTGTATACGCAAGGTAAACATTTCGTACCAGAGACTTCCTAACATTGCTAATAGCTTCATATATTTTGGTTTCTTCACCCTTTGACGATCCTGAATTCTGTGATGCTTGGTCTGCTTCATCGTCAAGTAGAAGTGAAACTAGTTCACTTCCGTATTTATTACTCAACTCGTTGTGTAAATGCTCGAGAGTGTTAATGCGCTGAATAGTCTTTAAAGTTGCTAATACTGGAAGGTAAACACCACTTTCGCCAACAGTTCTAGTTATTCGCTGGTAAATCACCTTATCAAGTTCATGCCAAAGCTCTCTATACTCAGGTGATTTCTCACTAGTTGGAACCAAGAACACTTTAATAAAACTTGTTCCTAGTCCACCCAAACTACGATTCAGGCGAGCAACAGTCTGATTATTCAAATCGTTGTTGATACCTGTAAAAATGGTTGCAATTGCGATGGGAGTATCGATTGCCCAGGCAATAGTTCCCAGCATGTGTGCAGTTTTTCCTGATTGTATTTTTCCAAGTGCAAGGATGGAAAGCGATTTTGACTTCTCAGATAAGAAATCTGAAATCAATCCTGTCAAATTCTCGATTCCACCCCGAAATTGCTCACAATCTGCAACCGCCTTCTCGCCGGTTAGGGAGTTCTTGGCTCTCGCATAATCAGCCTCTAAATACAATTCCAAGCATGGATGCGGAGTTTCATCCAATTTACTTAGTAAGAGACGGGAGTACTCACTGGACATTTGAGGAATTCTGCAAGTTTCGCAAAGTTTCGTTCATTTTAGTTCGCAATTGTTTTTTTCTTGTATCGGTTAATAAAACCTCGGAGATGGCTAATCCAGCACCAATTCGCTGCAATGTTCGTCTAACCTCTGTATTGATCATAATTCCAGTTAGACAGGCGTGGAATTGATTGATGTAAACATGATGAACCCGGGATTCTTTATCTTCGGATAGTGTTAGGAACTCTCTTGATCGGTCTTTAACGAGCTTTACTGTGAATTTATGGTTGTGACCGTCCTGATCATTAAAGTCGAAATCGACCTGACTTTCATCATCTCCCACTGATAGTAATTCTGTGGAAAGTGGCTCGTCTTTTGTGGACGTAGGATCTGCATGGCTTAATCGATTATCAAAAGCCTCTCTGAAGATCTTCGCCTCTTTCACATCTGATTTTTCATCATCGGCCCTATCAAAGCGATCCTTTTTGTTTCGGCGATAATTCTCAGCCATCTTTATGAAGTTGAATTTTGGATCTGACATAATTTCGAAGAGTTTATCAACAAACTCATTTTCCTCTTGCGGGCTCCATAATGCTGCATCTGTGGTGATAGTTTTTCCAAAGTCAGTGATGTCAAATTCGCCGACGAATGACTGATCTTTATAATGTCCTTGTTGTCCGAATATCTTTCGAGGTTTGTATGCCGCTCTTGAAATTGCATCCTTGGCCTCTTCTAGATCATCTCCATTTGCTTCGGTGATTGGAACGACTCCTGATATACCCTTACCTCTATAGTGAAGAAAGAATCCACTATAATCACGGCGCATCGTTTCCAGAATTCCGATCCAGCCCTTTACGTGAGTACCGGATGACAATTCAATATCAATATTCTTTAGTTCCCATTTAAGATTTTTTGTATTGTCTTCTGGACCCTGATCTGTCGGCCAAAAAGGTGCAGTCAGAAGTTCTGGTGCTTTAAAGGAAAGATCTTTACCTTCATAGTTGATGGTACAACCAAACCCATTCTCATTCAGTTCTGGGTTTAAGTAAGAACGATAGATAGAAGGCAGGTACGCTCGAATGGCGGTGACTGTTTTTGCTTGAGGCGCTTTCCGCCAGAGATGTTGTACGAAGATTCTTGTTCCTGGGAACCCTCTACTTGGAATGGAAGTGACCTCGATATAACTTTCAAGATCGCCAGTGTCGGAGACATCAATGATGGCTCTCCAACCATTTGGTTCGTCTATTGGATACGTCTCAACGGTGAGTGTCCGACCCCACCAAAGGGCGGCAGCTTTCATGCCTACCCCATGTTTACTCAATCCTATTGTTGTGTCCGCTGGTGGAATACCGGTTTTTAACGCTCGTTCAATTTCACTTCTACTAATTCCGGCTGCATTATCGGAGACCAGCAATGTGTCCTTATCTTTGTCGAAGTCGATACTGATTTGGAGTTCGTAGTCTGAGCCATTGAGTTTCTTTAGTGTTGGGAGGTTTTTGATAGCGCTTGTAATTGAATTGTCAACAAATTCACCTAATGCGTACCAAGGTGTGAAGGACATGCTTCGAAAGATCCTCAGTGCGGCTACATCTGGACGGATGTCTACCTTAAATTTTTCATCGCTCATGCAATTTGCTCCTATGCTCAAGAAGAGTGTAATTGCGGCCACCGACAATGTCGATTGATTGATCGTGCTAGATAGAAATAATTCAGTGAATTCGACCAATCGAAGGGTGGTTTTGGGCGAAAGCCGACGCTTTGCTTTCTACCTCGATCATTTCTTCGGCCCATGGGAGGTTTAATTCCTTGGCTCTCTGTATCAAAGCATGAAACACGAGTGCGGCTGATCCAGGATGCACAGCGTTACCGACCTGCTTCAGAGACAGGGAGCGTCGCTGACTTTGGAATGTGAATGTTTTTGGAAATCCCTGTATTCGACTAGCCTCGCTCTCGGACAGTTCACGTAACTCCCATCCCAGAACTGGCGTTTGTGCCATTGCAACGAAAGCTGGAACGTAAGTTGGCTCCTTTACTCGTATGCCACTTGGCCTGAATTGAATTAGACATTCAAAAATCGATTTAGAATCTTTTCCCTGCCACTCAAATTTTCGATGAGAAGGAATGAAATCTTCGAGCTGATACTTGTCCATCCACTTTGATACCCAGCCTTCATTTGCTTCAAAGAGTGAAATGTTTTTCTCAATGAATTGCCTCTTCCAGGTAGGAGTGTCTCGAGGAATTCTGACTTCTTTCCTAGGTTTCCAGAATTCAGTCCACATCGGCAAACCTGGGGGATTTGCGCGATTGAAGGATCGGTATTGCTTAAGGAAAGCTTCCCACATCACCAGCGCCTTCTTTTGATCGTTTCCAATGGCCAAAGATTTCCTGAGTGAACCTTCTGTCTCTTGAATTTTCTTAATCTCGTTCCTGATATCCCAAATTGGACTCTCTGGCCCTTTGAATGGGTTTCTTGCAATTAGGGGTTCAAGATCGGCTAACTCGGCAGCCCTTTTTTGACCAACTCGGATGGCGCCAATAAAAATTCTCTGGCGGTGTTGAGGGGAGCCCCCATACTTTCTTGGTATTTCATGTGGGGACAAAATCGTAGGGACCTCGCTTATGGCATAACCCATTTCTCGGAGTAGGCGTACCATTACCAAGTAATCGGCGTGATGTTTAGGGCCGACAAGGTTCCGAACATTTTCCAATAGAACAATTTTTGGTTTTCTGAATTCAATAATCTTCAGGATGTCATAAAAAAGTGTCCCCCTGGTTTCATTTACGCCAAGTTGGCTGCCAGATTTAGAGAATGGTTGACAAGGGAATCCTCCGGTAAGAACATCGTGCCTTGGGACTCTTGCCAAATTGTGTTCAGTCAATTTTCGAATGTCACCGTGAACTTGAATGGATGAATTCCTTAGCCAATTGATCGAATAAGTTTTTGCGGCGTATTCGTCCCATTCGGATACAAAGACACATTCACCACCCAAAGGAGATAATGCTGCGTGAAAACCGCCGATTCCAGCAAAAAGGTCAGCGAAGGTAAACGACATAACTAAAGCTTATCGCTTACCTACGACAAAATAAAGCTTTAAGAGGTTGAGTTGATTCGCGCAGCCAAAGCGCCCTGATAAGCTTGTGCTATGCAGGACTACAGTTTTTCTACCCTCTCAGAGGTCGCAAAAGAGGCGAAGGGAGATTACGTACGAAATGCCCAAAAAGCTATGGAATCTCGGTTCTCACATTTCATCGTCACACCGGAACAGCAAAAAGCGTGGCAAGTAGGATTCGGCTGGGTGCACGAACTGGCGACGTCACTCAATGAAACTGCCGGAACTTGGCTTCTGCTCCCTGAGTTCTCTGCTCCTCTAGTTTCCGGTCGTCCTGACCTTGTGATTATGACTAATAATTACTTATTGGTTGTAGAAATGAAGACCGGAGTTAAGTCTGTAGATAATTCAGGTAGACGGCAAGTTTTTGATTATGCATTGACTCTCTGGGGCAAACTCAAATCTGCGAGAACCAGAGTGGTATTACCAATATTACTTTCCGAACAGGCAACAAAGCAACCACATGACTTAGTGATTACCTCTGATTCAATTCAATTGCCAAATAGCCCAATAAGTCTTAATCTGAAAAACCTAAAAATCTTGTTGTTCGACATAGCTTGCATTGAAATGGGACAGGTTCTTGATTTTAATGCAGAGAAAGATCTACTTCTTTATTCTCCTAGACCGTCTGTCGTGGAAGCGGCTACTGCTTTGGTAGCTGCTACTTCTGATAGAAATATCCTTACAGGCTTAAGTGATGAAAATGAACTCAAACGAATCTCCCAAATTATCCAAACCGTTGGCTCACAGGCCTCTCGAAATTTGGAGAAAAGGATAATCGTCGTTACGGGGCCGCCTGGTGCTGGGAAAACATTAGTCGGACTGCGAATGGCTCACGATCCACAACTTCAAAAGTTAATTCCTGAAACGACCGGCACACCGCTTTATTTAACAGGTAACGGTCCGTTGGTTGATGTTCTAGTCGAGAGTTTGGCCAGAGACGAAGTCAGGCGAATGGGCACTACGAAACCCATTGCTAAATCTAATGCGCAAGCAAAGGTTAGGTTGATCCGAGGAATTACAGAAAAGAAACTAGGGATCGAAAGTAATGTAATTATTTTCGACGAGGGTCAGAGAATTTGGAACGCAGAGCATATGCGCAGAAAAAAAGGTGACAGTAGTCTTGGTAGCGAAGCAGAAGAAGTTCTCTCTTACTTGGAGAAGAAAGATTGGGCTTTAGTGATAGTGCTCCTGGGTGAGGGTCAAGAGATACATACAGGCGAGGAAGGACTAGTCACATGGTTGGATGCGGTAGCTAAACGAAACCTAGTGACTGGTAATGAATGGCGCATTACTGTTCCTGACGGTTTTGCGCTTGATACAAAATTTCAGGCCATCGAAGTTGAAAAAGATTTGCGACTCAAAGTGGCAAGACGCACGGACAATGCAGCAGACGTTGCGGGATGGGTTTCAGCATTCCTGAGTTTTAATCTTGATGATGCGCTGCAAGCTAGAAGGCAGTTTATGGATTTCCCAATCTTCATGACTCGAGATCTTGAACAGGCCCGAACCTGGCTACGTCATCAAGTTGAAACCTCTGGGGGATCTTCAGGTCTGGTTGCGTCTTCAAAATCTAAGAGATTATTCAGGTATGGTCTAGATACGGTGGCAGATGCCAATAGATCCTTCGCTTGGGAGAATTGGTATTTAAACCGTCGCCCAGACCTCAATTCTTCAGAATCTCTAGAAGTTGTCGCAACAGAATACAAGTGTCAGGGTTTAGAACTTGATTGGGTTGGTGTCTGTTGGTCCTGGGATTTGATTCCCAACAACGAATGTTGGATTCCACGGACTTTAACTCCGGGTTCAGCTAAATGGATAACAAATCGCACAAAAGCCCAGTATCAAATCAACGCCTACCGTGTACTGCTGACCAGATCCCGCAAAGGACTTGTAATTTGGGTCCCCCCAGGAATTGAAAAGGATCCTTCCATGTCACCGTTGGAAATGGATAGAGTTGCCGAATCTCTCTATTTAAGTGGAGTTGAGTATTTGCCAGACATGGATCTGTGGTGATTTGCGTTAATTCAACGCTCTAATGCCCCAACTCAACGCAGCAGCTATCGCTACCCACAGCTGATATGGCAGCACTGCTATCGCCATTGGTATTGAGATGGTGAAGAGGATGTATGTCATGGGAATAGTTAAGAGGGCGGTGGAGGTGAGGGCGATGGATGCTCCGGTGAGGTTGTGGGGGTTGTAGAAGAGGTAGGCCCAGGTAAGGGCGGCAATAACTGAGAGTGCGAAGAAGGCGATGTAGGTAAATGCTGCAGGTTTGGATGCGCGTTGGCCGATGACGGTGGCAGCTATTCCAAGGGCGATGAAGTTATAGGGCCAGATAATTCCAAAGACAAAATCTGGTGGTTGCCATGAAGGTTTATTGAGGTTGGCATACCAATTATCGCCAGTGTTAACCCAGAGCCCAGATCCGATGGCATAG
>JACCDN010011626.1_pt1 | contig 11645 bp, 12 predicted proteins | sample 7441691 | NCBI WGS metagenome assembly JACCDN01 (sample SAMN15323439, study PRJNA562643) | freshwater metagenome | isolation source: river surface water | place: USA:Blue River Watershed | collected 2017-08-16
AGCCAGCTGATCCGCGCGAGATCATCAGCATGAATATGGTTGGTCCAGGTATCGTCTTCCGGGCGCAGAGCAGGTGTACCCGAGCGTAAACGGTCTACGGGCAGTCGATTCTCCGCGTAGATACCGGGTACGCGCAGAATGCTGCCGGCATTGGTGGTGCGCCTGGCCGGATTGGCTAGATCGGTGGTGCGAGCGGCGTGGGCTCGGATACGCGACCAGCGCCGCAAAGTGGCCTCGGCTGCAGCGCGCCGTTGGCCGCGGACGGTTTGCGGTTGCACGGGGCGGGACTCTTGAACGCGGGCGCCGTGGCAATCGCCATAGACCCCGCTGGTGCCGATGTAGACCAGGCGCCGTGGTAGACTTGCGCCACCGTTGAGGGCTGCTAGAAAGCGGTTCAGGCGCACATCGGCTGGTGCTTTTGTCGGGCTGTTATCGGCCGGTGGGGCAAGGTAAATGATGTGCGTTGCCACCCCGCGTACGCGCTGCAGCGTGGCAGGTTGATCCAGGTCAGCCGCAATAGGCGTTGCCCCAAGGGCGCGCCAGGTCTGCCAGGCGCTGCTGTCGGGTTTGTGCCGTAGTAACGCGCACAGCCGATAGCGTGTGCCAACTTGTTCGGCGACCCTTGCCGCAACATCGCCGCAACCGACCAGTAAGAGGCGTGGTTGCCGAAAGCGGCGGGGTAGTGCACGCGGCGGTAGCAGCATTGATTTCAACATGCTGCCATTGTACGGTTTTGCAGGTTTTGGTTCTTACAGGATTCAACATGACGCATCAGGTAACACTTAATCCCATTAATGCCACGTTCCGCGCAGACGGCCATGAAACGGTACTGGAAGCATCGCTCCGCCATGATTTGCTGGTGCCCTATGGTTGCCGTACCGGTGGCTGCGGCGCTTGTCGTGCTAAGATTACATCGGGTACCGTAGACCATGGCAAGGCCAGCGAGACCACGCTGCCGGTGGCAGATCGTGAGGCCGGCTTTGCGCTGCTGTGCTGTGCGGTGCCGCAGACTGATATTACGGTGGAAGTGAAAGACGTGCGGCGCGCAACGGATATTCCAGTAAAAACCCTGCCAAGTCGTATTGAAGGCTTAGAAAAACCAGCGGTCGATGTGGCGGTGCTGACGCTGCGTTTGCCAGCAACCGAGATGTTCCAGTTTCACGCAGGCCAGTATGTAGATATCTTGCTCAAAGACGGTAAGCGCCGTAGTTTCTCGATTGCCAATCCGCCGCATGATGCAGCAACGATTGAGCTGCATGTACGCCATGTGCCGGGTGGTTTATTTACCGATCAGGTATTTAGCACGATGAAGGTGCGCGATATCCTGCGTTTTAACGGCCCCCATGGCAGTTTCTATTTACGCGAGTCAGATAAGCCGATGATTTTGCTGGCTGGCGGTACGGGTTTTGCGCCGATCAAGTCGATTGTGCAGGAAGCGTTATATCTGGAGCTGGATCGCCCGATGCATATTTACTGGGGTGCGCGTGATCGTGCGGGCCTCTATCAATATGACGTGGCTGAAGCCTGGGCGGCACAGTATCCGCATATTCACTTTATTCCCGTGCTCTCCGAACCGGAATTGACGCCGGGTTGGTCGGGCCGCACCGGCCTCGTGCATGAAGCCGTGCTGGCAGACTTCCCGGATTTATCTGGCTATGAAGTGTATGCCTGTGGCGCACCGGGCATGATCGCGGCAGCACGGGCAGATTATCAGGGCAAAGGTAATTTGCTGGAAGACGCCTTCTTTGCCGACTCTTTCGAGTTTGCCGCCAACTAAGCGATGATCGAATATTTAAGGCCTGCTGGTTAAATCCGCAGGCCTTTTTTATTGCTGCTGTTGCTGGGCTTGGTTGTAGCGATCAACACAGGCTTTGCAAATACAGGCCTTCATTTGTTTTTCGGCAGGTACCAGATCAATCAAGGCTTGAGGGATCCCCGTGCTGCAGCACCAGCAGGGTGTGTCGGCATGCGCGCCGCAGGCGTTGTTCTGGCCGCAGAGCGGGCATTCATATTCGTTGACTGTGTTCATAGTGAATCCGCTGATTAGTGTGCGTCATCCCAGTTGGGGCCGATGCCGACATCAACCACAAGCGGCACTTTCAATTTGGCCACATTGGTCATGAGCGGACCCAGGGCTTCGCTAACGCGCGCCCGTTCATGGTCTGGCACCTCGAGCACCAGTTCATCATGTACCTGCATGATGAGTAGTGTGTCGAGTTTTTCCTGAGTGATCCAGTTTTGAACAGCGATCATAGCCAGCTTGATCAGATCAGCGGCTGTACCTTGCATCGGCGCATTAATGGCGGCGCGTTCGGCGCCCTGGCGCCGGCCTTGCTGACCCGCTTTCAGATCTGGGAGCCAGAGGCGACGACCAAATACCGTTTCGACATAGCCATTCTGGTGGGCAGATTGACGCGTCTCTTCCATGTAGCGGGCAACGCCGGGATAGCGATCAAAGTAACGATCGATATAGGTTTGTGCCGCACCACGTTCGATATCGAGTTGCTTGGCTAAGCCGAAAGCGCTCATGCCATAGATGAGGCCGAAGTTAATGGCTTTGGCGGCACGTCGTTGGTTGTCATCCACTTCGAGGGGCATCACGCCGAATACTTCGGCGGCGGTGGCACGGTGAATGTCTTCGCCTTGCGCAAAGGCATCGAGCAGCCCTTTGTCAGCTGACAAATGCGCCATGATGCGCAACTCAATCTGTGAGTAGTCGGCCGAGAAAATGCTGTGGCCAGGGCGCGCAATGAAGGCTGCGCGAATCCGTCGCCCTTCTTGAGTACGCACGGGAATGTTCTGTAGGTTGGGATCTGAGCTGGCCAAGCGACCCGTTACAGCGGTGGTTTGCGAGTAATGGGTGTGCACCCGACCGGTTGCCGGGTTGATACGCTGAGGCAGTTTGTCGCAATAGGTGTTCTTCAGTTTGGCGATGCCACGGAATTCCAGCAACGCGCGGGGCAGCGGAAAGTCCAGCGCTAATTCGGAGAGCACTTCTTCATCGGTTGACGGTGTGCCGGAAGCGGTTTTCTTTTTGACGGGCAAGCCTTGCTGTGTAAACAGAATTTCGGCCAACTGTTTGGGCGAGTTCAGATTGAAGCTTTGCCCGGCCAGGGCATGCGCTTCCGTTTCGAGCGACAGCATGCGCTCACCTAGGGCGTGGCTCTGATCGGCCAGCTGCTGTTTGTCGATCAGTACGCCGTTCTGCTCCATGGTGAACAGAACCTGGGCGGTGGGGAGTTCCAGGTTGCGATAAGTAGCTTCTAAGCCCGGCTCGCTGGCCAAGCGTGGTAACAGTTTTTCGGCAATACGTAGCGTAATGTCGGCATCTTCTGCAGCGTAGGCAGCGGCATCGGCAACGGCCACCTGATTAAAACCAATCTGGGTAGCGCCCTTGCCACAAATGGCTTCGTACGGAATGGTCGGTAGCCCTAGATGGCGGCGGGCAAGCGTGCCCAGCTCCAGCGCGCCGGGACTGACCTGTCCGGCTTCCAGCACGTAGGCGGCCAATAAGGTGTCATCGACAATCCCCGACAGCCGAATGCCGTGATTAGCAAAGACATGTTGATCGTATTTGGCATGCTGCAGAATTTTCTGGGGCGCAGCGCTTTCAAGCCAGGGCTTGAGCAAGGCCAGCGTTTCCGCTAGTGGTAACTGATTTGGCGTGTCTGGGCCATCATGGGCAAGGGGCAGATAAGCAGCTTCGCCGGGAGCGACGGCAAAAGAAATGCCGACCAGGCGTGCTTGTTGTTCATCAAGGCTGGTGGTTTCGGTATCCAATGCGACGCGGGGTGCCTGTGTAATTTTGTTTAGCCAGCGTTCCAGCGTTGGTGTGTCCAGAATAGTTTCATAATCAACACGGTGTGCGCCATCATCTGGCAAAAGGGTTGGCGCTGCTTCGGCCTCTGTTTTAATGTCCGCCTTGGGTGCCGCCGTACCTGGTTCATCAATGGCTTTGAGCCAGGTTTTGAAACCGTTGTGCCGAAATACTTCGCGCAGCGTGCTCGGATCTTCCGGGGTAGCGCGCAGGTCGGTGATGGCCACGGGTAGGGCCACATCCGTTTTGACGGTGGTGAGTGTGCGGCCCAGGGGTAAAAATTCGAGGTGACCTCTAAGATTCTCGCCAACCACCCCTTTGATGTCAGCGGCATGGGCAATCACACCATCCAGATCGCCATAGGTCTGTATCCATTTCGCGGCAGTTTTAGGTCCGACCTTCGGTACGCCGGGAATGTTGTCAGCGGTATCGCCGACCAGCGCCAGGTAATCAGTGATGCGATCGGGTGGGACACCGAATTTGGCTTCAACGCCGGACACATCCAGCCGCTCATTGCTCATTGTGTTGACGAGAGTGACTTGGGGGGTCACCAGCTGCGCAAGATCTTTGTCGCCGGTGGATACGATGACCGAGAACCCTGCCTGTGCGGCTTGTTGTGCTAGCGTGCCGATGACGTCATCGGCTTCCACGCCGCTTTCCATTAGGAGTGGCCAGCCGAGCGCACGCACCACGGCGTGAATCGGTTCCACCTGCTTGGCCAGATCGTCGGGCATCGGTGGGCGATGGGCTTTGTAGTCGCTATAAAGGCTATCGCGGAAAGTCGGGCCGCTGGCGTCAAAAATACAGGCGCGGTATTCTGCATCAATGTCACTGGTCAGCCGACGGAGCATGGAGATCATGCCGTACAGGGCACCAGTAGGGTCGCCCGATTGGTTGCGCAGGTCGGGTAGTGCATGAAATGCGCGGTACAGGTAGGATGAACCGTCGACGAGTAATAAAGTAGGCATCAAAAACCAGGGGCAATAGTGTGGACGAAAAAAAGACACGAGCAATGGCGCAGGATGCGCCACTATCTCAACCGGTAGAGCCTGAAACCATAGTCACACGAGAGTCGTGGCGATTATTCGGAATTATGGCAGAGTTCGTCGAAGCGACTGATCGATTGGCTAATGTGCGCCCGGCCGTCACGATTTTTGGGAGCGCACGCGTGCCACCGGAGTCGCCCTATTACCTGCTTGCGGAAACGATCGCACGTAAGTTGTCCGACACAGGGCTCGGGGTGATTTCGGGCGGTGGTCCGGGAGTTATGGAGGCAGCCAATCGAGGTGCATTTGAAGGAAAGGGCCCGTCCGTTGGCTTAAATATTCAATTGCCCCATGAGCAACGCCGAAACCCGTATCAGAATGTTTCCGTGGGCTTTAAGCATTTCTTTGCACGTAAGTATATGTTCGTGCGATTTGCGATGGCTTATGTCGTTATGCCGGGAGGCTTCGGGACGCTGGATGAGTTAATGGAGGCCTTGACGCTGATTCAGACGGGAAAAAGTGCCAAATTTCCGGTTGTTCTGGTGGGTAGCAAATTCTGGTCCGGTTTGCTCGATTGGCTTAAAGACCGGCTTGTAGCCGAGAATATGATTGATGCTGCTGATATGAATCTCATTCAGGTTATTGATGACCCCGATCAAGTGGTTGAGGCCATCTACAGGCATTATGAAACCCGTGGCTTTGCGCCGTTGCCTAACGAAAGAGAGCTTTTGCTCAACCTGTAATAAAATCCGCTTATTACTCCGTCTGGAATCCGGCATGTCTCTTATTTTTAAACGCGCGTCATCTACTATGCTGATGCGTGCCTGTCTGGTGGCGCTAGGCATGGGCTTTTCGTCCATGGTGTTTGCGCAGGCTTCTACTTTGCCACCGCAAGTGGTCACGAATGATCCTGCGTTGGTGAGCCCGCAGGCTGAGGCTGAGGAAGATGCCAGCGTGACGATTTCGCCGGATGATCGTAGTACGAGCGTGCGTACGTATGGACGCGGCGGTCAACCATCGCGCGAAGTGGTGGATCCGCCGATTCTGCCGTCCTATTCAGAATCGCCGCCTGCGGAGCCTCAATCCGTGATTCCGGATTCGGATCCGGTACGCGGTGACATGGTGCAGCCGCCGATGTGGACCATCTGGAGCTGGTGATGCCGGATCGTCATATGCGCCACCATCGCCAGGGCTCTTGGCAGGATGCCCATCCCGAAGATTACTTACCGCAGATTCGTCACGTAGGCGTTGGACATGGCGTGCGTTGGATTAGTGAAGGCTGGGCGTTGTTTATGCGCCGCCCAGGGCTCTGGCTGCTCACTGCCTTTCTGCAAACGCTTTTAATCATGCTGGTGCTGCTGGTGCCCTTGTTAGGGCAGGTTGGTGCCCATTTGTTAATGCCGGTGCTTTCTGCTGGCTTGATGGTGGTCGCGCATCGCGTGCAGTACAACGAACCGGTTGCCGTGGCGGATGCCTTTACCGGATTTAGAGAGCACGCCCCAGCAGTCGTTAATGTGGGTGTCTGGTACATGCTTGGCTGGATGCTTATTGTGGCGTTGGGGTTGTTGCTGGGCGGCGGCGCTGCGTTGTCTGGTATGGCCGTGGGCATGGAAACCCAGTACGAGTGGCTGGGTGTAGTAATTAGTGTGTTTGGCATTATTCTGGCCATAACCATTAGCCTATTGCTGGTGCTGCCGTTGGTAATGTCGGTTTGGTTAGCCCCTCCCTTGGCAGTATTCCATGAGATTTCTGCAACAGCGGCGATGAAGCATTCGTTTTTGGCGAGCTGGCGTAGCTTGCCAGCCTTTGTTGTAGCCTTTTTTCTGGTTGCCCTAATGCTCTTTTTGACAGCCTTGACGATGGGTCTGGCTTTATTGGTGGTTGTGCCTGTAATGGCTGGTGCCACTTACGCGGCATATCAGGATCTATTCGAATTGCCACAGCCAGCACCAGCTCAGGCAAGTGGCGCTGAACCAACGGATGTCTGACTCGATCAAAGGTATCGGCCTGGCAACGGGCTGGCAGTGGTTTCGTGACGGCTTTGCCCGTTACCGGCGCAACCCTGTGCTTATGCTCTTTTGGGTGATGTCCTATTGGACAATGCTGGGCCTGGTGGGGTTGGTTCCCGTGGTCGGTGATTTGCTGGTAGCGGCGTTAGCCCCCGTTTTGCTGGTGGGTGTGTTGGCGGGTTGTCGTGCGTTGGATGCTGAAACGATGCCCAGCTTTACGCTGTTGTTCTCTGGGTTCCGTAACCGCTTGCAGCCCCTGATGGGATTGGGCGTACTGCATTTTCTGTTAACACTGGGTGTGCTCGGTCTGACAGCAGCCTTTGATGGTGGTGTGCTGCTGCAGTTTATGGCGCGGTCGACTTTGGGAGCGAGCACTGAAGCAACGACACTAAACCCTGACAACCTATCTTTGACTGCCATGTTAGTGGCGTTAGCTGTTTATGTGCCAGTGATGTTGGCCTTTGCCTATGCCCCGCTGCTGATTGCCTGGCGCGGCTTCGGTGTGGGCAAAGCACTTTTTTTTAGTCTGATAGGCTCTTGGCGCGCTTGGCAGGGTCTGATGGGTCTATTTTTTGCGATTTTGGTTTTTGGCGTGCTGGTGCCGGCAGTTGCGATGATGTTGCTGGTTGCGTTAGGAGTAGGAGATGCAGTCGTTACGTCCTTAGTGGTTGTACCGCTGATGGCTGTATTTGCGCCGACCGTGGTTTCAGCCTTCCTCAGCAGTTATCGTGATGTGCTGCCAGATAATGAGGGCGCCGCCCCGGCGCAGCTGACCTGAAACTCATCGGCATTCTTGGTGGTACGTTTGACCCGGTGCATGCCGGGCACCTGCAGCTGGCAGACGAAGCCGTTGCCACGTTTCATCTAGATGAACTGCGCTGTATTCCTGCCGGACAGCCACCGCATCGTCAGTCCCCTCAGGCGGCTGCCAATCACCGATTGGCTATGGCGCGGTTGGGTTTTGCAGGGCACGAAAAATGTCGGGTTGATGATGACGAAATCCTGCAAATAGGGCCATCTTGGACAATTTGTACCCTAGAACGATTACGTCAAAGTGAACCGGCTGCGAGTCTCTTGCTCATTATGGGTGCCGATGCCCTGTTAGGGCTGCCTACCTGGCACCGTTGGCAGGAATTGATGAGCTACGCCCATATTGCGGTGGCGAATCGTCCCGAGTCTGCCTTGGTGGCTAACGAGATGGCAGAACCCTTAAGGGCTTTCTGGGAAAAGCATTTCACAACAGATCTCGATCAGTTGCGGGAACAACCCGCAGGATGCCTGGTTTCGTTTACCATAGCGCCCTGTACGGTGTCGGCAACACAAGTGCGTCGTGCCGTTGGCCAGGGACAGCCAATTTCAGGCTTGGTGCCGAAAGCCGTTGAAAATTACATTGTTCAGCACCATCTCTATCAGCAGACCGCACATTGACGGTCATTACCGCACCAAGGAATAGCATGCCTAAAGAACTCTCGATCAAAAAGCTTGAAACCATCGCAGTAGATGCGTTGGAAGACATCAAGGGTCGCGACATCATCATTGTTAACACGACCAAAGTGTCTCAGATGTTCGAACGCATTGTGCTGGCCAGCGGCGAGTCGAACCGTCAGGTACGTGCGTTGGCACGCAGTGTGGCCGATAAGGTGCGCGAAGCAGGTGGTGAAGTGCTTTCGACAGAGGGGGAAGAGACCGGTGAGTGGGTGCTAGTTGATCTGGGTCCAGTGGTGGTTCACATCATGCAGCCTACGGTAAGAGCACACTTTGACCTGGAAGGTCTGTGGGGTCAGGGTAAGCCTGCCGGGCATGCGGCCGAAAAAGCGGCTAAAAAAGCCACAGCCAAAAAGGCTGTGAGCAAAGCGCTCAAAGTAGATAGCACAGAGAAATCGCCGGTCAAAAAAGCAGCAGCTAAGAAGCCGGCTGCAAAAAAGCCAGCCGCGAAGAAACCCGCCGCCAAGAAGCCTGTCGCTCGCGCTAAAAAATCTGCTGAATGAAGCTGCATCTGATCAGCGTTGGTCAGCGGTTGCCAGATTGGGCCGCTGACGCCTGTTCAGATTACCTGAAGCGCTTTCCCCGCTCGCAGCCCATCGTGCTGCATGAGATTAAAGCGGAGCCCCGTACGGGCAATCGTACGGCGCAGCAGATCATGGACCTGGAAGCGGGGCGTATCGAAGCCGCTATTCCTGCGGGTGCCCGTCGTGTCATGATGGACGAGCGGGGTACAGATCTCACCACCATAGCGCTATCCAAGAGGCTGGAATACTGGCAAGGCGAAGCGCAGGATGTGGCATTAATCATTGGCGGGGCAGATGGTATTTCGCCAGCGTTGAAATCAACGTCGCATGAAATGATTCGATTGTCTTCGTTAACGTTGCCGCATGCCATGGCGCGGGTCTTGTTGGTGGAACAGTTATACCGCGCCATCACGGTACTGGCCGGGCATCCTTACCATCGTGAATAAGCCCATGAAGCCAATCTGGTTGGCGTCTAAAAGCCCGCGTCGCGCCGAGTTGTTGACGGGTATGGGCGTGCCATTTGAAGTGCTGCAGTTTACCGATGATGCAGGTACGCAGTACGAAGTAGACGAATCGGTCTTTCCCGGTGAACCCCCTCGAGACTATGTGCGTCGCGTTGCCTTCGATAAAGCCTTACATGCTGTTTCCTACCTGCGTGATCGTGGATTGGCAGAGCGCCCCTTGTTGTCTGCTGACACAACCGTAGCGCTGGGCGATCGCATTCTGGGCAAACCGGCGGATGCCGATGAAGCGCGCGATATGCTCAAGGCGCTTTCGGGTGAGGCGCATGAGGTACTCACCTCGGTGGTGCTGGCCCATGGGCATGATATCCGTCAGATGCTATCGGTTAGCCAGGTGCGTTTTACGACCTTGAGTGATGCAACGATCGAGCGTTACATTGCCAGTGGCGAGCCCTTTGATAAAGCGGGTGCGTATGGCATACAGGGGCATGCAGGCATTTTTGTGGCAGAGATGCAGGGTAGTTTTACCGGCATTATGGGGTTACCAGTGCACGAAACAGCATGCTTGCTCGAGTCTTGCGGTTACGCTTTCTGAAGCGCTAGCGATTTAGCCAATTCAGAATCTCTTGCGCAGCAATGGTTGCGCCATTTTGCTGGATGGGCGCTTTAGCGGGTTGAGCGAGTAGGAATGCCAACGCTTCCTGAAAGTGACCTTCCTCTAATACTTCAGTGGTCAGCTTGGCACAGCGTGCGTTTTCTTTTAGCCATGCCACCAGCACCTGTTGTTCTGGCCAATCGTCTCGTTCGACATAGAGCACCGGTATGCCGGCGAGCGCTGACTCCACAAAAGTGCCATAACCGGGCTTACAGATCACAGCGTCACAGCAGCCCAACAGATCGGTAAAGACCAGGTTGGTTGCCTCACATAACCTATCAGCGTTGATGATTCCCTGGGCCTGACAGCCTTCGGCAGGTAAATGGATTTGGTTGGCAACCAGGAGCGTGAACGCCGATTGTGCGGGCCATTGTTCATAAGGGAGTTGCGTTTCAATGCCGCCCATGCCGATGAGTATGCGTGGCCGATGCATAAGAAGCGGATCAATACTGGCCCCTAATATGGCATCAAGCGTCTGTTTGGTATGAGCGCTGCGGGCACCGACGGGCGGCAGAATGTGTTCTGTTATGCCTCGCATCGGCATACCGGGAGTCAGTCTAAGTGCGGCCGTGGCGTTGTTGTAGATATCGGTGATGCGTTCGAGCACAGGCATCGAGTCCGGCTGTTCTTCAAAGTAGAAACGTGCGGTGTCTGCCCAATTCAGCGAGCTGATGGCAAGGCCGGGAATGCCCAGTTTTTGTGCCGCAGCTAAAGGCATGTCGCCAACGTCGCTGAGGATCAGATCGGGTTTGGCTTCGAGCACGAGTTTGCAGGCGGTTTCCAGATGCGCTGACCAATGGGCTTCCCGCTCGGCATAAGCTGCCCAGCTCGCTTGAACGTCGACACGCATGGCATCGTGCATGATGAGGCCAAGATCACACGGATAGGCGATGTGCTCGAAGTTTTCTACGATGCGGGCGCGTAGCACTTGGCTCGGTAGTGCACTCCAGATGATGAGGGATACATCTGGTCGAAGTGACGTGAGCGCGTTGCAGATAGGGGCGACCTGTCCTAGGTGCCCCAGACCGTGCGCGCTAATCGCCACCAACAGGCGAGGCATGGCTTAAGCCTTGGGATGTGTCGCCGAGGCTGATGCCGCAATCATTTCGTCCGTTGGTACATCGTGCAGGCGTGCCAGGAAGGCGCCATCGCAATCGGCAGACCATACGGCATCTTTCACCCAGACGATGTGACCATCGCCGCTGGCAACGTCCACAGGTTCCATCTTGCGGCCTTCCAGGGCTTTTACTTGCACAATTTGGTTGCCGGCCGGATGAATGATTTCCAGCCAGTCACCTACGGCAAAGCGGTTTTTGACAATCACACGACAGGCATTGCGTTCGCTGTCCCATTCCACATTGCCCACATACTGGCTCCGACCGGACTCCGAGTAACCCCGCAGGTAGTTCTGGGTGTCCGAATCATGATGGCGCTGGTAGAAGCCATCGGTGTAGCCGCGATTGGCCAGGCCTTCCAGCTCGCCAATGAGAAGTGGGTTAAAGCTGCGTCCGGCTTGGGCATCATCAATCGCATGGCGATAGGCCTGGCAGGTGCGGGCAACGTAATAAGGCGATTTGGTACGGCCTTCGATCTTCAGTGAATCGACGCCAATCTCGATCAGGCGCTCGACGTGCTCAATAGCGCGCAGATCGCGGGAATTGAGAATGTAAGTCCCATGCTCATCTTCTTCGATGGGCATTAACTCGCC
>JACCDN011081008.1_pt1 | contig 11643 bp, 23 predicted proteins | sample 7441691 | NCBI WGS metagenome assembly JACCDN01 (sample SAMN15323439, study PRJNA562643) | freshwater metagenome | isolation source: river surface water | place: USA:Blue River Watershed | collected 2017-08-16
CCGAACAATCTTTTCTGAAAGGTAAGTTATGAAGAAAGTTGCACTCTATGCGCGAGTATCAACAGACAAACAGACTACTGAGAATCAATTAAACGAACTCAGAGCAGTCGCAAATCGCATGGGGTATGTCATTACTCAAGAATACGTAGAAAACGGCATATCGGGTACCAAATCACGTTTAGATAGACCTTCTCTTGATGCAATGATGAAAGATGCAGTCAGAGGACGTTTTGACATGGTGATGTGCTGGTCAATAGATAGACTAGGCAGAAGTCTTCAGAATCTCGTAGAAATACTCAATGAACTGCAATCAATCAAAGTTGACTTGTATTTCTTGCAACAAGGAATGGATACATCAACAAGTTCAGGAAGAATGATGTTCAGTATCTTCGGTGCCCTATCAGAATACGAAAGAAGTCTGATACGTGAAAGAGTATGTGCAGGACTTCAAACAGCAAAAGCACGAGGAGTTAAATTAGGTCGTCCAACAAAGATGAATGATGGTATGAAACAAGCAGTTGTTCTATTGCGTGAAAAAGGAATGGGCATCAAACAGATTGCAAAAGAACTGCAAATAGGTATTGGAACTGTTTATTCAGTTATTTAGAATTTATTACCTTTTGCTTTTTCGCACTTGCCAGAATAACTCTTATTTTCAGTCACATGCCCCTCTTTGCTAACCTTAAAGTAATTAACAACACCTGACTTCCTGTCTAAAACCAATCTATCCTGCAGATAAAGAAGGGCATTATTAATATCTCTACCGCAACTTATTCTTTCCTCATCCCATATAGGGCAATCGTAAGAGTCTAATTTTTTATTTTTGAAATTAAGTGTTATTGACTCATTTTTAACTATTTCAGTTCCAACCTTATTCACGGTTTGAATCATCTTAGAGTCAACATTACAAATTAAAGAAAACGTATTGGAATCAGACGACGAGCATGAAATTAGAAGTGCAGTCAGGAAAATATATCCAACAATCTTTTTCATACTATCTTCTATCCGGAATACAAACACCATAGATTGAACCTGAAGACTTTATGCATTTAGAACCAGGTCCACAGTCAGTATTAAATGAACAGGTATCTCCGTGTGTGCCATTGATATCAAGTAAATTTTTCACTGGTTGGGAATCGTTCTGATTTCCCGGAAATAAACCTCCAGCACATACACCATAGAGTTGCCCTTGTTGCTTCACACACTTACTACCAACTTGACAATCAGTGTTAAACGCACACGCATAGATGTTAAAAGAAACACTAATTAATATAAAAAATAATCCAATAATCTTTTTCATAGTTACCTCTTAGGCATTCTTCCACCTGCATTCAAACACTCTTGCAATGTCTTGAACGGAGTGAATCTTTTAGTTTGTTCGTAATAAGTTGAACCTGGGGCATGGCAAATACCTGAATTACTCATCTTTACAGGTTTAGATTGAGCAAAAGCACCAGTTGAAATTAGAACTGTTGCAATTAGGGAAATGATGCTAAATTTCATAATTAAGAGATTAGCACAGGACTGATATGAAACTAAAAATAGTTTTACTTTTATCTATATTAATCAATCTGTGGTTTGCCACATCAATTATTAGATTAGAAAAATTCCATTACTCCACGATGATTGGTATGTGTAGTGAAACGAGAATTGAAGGTAACAAATTGCTCAGGGAATATGATGATTTACAGATGTATAACTGTTTAAGTCAAAATCAACCTAGAACATCAGATTTGTGGAATCTCGCATACGGATTAAGAATTTTATGAAAAAACTCATCATAAGCATTTCGTCTGCGCTTACCCTAATAGTATTAGTAGGATTCTTTTCTACAAAAACAATAAATTATGAATGCACTGGTTCATTTCAAAAAAATTTAACTAATAAAGTTATTTTCCTAAAACATAAAGAATATAGATTTTGGGTCAGTCTTTGGAGTGATAGCAAGGGAATGCTTTGGATTGAGATTCCAGGCAAAGATATGGATGTAGTTACCGATATAAAAGAAGTGGGTAACTTATTGCAACTATATGGTTATAGCAATGAAATGAAAGGTTATTTCTCAACACTTAGTAAATTTATATCAATAAAACTATCTGGTGACTTCTACGACGGTCAATGTAAGGAAATTAAATGAAATATTTATTAATACTTTTCCTAATTTTTCAATCGCAGATTACTTTGGCAAACTCATATGACTGCAAAGTAACTCGCAAAGTGGGACCTGAGAGTATTGTTAGCGATAGTGAATTAAAAAAATGGCAATTTTCAGTAAAGATTCGTGACAATGCCAAACCCGAACTTGAAAGATGCTCATTTGCAACCAGTCATAACAAAGTCACTTGTGACAAATATATAGTAGACAAAGTTGAATTTGATAAATTCGTTGAAATCAAAAAGTTCTACTATTTCAAAGGTCAATTTGATGTGCAACTCTATTCAGATATGTCGTTTATTGAAAACAATGGTAGAGGTAGCATTTCATTTGGCAAGTGCAGACGAGATTACAGAAATTAATAAACCTCCATTATCAAATGACTACCTATTCGTATAACATTGAAATTGATGATTCTGAACTCATCATGCTTGAAAATTTACTTAATGAACGCATCAAACATCTAAGAGAAACTAATGAAACATTCAAAAGATTGTCTGATGAGGGTCACTTAGGTCATGAAGAATCAGTTCTAAAGAAACTCAAAGAGTCATACAAGACTGCAGTTATGACTAGCACTTCAAGTTTCTGCAGTACCGGTGAAGTTAAATTGTGGAGTCTAAAAAAATGAAACTAGTTCTAAAAATATTTTTACTATTTCCTATTATTTTCAATTTCTCAAATGTGAATGCTGAAGTTAACAGCAGTAAAGCGAAGTTAACTGTTAATTCAAAGTTCACTGGAGGATGGTTAAAGGGGGACAATGAGATTGCATCAGGAATTCTTTATCTTAATCGTCAAAAAAAATATGAATTCTCCCAAGATAATCGTGAGTTTAATGAGGACTTAAATGAGGGCGAACACCTTTTAGAGGTTTGTGAATCACATCTTTTTGGAGAACGTTTGAGATGTTTAGAAATGAAAATTTCTCTTCAAAAAAACACTCATGTTTTCATATTACATAAAGAGAACAGGGCAATTACTGGTACTACAAGAACTCTTTCACATACAAAAACATTAAAACTTCAAGATTCGCCTTTACCAATTGAGAATACCAATAAAGAGAAAAATAGTGCGCCAACATCTGACAAAAAAATGAATGCTAATTTAATGGAAGATGCAAGAAAAAAATGTATTGAATTAGGATTCAAACAAAATACTGAATCATTTGGTAATTGCATTCTAAAGTTATCTAACTAAACCAATAGTGTTAATAAGTAACTGACGCTGGTTAAAACTCCCGAAATGATTAAATTACGAAAATACTTACCACTGTTAATTATCACTTCTTTATTAGGTTGTGCATCTAGTCCAGAAAGAAAAAAAGCAGCACAAGAGTGCCATAGAACTGGTTACTCAAGTTTAAGTGCTCATATGGGTTGCATGAAAAGATGGGAAAACTCACAAAAATTACCAAACACACAGGATAACAAGAAAAATCAAGATAAATTATCTAATGCTGCTATTTCCTCAGTTATTTGTAGCGCCATAGCAAAAGACAGTGCATCTTGTATTGCTGGATCTCTTGAGGGTAGTAATGATGTATCGCAAAACTTAGAAAAACAACGTATTGAAAAAATGGAACGAGAGATTAAAAGACTCAAAGAAGAAAAAGATGACCTTGAACGCAAGAAATTTCGTGAAAACTTAGATAAACCCCGCAGGTATTAACTTATCCACAATTATTTCAAAAAGTGTCCATAAAAAACCAGTCATAAATTAGTAACTATCAGGAAAAATATGACTGACACTATAAAAATCATTGAAGACAATACAAATGATGAATTAAGTAAATTACTATCTGAATTTAATTCACTTACTCATTGGAATTCAGAAAAACAAACTTTCTTAAAAGAACTCATATCTCTTCTTGAGAAACAAAACTTCAAGATTCTCGTTCTTAAAGAGCATAGGTATAAGGTTGGAAAAGTAGGTAATTCGTTCATTTATGAGATAACAGTTAAAAGGCGAGGACTATTTGCCCCCTTTAGAGGAAAATCTGTGAGAGTCATCTGTGTAGGAAGTGGAAGATTTGATAGAACAGCAATGGTTAAACCAATTTAATTAGAAAGAATTTATGAAAAACCTTTTACTTATGGTTATTGTCATGTTCGCAAGCAATGCCTATGCGAATACTCAAATTGCTAATTGCTCATCACCACAAGGTTATTCATACTATGCTGCATATGGTTTAGTACCAAAAGATAAAGCAGGATGGCAAAAAGATGGTATCACTGGAGGAAAGACAACGTTATCAGTTATCAATGGAAAGCATGACATTCTATACACTGACTCATCAGGAAGGGGAATTATGTCAGCAACAGCAGAGGGTGCAGAAATTGTTCTTACAAGAAATACGAGTTCAACAATACAAGTGATTGTTCTTTATCCAACATCTACAACTGAAATCTATACATTCTGGAAAACTGCAGATGGTGAGTATCAGTTCTCTCAAATACAAAACAAAATAGACCCCATACCTAAGTCATCTGTGTATATTGGCAACTGTTCATTTGTAAACTTTGTTAAATAGATAACAGAGTAATCATGAATAAATTATTTCTTATATTTTCAATAGTTATTTCCTCACTTTTTGGATGCTCCAAAAAAGAGGCGCCTGTTGAATTAATTAAACTTGAGTGTCATGGAAAGACTTATAGAACTTCAAATAGTGATAAGTGGCGTAGCAAACATGTTGAATCTTATGATGTTACAAAAATTTATACCCTAAGAAATAATGGGGTAGAGAATACATGGACGCTTGGTGAAGGTGACTCACTTTGGTACAACAAGGTTGAGAATGACCCAAACCAACCTGGACATCCGCATTGGAGTTGGATTATTTCCGTAAGAGATGATGAAATTATCTTTTTGCGAACAGGTCACCAAGATTTTGATAAATCAAAATCTCTAAACGATGGAATGAATCAAAAAAATGAATATAGAGATAGACTAACAATCAACCGAATTACTGGTGAGTGGATAATAGATGACAACTCTAAAACCACATGGGGAAACTCCTCATGGTTAACTACAAATAATCTTACAAAGGGAACTTGTAAAAAAGCAGAAAAAAAGTTCTAAATCATTTGATTTCTGAACCCTAAAATTCTGTTCAAAATTGAACTTCCGACCCATGTTCCATCATGGGTCTTTTTTATGGTTTTCTGAACTACTCTTTAATGATTGAGTATGGGAAATATTAAAATATGATTATATTTTTTTAGTTGTTAAGTTACAGGTTCCTTGCTTAATTTCACTAACAACCCAGTCATCACACCCAAACCCGTTTTGCTTTTTACACATTTCAGATTTATTTTTATCAGGTTTATTTAAGTATTGAAACTGAATTGCCCCAGTAATTCTATTAATTTCAAGTGCACTTTTTTCATATGCAATGGACGAAGAATATTTGAAAGTGTGAAATCCATTAATTATTGTTTCGTCCCATCTCTGAATAACAATTTCATCACTTGAATTTTGAATAATTTTTTGTTTATTCTCAATTAATTTATATGTGTATTGAACACCATCAACAGTGCATAAAAGAAACTTGTTTGAATCACACGCTACCAAATTGGTTATTAATAAAGCACTAAAAATAAATAAACTTAATTTTTTCATATCAAAACCCTTTTATGTTTTAATAAAATTTATCACAATCTACTTTGGAAGCACCAAAACAATCACATCTTTTTTTGAACTGATTCGCTTGAGATTAGTAACAAATTGATTCAAATCAGAGTTAACAATTGAAGTCTTAGTATTTGGTGATATCTCTAGAGTTAACAAACTACCCTTCTTTAACTTATCTATGTCTTTCATTGATACCATCCTAATATGAATAAAAACGAACTAGAATTACTTAAAGACATTCCTGTTTTACAGAATGAATTAGATTGGGTCATTGAAGTCATCGGTGAACTCCAATCAAAAGAATCTGTTGCGAGTGTAATTAGGCAATTCCCTAGCAAGAATGACACGACAGAGTGAACTAGGTTTCATGTGATTCTGAACAGCAATTTCATGGATAAGTTCTTGGAGTTGTTCGGATACTCTCATATGAACATCTTTAGTTAATTTATTTGGATTTGGATTCATTTATCTCCTTGGATTAGTTATAGATTAGCAAGCACTAGGAACGCTATTTTTAGTGGTCTGGTTACTACCTACCACATTGCGATACATGTATTTATAGGAATAGAACTTTTGCGGGGTATCGGTACTGTTGATACTTCGTATCAACATTCACTTCGTTTCACTACGTTCATGGTCTTGGTATTGTTTAGCAACTTATTAGCATTTGGTTGCTAGAGCAGTTCAATCTCAAACCGGACACCAATACTTATCCATTTTTGTGATTAAGAAACATGATTTATGACACATTTACCTATCACCAGGTGAAATAGTTGGAATTACTTAGACTTAATCTAAACTTTCACACCTGTGAAATTTAACTTTCTTGATTTGGAAGGCAACTCAATATCCACAAATTCGTTATTTGATTGATTCTGGGTAATTAGCATTGATTTAGGTAATTTGATTTGACCATATGCATCAGAATACCAAGCGCTTATCTTTTGAATCCAATAGTTCTTACTTTCCAATCCCAAATACAAATACAACTTCTCAAGTTCACTTAAATTGGTACATAAAGAAACATCCACCTCTTCTTCGCCAAATTTAAGTTTTTTGTATTTTTGCTTGAAACTTAATTTATCAGTTACTCGCCAAAGATTAGATGAAAGACCTTTTTGATTTATATATTTTAAGACTTCTGTTTTAACAAATTTTTTTGCCAATCTGAAAACAAATTTCTCAATTTTTAGATGATAGTTTTTTTGCTCTCGTTCAGTTTGCTTAACAGTTGATGAGTAATCAAAAGAAATTCTTTTATTTTCAAGAAAAGCAACAAGTTCGTCTTTAATTTCTTGAAAATTTGAATGCCAATCATCTTCATCAACTTTTATGGTTAGCACCTCAACTTGTTTACTTGATTTAGACGTTACTTTTTTTCCAATTAATAACTGCTTAACATCCGAGCGACCAATAGTTGAAGTTAATTTTCCACTTTCAACCAACTGCTTCAGTTTCAATGAATCAAGTTTTGATATTTCATAAAGTGAATAAACACTTGAGGGCAAATACTTATGATTCTTTTTAGTCTTAATGAATTTGTTATTTGCGATGGAAATATATTTAGCAATACTCGCAGGACTAAATTTAAGATTATTTTGAAATGATTCCCATAGTCTATCCTTGTGTTTCAAGACTAGAGAATCTTTATAATTTCTTGCTTCCGTCAGTAATTCACCAATTTCAATAATTGACTGAATAATTGCTTGACTTGCAAGTTGTTGTTTTTGATATGCAACTGATATCTTTTGTGAATACTGCTTTAGAACATCTGATTGAGTTAAGACTTTACTCAAGATTTATCCTCGTAATACCCCTTGCCTGCAATCAAATGTCTTACCCCACCTCTTGGATTCTCAACATCACCCTTTCTACGTGGAATCAGATGAATATGACAATGAAAGACTGTCTGTCCAGCAGTTTCTCCACAGTTCATACCGATGTTGTATCCACTAATTGATTCATCAGACTTATCTAATAATGATTTTTGATTGCTAATTAACTGATTAATCGCATTGATTTCTGCTTGAGTGAGTTCAAAGTAATCTTTTGCGTGTCGTTTAGGTATAAACAGAGTATGAAACTCAGTTACAGGGAACCCATCACGAATGGCATATGCTAGAGAGTTCTCATCAATGATTCTCTGCCTATCCGTTGATTGAACCTGACAGAACAAACAATTATCTTCACGATGCTCGTATTGAGTGTTTAGACCTCTGAAGTCTGTATCGTCATTGTTATTCTTCTGAGCATTACAGGTATAACAAAGTGCTTGATAGTTATGAATCTCATCTACACCACCCAAACTTTTAGGTGTAATGTGGTCAACTTCAAGATTCTTGTCATCTGCTGATATTCCGCAGAGTTCACATCTAAAACTTGCTCGCTTCAATACTTCATAACGAATAGAACCAGAAACTGGTCGTCTTCCACGTTTTCTATGATCCCAATGTGCATCATCTCGTTTAGTTTCATACTCACGAATCTTCTCTTCTAATAAGTTCGTAAGTTCGGTAATTTGTTCAACAGATAAATCTTGGGCACCCTTTAACGTGTAACTAGAACCCTCTTTATCTGTGATGCCTCTATTCTTTGTTAGAACTTTACCAACCATGTTCTTAACAATCTCAGAGTAATACTCAAGTTGAGTTGGGTCTTTATTGAGTATTGCTTGTGCAATTTGAGTGACTGATGCTTGTCCATTGTTCTTTAGCAATTCAATCAACATCACAGGTTGATAGATATGCGACATACGCATCTCTTCTGTAATGAATTTTTTGAGTTCTTGGAAAGTCATCAATAATGTTAGGGCAACACCCTCAAAATAGTTTTTTTAGGGAATTAGATTGAAATATTAAATATCAGAAGTATTTTTTTAATAATGCAGTTAAGTGCTGCAAAAAAAATGAAGTTATAAAAACTATTGCACTGCTAACAGCAATAAAAGTTGCCGAAACATAAATCCAAATCCCACGAACCCTCAATTCAACGTCATCTTCGGGCATTGGCAGACTATCGAGGTGAATTTTCTCAAGAACCATCAATACAACCATTAACAAAAGGAATACTAAAGTTACGTATAAAGATTTTTTTAATTTTGTCACTTAGATATCCAACAACTACCAAAAGATTGATAAGGGTCATACATATCTGATTTTTCACCATATGCTAAAAAAGTATATATCGCAGCAACATTACTGCCATATGTTTTTTTGTCTGGGAATATTGTGATAATGAAAAAATTATCTGCGGTATTTTTTTCAATAAAGTTAATGGCACCACTGTTAATAAAGACTATTGCTGGATTTTTATTACCGAATGCCAGATTTACATACGAGGCATTCTTTCCATCGTAAAAAAAGGTGTATCTCTCTTTATTTTTTGTCACCCTAGGACTAGGATTTCCTGACGAATAGTTTCCACTCTTAACTTGCACATTAAATTCACAAACATATTGAATTTCTTTGGCATGTAGCATTGAACTTGTAATGAGTGTAATTATTAATATTAAATATTTCATATTTTGTTCTTCTGAATCTTTTCACAAATGCCATCAAATTTATTAGTTAAACCAGTACCATTTATGTGCTCATAAGTATGTAAATGGTTAATTAAACCTGACTTTCTATCCAATACAAGATTGAACTTTGTAACACCCTCTTTATCCTGCTCTTTTTTAACACACTTAATTTCATCTTTGGACCAAAGTTCACAAGGAACCTCCTCCACAGTCTTATTTGTGAAGTTATATGTTTTAGACATCTTCTTTTCTGTTGAATGGAATCTGCCATTTACCGTGAATCCATCTACATATGTACCCTCACAAATCAGACTTAAACTTTGAGAATCTTGCATACATCCACTTAGCAATAAAGTTGCAATGATTAAGATTTTTTTCATTTTTAGATAATTCCCTGAATTCCATCCTTATTGACAACGCAAAACTGCATTTTTTTGTCATCTGATAGTCCTATTGGAATTCTTACATTTGCTTCAAAGTTTTTTTCAAAAAAATCCCATATTTCAGTTATGTATTGAATACAAACTTCTTCATTAAGATTTTCTTGTCCACAATAAATATCAGGCATTGGAAGCATTGATGGTTTTCTAATTTGTTGATTAAACAAATTCATTTCATCAATCACTTTTTCTTTATCCTCAATTGATAAGAATTGCAAAACAAAAAAGTTAGGGTCTGTCGATTTCAAATACTTAACATCAAGATTCAAAATTTCAGATGTTTTTTTGAAAATTGAATACATAGACGTAGGCACCATAAATTCAGTCTCCCCTTCGCCACTTTTGATATTCATAATCATCATGTAGTCAGTTTGGAGCGCAGTTACCACTATTTGTGTTGAATTCATAAGTTTCCTCTTAAATCTATAAGAGATATTAACTCAGTTATTGAACTGATTTAGAACTTGTTTTCTTTAGTTTTACAGTCTTTTTGACAGTGACTTTTTTCTTCTCCACCGATTCAAATCTGTGCAAATGTTCACGAACTTGGTCAGTCGTTAAATGCGATGCATAAAACTGGTCAATCATCTGTTGAGATGTTCTTGCGTTTCTTGCGAGATGCAGTGTATTCACATTGCCCTTCACTAATCGCATCATGATTGACGTGTGCCGTAATGAATACAAAGTCACATTCTTATCTGTTTGTTCTGGAATACCTGTTCTCTCAAGTATTTCTCTAAACAACCTTCCTATCACTGACATTGCAGTATCTCTAACTTTGTATTGCGGAAAGAACACATACTCGTCAGGAGATATCTTCTTTTGAGTTTGTAATCTCAGTGCACAGAGTTGTTTGTAGATACCGACTGTTGCGGGCATTGCTTGCACTTCGTTTGCAGTTGTCTTAGTTGCGGGATGACTTAGAACTATCCACTCGTCTTTTCCTACTTTTTTAATATTGACGTGTTTATGTTTCAACACTCGCAAGTCTGATGGTCTGATGAAAGAATTCACCATGAACTGAATCAAAAACTTCATCTCGAGAGTGATTGTTACTCCTCTCACAACTGTTTGTTCTGATGCACACACTTCACTCATTCGAACAAGTGATTCGTATTCTTCATCAGTTAAATAATCTCGTTTCTGACTTGTTTGCAATTTGCCATGCACTTTGGGGAAAACTGGCAACTTATCGATAAGGTCATTCGCAATCGCAAATTTCAGTATTTTTCTCAGAACAACTAGATAGTGCGTTTGAGTTGCGGAGGAAGAACCGTCCTTCTTCAATGTTGCAAGAAATCGACTGATTTGGGCATTGGTGATGGTTTGGATGTCTTGTTCGCCGAAAAAGGGGATTAATGCGTGATTGAAACGAGATAAGTCGTTTCTATAGGTTTGTTTGAGTTGAGTGTTCTCGACTGAATCTAGATACGCACGACCCACGACTGCGAAGGACTTATTGGTTTCTGATGGGTCTTTGGAAAGCACAGCATTCACGAGTATTTGTTCGTAAAACTTGATGGCAAACTGTTTTGCGACTTTTATACTTTCAGACTTTGTAGACTTGATGTGATATTTGTTTTGATAATAGAGACGGCACCAGTAAAATCTAGAGGCATCTGTCTTGTAGATGACTAATTTACTGGGATAGTTAGGAATCGTTTGGATGGACTCTTTGATAGGAGTCAGTCGATTTCTAGTGGTTTTGGGGTCAGTTTTAGTGCGTTTTTGAGTCATCTGACTTTTATACTCACTTTTATACTATTTGTCCAATATACTTGCAAACTATTGATTTATATAGTATAATTTAAGGTGATTAAAAATCAGGTCTTAATCATAATCCGCAGGTCCGGGGTTCGAATCCCTGATTCGCCACCAAATTCCCCTCTCGC
>JACCDN010618243.1_pt1 | contig 11639 bp, 11 predicted proteins | sample 7441691 | NCBI WGS metagenome assembly JACCDN01 (sample SAMN15323439, study PRJNA562643) | freshwater metagenome | isolation source: river surface water | place: USA:Blue River Watershed | collected 2017-08-16
AACAGGCCGATCGCGTCTTATTACTGGTGGATAGCGGCAGTACCACAGAATTTGAAGCTCATAAAATATGGCCAGAATTTGTCGATAAATTAGAAGATGCCAGCAAACTTACCCTAGTTCGCAACAAGATCGATTTAAGTGGTGAAGCTGCTGGATTAGCCAAACTGGAAAATGATGCTTCTTATATAGGTATAAGTGCTGCGACTGGCGCAGGTATGGAAGACCTGAAACAACATCTCAAAGATATTATGGGTTTCAACAACAGTGGTGAAGGTGGCTTTACCGCGCGTCGTCGTCACTTGGATGCCCTTGAACGCGCACAATCCTTCCTATCCCTAGGCAAGGCTCAATTACACGGCTACGCCGCTGGCGAACTCCTCGCCGAAGACCTACGCCAAGCACAAAATGCCCTGAGTGAAATTACTGGTGAATTTACACCGGATGATTTGCTTGGCCGTATCTTCAGTAGTTTTTGCATAGGCAAATAGCAGCTTCTTTATTAGCACCAGTTCACACCTATTCGTTTCGATTTATATCTGTCCAAATCCCTCCATTCGCTTATTCATTTCTGTGTCTATACTGCTTAATAATTAAGCAGACGATTGCGCCCAGCTATGAATACGACACCTCTAATCAGTAAAACCAAAAACAATGCCGAACCTCTTGTAGCCATTGAACTCTTAGCCGCTTGCCGGATTTTAGTGATTAACGGTAAGGGTGGCTCAGGCAAGACCACCCTTAGTACCAACCTTGCAACTTGGTTAGCGCAACGTGGACAAACTACGGTATTAGTGGATGCAGATCCACAGGGCTCAGCGAGCTATTGGCTGAGTAAACGCGCACCTGAATTACCAAAAATCTTTGGTGTTAAAATTGAATCTAACTGCCGAACTACACGCAGTTTTCAGTGGCGCGCACCTAAATCTACCCGTTGGTTAATTACCGATGCCGCCCCCGGATTATCCGACACAGCCCTGAGCGATATCATCCAAAACCACGATTTAATTATCGTTCCAGTATTACCTTCAGATATAGATATACGTGCAAGCGCGCGCTTTATTGGCGATATTTTATTGACCCAAACCATGCGCCGAGCACGTCGCCCAATTGCGGTAGTTGCCAATCGTGTAAAGCAGCACACTAATGCTTGGCAGGGCTTACAACGGTTTTTATTGAGTCTTAATATTCCCTTTCCCGCAACCCTGCGCGATACCCAACACTATGTAAAAGCCTATAGCGAAGGGCGCGGAATTAGCGATTATCCGCAAAAAAACTACGAACGCGATCGTAATGATTGGGATTTATTACTTCATTGGTTGGATGCTCAAGAGTCATCACAACCCTGTTTTATAGATAAAGATAAAAGCCTTACATCGATTTCTCTCTCTAACGCCTCTTAATTTGTTTACTTCTTCATCAACTACCATTTATTTCGGATATTTTCGAATTTTCTATTACAGACATAATCAACCTTATTAAGACGCCTGTTTCAGTAAACATTACAGTTAAAGTAGTGTTTATACAGACTTGTTTTCATGTTTTTCCACACAGTTACACAGGTTATCCACAAAATAATAGAGATTTACGCTATAAACTCCTGTTTTTACGAGGTTTTTACCTAGTCTTTGATTCTATGTGGGTAATTCTGTGGGCTTAAGGCGTAAAAGCTGGCAGTGGTTTTGGGGATAAGTGTCTTTTTGATACTGATTTGTATAACTAAGGCTTCTACCACCAGCTTATGGGTAGCTTTTCACTAGCTTTCCAGCAGTTTCCCCTAAGGGTTTTACTTCGTATATCCTATTGAATATACTGAAAAAAAGTGATTTATCCACAGAATTATGGCTGTATATTAATTACAACATCTTTTATCTTCTTAAATAACTTTATATATATTTATTTAATTATTTTCCTTTGTTGTAACAGAATAAGTTTTCGTGCAAAAAATAAGCTGATTAAACCCTGTACATGTTTTGTGCAATTGCTCAACTCGCTCTATAATGCGTGCCCTTTTCCAAAAACCCCTATTGGCTGGTTTTTTGAAGAGGAATTAACACCCAATATTTAATCCGCAGTTTTGACTGCAAGGTTGTTGTTCGATGATTTTCCCGGAACGTTTTGATGTGATCGTAATTGGCGGTGGCCATGCCGGTACTGAAGCCTGTTTGGCGGCGGCACGCATGGGCTGCAAAACCCTGTTGCTGACTCACAACATCGAAACTCTCGGCCAAATGTCCTGCAACCCAGCAATTGGCGGCATTGGCAAAAGCCATCTCGTGAAAGAAATTGATGCCCTTGGCGGCGCTATGGCGCTGGCAACCGACAAAGGCGGCATCCAATTCCGTGTGCTCAACGCCCGCAAAGGCCCAGCTGTTCGCGCGACCCGTGCCCAGGCTGACAGAATTCTTTACAAAGCTGCGATTCGCGAAACTCTTGAAAACCAGCCCAACCTGTGGATATTCCAACAAGCCGCTGATGACGTGATCGTCGAGAACGATGAAATCCGCGGTGTGATCACCCAAATGGGTTTGAAATTTCACGCAAACCAAGTGGTGTTAACCGCCGGTACTTTTCTCGGCGGTTTAATTCACATCGGAATGCAAAATTATTCTGGTGGTCGCGCTGGTGATCCGCCGTCAATCGCGCTTTCCAAACGCCTGCGTGAATTGCCACTGCGCGTTGATCGTTTAAAAACCGGAACTCCTCCACGTGTTGACGCCCGCACCGTGAATTTCGACGGTTTGGAAAAACAATGGGGCGATACACCGGTGCCGGTGATGTCTGTGCGCGGCAATCGCGCTATGCATCCGCGCCAAATTTGTTGCTACATGACCCACACCAACGAAAAAACTCACGATGTGATTCGTCGCAATCTGGATCGCTCACCCATGTATTCCGGTGTGATCGAAGGTATTGGCCCGCGCTACTGCCCAAGTATCGAAGATAAAATTCACCGCTTCGCGGATAAAGATTCACACCAAGTGTTTATCGAACCCGAAGGTTTGACCACGCACGAACTTTATCCCAACGGAATTTCCACTAGCCTTCCGTTTGATGTGCAATTAGAAATCGTGCGTTCCATGAAAGGTTTTGAAAACGCGCATATCCTTCGCCCCGGTTACGCGATTGAATATGATTTTTTCAATCCTCAAGATTTGAAACACAGTTTAGAAACCAAAGTGATTGGCGGATTATTTTTCGCCGGCCAAATTAATGGCACTACCGGTTACGAAGAAGCGGGTGCGCAAGGCTTACTTGCCGGTATTAACGCTGCGCTGCGCGCGCAAGAAAAAGATAGCTGGTGCCCAGAGCGCGACCAAGCTTACGTCGGTGTGTTGGTTGACGATTTAATTACCCTCGGCACCAAAGAACCCTACCGCATGTTTACCAGCCGCGCGGAATATCGTTTGTTATTGCGCGAAGATAACGCCGATTTGCGTTTGACTGAAAAAGGTCGCGAACTTGGTTTGGTTGGCGATGAACAATGGCAAGCCTTCTGCGAGAAACGCGAAAATATCGCGCGCGAACAAGAGCGGTTGAAATCCACTTGGATTCAAGCGGGTTCACCGGAAGCCGAAAAAGTGGAGGCTATTATCAACACCAAATTAATTCGCGAATACAGTTTGCACGATCTATTAAAACGCCCGGAATTAACCTACGGTGATGTTGCTACTTTGAAAGGCGAGGCAGTGAACGATGAATACGTCGCTGAGCAAATTGAAATTGCTGCGAAGTATTCTGGCTATATAGATCGCCAACAAGAAGAAATTGATCGCTTGCGCGCTTATGAAAATACCATATTGCCAGATGATTTTGATTACAGCTTGGTAGAAGGCCTTTCCAACGAGGTGAAACAAAAATTGTCCGCTGCGCGGCCGCAAACGCTCGCGCGTGCACAGCGTATTTCTGGCATTACGCCAGCGGCAATATCACAATTGCTGATGTATTTGAAAAAGCATGGCATGTTGAAAAGAATGAAAGCAGAAGATGGTGTAGAGCAACAAGCGTCGTAATTAACGTCTGTTAAAAAATAAATTTTCCGCTTCGCGGGATTACTGGCACTTTGCTAACTAGCTGTAATTAATAAAAGAGTTTTATCCAGTGAGTGAATTAGAAAAAGATCTGCGTGACATTCTAGTTCAGGGCGCAAACGAGATGAAGGTCGCCTTGTCCGAGCCGCAAATTAGCAATTTGTCAGCTTATATCCGCGAGTTCGATAAATGGAACAAAGCTTATAACTTGTCGGCAATTCGGGATATTCGCCAAATGGTTGCACGCCACTTGTTAGATAGCTTGAGTGTGGTGCCCTATTTTTTAGAGAATAAACATTCAACAGAAAATGTTATTGATGTAGGTACAGGCGGCGGATTGCCGGGGATTCCTTTAGCCATAATGTTTCCCGAAAAAAAATTCACGCTGCTCGATAGCGCTGGAAAAAAAACGCGATTTTTATTTCATGTGAAAACACTATTGAAATTGGAAAACGTCAGTGTTGAAAATCGACGTGTGGAAGAATTTCAACCGGTGAAAAAATTTAATACAGTCATCAGTCGTGCCTTTGCAAGCTTGCAAGATATGACAGAAGGTTGTTCGCACCTACTGGAAACCGATGGTGTATTTTTGGCGATGAAAGGGATCTATCCGCAAGATGAGCTTGCACCCATTGCCGATAAAATTGAATTATTGGAAAGTATAAAATTAGATGTTGCAGCAACCGACGGTGAACGCCACCTATTGGTATTGCAAACCAAACAATAAATTTTGAAGCCACTGTGTGGTTAAAGGATTTTCACTTGACCAAGATATACGCAATTGCAAATCAAAAAGGCGGTGTGGGTAAGACCACCACCTGTGTGAATCTTGCCGCTTCATTGGTCGCGACCAAAAAGCGAGTCTTGCTCGTGGATCTTGATCCGCAAGGTAATGCCACCATGGGTAGTGGTGTGAATAAAAATGAAATCGAAAAATCCATTTATGATGTGCTCACCGAGCGCGAGCACATTAAAGATTGTTTGGTGCTTTCAGAAAGTGGTAAGTATCAAGTGCTACCAGCGAACGGTGATCTAACGGCAGCAGAAGTTGAAATGCTCGCGCTCGATAACAAAGAGCGCCGCTTGCAAAACGCGTTGAATCAAGTGAAAGATGATTTTGATTATATTTTGATTGACTGCCCTCCCTCCCTCAACATGCTCACGCTGAATGCGATGACAGCATGCAACGGTGTGATCATTGCGATGCAATGTGAATATTATGCATTGGAAGGTTTATCGGCATTAGTGAATACGATCAACCAAATCCAACGCGTGCTGAATCCAGAATTAAAAATCGAAGGATTGCTGCGCACCATGTATGATCCGCGCAATAGTTTGACGAATGATGTGTCTGCACAATTAACGCAACATTTTGGCGATAGACTCTATCGCACCTGTATTCCACGCAACGTGCGTCTCGCAGAAGCCCCCAGTTTCGGTATGCCGGTTTTGGCGTTTGATCGTCAGTCCAAAGGCGCTATTGCTTATCTCGCACTTGCCGGTGAAATTCTGCGTCGCAACGAAGCCGCAACCAAATCAGCTGCTGCAGCTGAAACCGCACACTAAAAATTAAAAAGGTTTATTTGAATGTCGATAAAACGCAAAGGCTTGGGAAAAGGTTTGGATGCGCTTTTAAGTGCGGGCCTCGGTGTAACCTCTCCGGCGCCGGATATGCCAGTTGTGCCCGGTGAAGCTGATACTAAATTTGATTACCGCGATGGCAAGTTAGCGCATTTACCGATTGAGTTGATTCAGCGCGGAAAATATCAACCGCGCCGCGATATGAATCAGGAAGCGCTGGAAGAATTAGCCGAATCGATTAAAGCCCAAGGTGTGATGCAGCCGATTGTGGTGCGTTCGATTGGCGAAGGTCGTTACGAAATTATCGCCGGTGAACGCCGTTGGCGCGCAACCCAAATTGCGGGCTTGGATCGCATTCCCGTTGTGATTCGCGAAGTACCGGATGAAGCTGCCATCGCCATGGCGCTGATTGAAAACATTCAGCGAGAAAATTTAAACCCCATCGAAGAAGCTGTAGCCCTTAAGCGCTTGCAAGATGAGTTCGAATTGACTCACGCGGAAGTCGCGCAAGCGGTGGGTAAATCCCGTGCAACCGTGACAAATCTCTTGCGTTTGATCGCGCTCAATGACGAAGTGAAGACTTTGCTGGAACATGGCGACCTGGAAATGGGCCATGCCCGTGCCATTCTGACCTTGGAAGCCAATGTTCAGCGCGATATTGCTCGCCAAATTGTCGCCAAAGGTTTATCGGTTCGCCAAACTGAAGCCTTGGTTCGTGTCTATCAGGAAGGCAAAAAGGACGCAAAAGCTAATCCTGTCGCTGCCCCATCTGCCGATATTCGTCGTTTGGAAAATAGCCTTTCAGAAAAACTGGGTGCCGCGGTGGAAATTCAGCAGGGCACCAAGGGTAAAGGTAAGTTAGTAATCAGTTACAATTCGCTTGACGAATTGGATGGGATTTTGGTTCATATTCAATAGTTGCCATTGAAATAGGCGAAGCGCGAGAGCTTTTGCCGTTTTTGTAAAGAATTGGCAAGGGTGTGTAGTTGATGCGGGTGACCTTTGTCACTATAATGCCTGCGCCAAAATTGAGCGGTAAATCGGGTTGGTTGTTACATAAAGTAATAACAATCGGGTTTGACAAGCCAGACAAATCAAGAGACAAGCAAATTGACGAGTTCTAAAAGCCCGTCCCCTGCGCCCTGTTGTGTAGAGCCCAAAGGTCGTGTTTTTGCATTGCAAATTGTCGCCGCTCAAGTAGTCGCTAGTTGTGTGCTAAGCCTTTTGGGTTTGGTCATAAGTAGCCAAGTCGCCATTGCAATCCTAGTGGGTGGAGTAATTTGCTCGTCAGCCAATCTTTGGCTTGCGATTGTGGCCTTTCGTCCTGCGTTGGGGAAACCACCGGGGGAGGTTTTGGCTGCCTTTTATGTTGGTGAGATTGGTAAATTTGTTGTTACTGCGTTGCTTTTCTTGATAGTCTTCACGCAGTTCACTGTATTTAAACAGCCACTCTATGCCTTCCTGATTTTTATGGCCTATGCCTTGGTGCAATCCATGGCGTGGGTTTATCCCTTGGCTCGTAGCAAGCTCCTCAAGAGTGCTCGCCGAGGTTGATGAAAAAAGTTTTTTAATTTTGATTGGGATTAACTAGATGTCAGACGTTGAACACGCAGCTGAGCACCACGAAGCGCTCACTTCATCACAGTATATTCAGCACCATTTGACCAATTTGACCTATGGTCAGTTGCCCGATGGTTCTTGGGGTTTTGCCGCTAATGCTGCAGAAGCTAAATCTATGGGTTTTTGGGCGCTTAACGTCGATACCATGGGTTGGTCATTATTTCTTGCAGTCGTCTTCTTTTTGATCTTCCGCAGTGTTGCTAAAAAAATCACCAGCGATGTTCCAACCGGCACGCAAAACGCCGTTGAAATGGTGATTGAGTTTGTCGAAGACAACGTTAAAGGTATGTTCCCCTACAAAAACAAAATGATTGCCCCTATGGCACTCACCATTTTTGTTTGGGTGTTCTTCATGAATGCGATGGACTTATTTGCTATCGACTTGTTGCCAGAGATCGCCAAATTTATTGGTGTTCAATTTGGCGCAAATCCGCATGAAGTTTTCTTTAAAGTGGTGCCCTCCACTGATCCAAATATCACCTTGGGCATGGCCTTCTGTGTATTTGGTCTGATTCTTTGGTACAGCATCACGCAAAAAGGTTTGTTGGGTTTTATTAAAGAATTAACCTTGCACCCGTTCAGTAGCAAAAACGTGGTTGTTCAAACCTTGTTTATTCCAGTGAACTTTGTTCTTGAATTGCCAACCTTGCTCTCTAAACCGGTATCATTAGGCCTACGTCTATTCGGCAACCTTTACGCAGGTGAGATTATCTTTATCCTGATTGCAATTATGTACGGTGCTGGCTTTGTGTTTGCTGGCTTCGCTGGCTTGATTCAAATTATGTGGGCTCTGTTCCATATTTTGATTATTTATTTACAAGCTTTGATCTTTATGATTTTGACGATCGTGTACATGAGCTTGTCGTATCAAACCGATGAGCAGCACTAATTTTTGTTTTGATTTTGTTTTTTGTTTTAACTTTTGTAACTTTAACTTTGTAGGAGAAATACAGTGTCAGAAGCAGCAGCTTTATTAGTTTTGGCAGGTGCCTTGGTTATCGGTTTGGGCGCAGTTGGCGCAGCAATCGGCGTGGGTATCCTGGGTGGTAAGTTCTTGGAAGGCGGCGCTCGTCAACCAGAGTTAATCCCAATGTTACGTACTCAATTCTTCGTTGTAATGGGTCTTGTTGACGCCGTTCCAATGATCGGCGTTGGTATCGGCATGTACATTTTGTTCGCACTCGGCGCTTAATTTTTACGCCGACGATATTAACTCCTTTAATAAAGGCATTTAAACGTGAACATTAATGCAACGTTAATTGGCCAAATGGTGGCTTTCGCCATCTTTATCTTTCTCACCATGCGTTTCGTATGGCCACCCATTGTTGCGGCAATGGCTGAGCGTACTAAGCGAATTGCTGACGGCCTTCAAGCTGCAGACAGAGCTGAGAAAGATCTTGAATTGGCTAAACAAAAAGTGGCTGAGCAACTGACTTCTGCAAAGAAAGAAGCTGCCGCCATTATTGATTCTGCTAACAAGCGCGCTATTGAAATTGTTGAAGAAGCAAAAGCAAAAGCCCTTGTTGAAGCTGGTCGTGTTAAGGCCTCTGCAGAAGCGGAAATTGAACAGGCTACTAGCCGCGCGAAAGAAGAATTGCGTAGCAAAGTGGTTGTTCTTGCTCTGGCGGGTGCAGAAAAGATCCTAGGATCTTCTATCGATCAAAATGCTCACAACGAGTTGGTAAATAAACTCGCTGCTGAATTGTAATTGAGGTTGATATGGCTGAACTAACCACCTTGGCTAGACCCTATGCCAAAGCAGCATTTGAATACGCCTTGACTGCAAACACCTTGCAGTCCTGGTTCGAAGCACTGGACGTTTCAGCTGCCGTTGCAGGCCAAGATCAGGTGAAAAAAGCCCTAGGCGCATCTGGTTTATCTGCAGAGCAAAAAGCTGCCGTGTTTGTACAAGTTTGTGGTGAAAAAATGGATGAAAAAGTTAAGAACTTCATCCATACCCTTGCTAGCAACAAGCGTCTCGCGTTGTTGCCTTACATCCGCGACTTGTTCGCCAAGATGAAAGCCCAGCAAGAAAAAACAATCGAAGTTGAGATCACAGCAGCTTACGAGTTGCCTGTTGACTTGATTAACAAATTGGCTCAATCACTAAGCGCCAAATTGAATCGTAAGATTGACGTGAACAGCTCGGTTGATGCGAGTCTGTTGGGCGGTGTGGTTATTCACACCGGTGACATGGTAATCGACGGTTCAGTCCGTGGTCGCTTGGCGAAACTCGCCGAAGCATTGAAATCCTAAGTCTAGGATCGAGGAACAGAGCATGCAGCAACTGAATCCTTCTGAAATCAGTGAAATTATCAAGAAGCGTATTGAGAGTCTTGAATTTTCTACAGAAGCTCAAAACGAAGGTACCGTAGTTTCCGTAACTGACGGTATTATTCGTATTCACGGTCTTGCCGACGTAATGTACGGCGAGATGATTGAATTTGAAGGCGGCGTTTACGGGATGGCACTGAACTTGGAGCGCGACTCCGTAGGTGCAGTAATTCTCGGTGACTACCGCGGAATTGCCGAAGGTCAAAAATGTAAGTGTACCAGTCGTATTTTGGAAGTACCTGTTGGTCCAGAATTGCTTGGTCGCGTAGTTGATGCCCTCGGTAACCCAATCGACGGTAAAGGCCCACTGAACACCAAAATGACTGACGCAGTTGAAAAAATTGCTCCAGGCGTAATTTGGCGTAAATCAGTAGACCAACCGGTACAAATCGGTTTGAAAGCAATCGACGCCATGGTTCCAATTGGTCGCGGTCAACGTGAGTTGATCATCGGTGACCGTCAAATTGGTAAAACTGCCATCGCTGTTGATGCCATCATCAACCAAAAAGGTTCTGGCATTAAGTGTATCTATGTCGCCATCGGCCAAAAGGCCTCTTCTGTTGCAGCAGTAGTGCGCAAGTTAGAAGAAAACGGCGCTATGGATCACACTGTTGTGATCGCGGCTACCGCTTCTGATCCAGCAGCTATGCAATTCTTGGCTCCATTTACCGGTTGCACCATTGGTGAGTACTACCGTGACCGTGGCCAAGATGCCTTGATTATTTATGACGACTTGACCAAGCAAGCTTGGGCTTACCGTCAAATCTCCTTGTTGCTGCGTCGTCCTCCGGGCCGCGAAGCTTACCCAGGCGATGTATTTTATCTCCACAGCCGTCTGCTCGAGCGTGCTTCTCGCGTAAGCGAAGACTACGTAGAGAAGTTCACCAAAGGTGAAGTGAAAGGCCAAACCGGTTCATTGACCGCGTTGCCAATCATTGAAACTCAGGCTGGTGACGTGTCTGCATTCGTTCCAACTAACGTAATTTCGATTACCGACGGCCAGATCTTCTTGGAATCGTCCATGTTCAACTCAGGCGTACGCCCTGCGATGAACGCCGGTATTTCGGTATCGCGTGTAGGGGGTGCAGCACAAACTAAAGTTATCAAAAAGCTTGCCGGTGGTATTCGTACCGCATTGGCGCAATACCGTGAATTGGCTGCGTTCTCGCAGTTTGCATCAGATTTGGACGAAGCGACCAAATCACAATTGGAACACGGTCAACGTGTTACTGAATTGATGAAGCAAAAGCAATTTACTCCATTGAGTGTTGCACAAATGGCATTGGTATTGTTCGCCGCTAACGAAGGTCATTTGAAAGACATCGAAGTTAGCAAAGTGCTCGATTTTGAAGCTGCCCTGCTCTCATTCGCTAAAACTGAATACGCTGACACTATGAATCACATAGATGCCACCGGTGATTGGAATAGCGAGTTGGAAGGCAAGTTCAAAGAGCTGGTGACCAAACTGAAAGCAAGCCGCACCTGGTAATTAAAGGTGCTCGCAGAGCACCTTTTTAACTGAGTCTTTGAGTATGGCAAGCACAAAAGAAATTCGGACGCAGATATCGAGCGTCAAAAGCACGCAAAAAATTACCAGCGCGATGGAAATGGTCGCCGCGAGTAAAATGCGTCGTGCGCAAGAGCGTATGCAATTGGGTAAGCCTTACGCCAATCGCATGCGTGATGTAATTGGGCATTTGGCTAACGCCAATCCTGAATACAAACACCGTTTTATGAAAGAGCGCCCCGTTAAGCGCGTTGGTTACATCTTGGTTTCAAGCGATCGTGGTCTTTGTGGTGGTTTGAACGCTAACGTGTTCAAAAACTCCATCAAGAGTATGAAGACTTGGGCAGATCAAGGTATAGCCATAGATTTGTGCTTGATCGGAGCGAAAGCTGCTGCGTTCTTTAAAAGTTTTGGCGGTAATGTGGTCGCGTCCACTCGTGACCTCGGCGAAGCACCCACCGTTGCGGATTTGATCGGCAGCGTGAAGGTGATGTTGGATGGATTTGAAGAAGGCAAGATTGATAAGTTGTTTATCGTAAGCAACGAATTCGTCAACACCATGACTCAAA
>JACCDN010616431.1_pt1 | contig 11638 bp, 7 predicted proteins | sample 7441691 | NCBI WGS metagenome assembly JACCDN01 (sample SAMN15323439, study PRJNA562643) | freshwater metagenome | isolation source: river surface water | place: USA:Blue River Watershed | collected 2017-08-16
ACACGTGTATGCCCACCCGGGCGAATATCAGGCGTCGGTGACAGTGTCTTCGCACGTATGGTCGGCTTCGGATACGGTAAAGGTAGTGGTGGAGGAGCCGGCATTTTTTGTGCGTGCTGCAGCGGCGTATGCACAAGGCGAAGATTTTCGCGGCTTTATAACCCTCACCAATACTGCAAAGAGTTCGGCGCAACTCGATGGTTTCCGCTTGGTGTTGAAGAATTCTGCACTGGTCGAACGTGCCCAATTTACTATTCCTGAGCATACGTTGGTAGGTTCAAAGAGTGATCTTGCGTTCAGTCTTGCGCGCGTGTTCCCGCGAACAGACGCTGCGGTAGGTAGATTGATGCATGTGCCAGGTCAACTGACCATTTCGCTCGAATATCCAAATGGTCGACTGGTAAACAGCGTGTTACTTATGGGAATTAAGCCGATCATGTTCACACCGGGCGAACGAGGGTATCAAACACCCCGGGGTGATAGTGCTGAAAAAGATAGTAAGGGCGGCTCTCGTAATACCACGGCTCGCATTTGCCACTACGAATAACCGGCCGTATCATAGGGGAATGGAGCATAAAAAGCGCATTCTCGTGTATGCGGTCAATTACTACCCGCGTTTTGTGGGTGGTGCTGAGGTTGCACTCAAAGAGCTTATTGAGCGCCTTACGCCGCATGGGTATGAATTCGACATTGTAACGCTTGGTTTTGAGCGAGCATTGCCACGCGTCGAGCGTATGGGTGCGGCTACTGTGCATCGCATCGGCTGGACGGCGAATCGCCAGGTGACGCCAGATTCAATATCGTTTTGGCTTTCGCTTAATAAATATTTCATGCCGATCACAGGCCTTATAGCGGGTGTGCGTTTGGCGCGTGCGCATAAGTACGATGCGGTGTGGTCTATGATGGCTTCGTACAATTCGATAGCTGCTCTCTTTGTGTCGTGGTTCACAAAGCTGCCACTCATGCTCACCCTACAAGAGGGAGATCCGTTCGAACATATTCGTCGTAACGCCCGGCCAATTTTGCCGCTCTATCTTTTGTTGTTTAAGCGTGCTGTACGCATTCAAACAATTTCTACCTATTTACGCGTTTTTGCACAGACAATGGGCGCAACGTGCCCGATTACCGTGGTGCCGAATGCGGTTGACTACGCACATTTTGCCAAGGAAATTTCAGCCGATGCTCGTGCACAAACACGCGCACGTTTCCTAAAGGGTGGGCAAGATACTATTTTGATTACCACTTCGCGCCTCGTAGAGAAAAACGGCATTGCCGATATTATTAGTAGTTTGTCGTCATTGTCGCCAGAAGTTGTGCTCGTTATTGCTGGCACGGGTCCGCTCGAAAAACAACTCATTCATCACGCACGTACGATTGGGGTAGAGGGCCGAGTGCATTTTGTGGGCTATGTGCCGCATGCTGATTTGCCGGTGCTCGTTCAGTCTGCCGATGTTTTTATTCGCCCATCGCTTTCAGAAGGTTTTGGTAATTCGTTTATTGAGGCCATGGCTGCTCGTGTGCCGGTTATTGCAACGCCGGTTGGTGGAATTGTTGATTTTTTGCACGATGGTCAAACAGGGCTTTTTTGTGACGTTCAAAACCCTCGTAGCATTGCTGACCAGGTGCGCCGCGTTCAGGCAGACCCTGCATTACGCGCACGTCTCATTGCGAACGCGGAACGAATGGTTCGCGAAAAGTACGATTGGTCTGTCATTGTTGCGTCAATGCGCCAGACCTTTTTTGAACCTGTTTTCCGCCGTACTAGAAAGCTACTAAAGCTTGTTATTGCAACAGGAATTTATCCGCCCGATGTTGGTGGTCCTGCTCAGTACGCGAAGCGCGTAGAAATGGTGTGGCGCGAACAAGGTCACAAGGTGAGTGTGGTAGCGTTTCGCCTGGAGCGAAAATTGCCAACGGGCCTCCGTCATCTTTTGTATTTTATGCGCGTCCTACCACGCCTTTTGGGTGCAGATGCAGTGCTCGCGCTCGACACGTTTAGTGCGGCATTTCCTGCCGTGTGCGCAGCGCGTTTACTGAATGTGCCGGTTACGATTCGTACCGGTGGCGACTTTGTGTGGGAATGGTATGTGGAACGAACGGGTGATTTAGTATTGCTCAAGGATTTTTACGGGACACGCCAGCAGCGTTGGTCGTCAAAGGAGCGCATCATTTACAAAGCAAGTCGCTGGACAATGCAATCGGTACGCCAGGTAGTGTTTAGTACGGCATGGCAGCGCGATATTTTTGTGAAGGCGTATGACCTCGACCTCAAGAAGACGTCACTCGTCGAAAACTACATTGGTCCAAAACAGCACTCGTTTGAGCCGGTCGCTAAAAACTTTATTGCAGCAACACGCCCACTTAAGTGGAAGAACGAGGCTCGAGTGCGCGCGGCATTTGCTCGTCCAGAAGTGGTGCAGACGGGCGCCTTCCTCGACACGGAGCGCAAGCAGTTTGATCAATTTATGGACCACATGGCTTCGTGCTACGCGGTGATCCTTGTGTCGCTTGGTGATATTAGTCCAAATATGATTCTCGACGCTATTCGCCACAACAAGCCATTTATCGTCACGCGCGAGAACGGCATCACTGAACGCATTAAAGACTGTGCAATCTTTGTTGACCCAGAGAACGAGGCAGACATTGCCGAAAAAATTGTATGGCTCAGCAAGCCAGAGAATTATGCGATGCAAAAGGCAAAAGTTGAAGCATTTACCTTCCAGCATTCGTGGGAAGAAATTGCCGATGAATTACTCGCTCACATGAAACACACATGAACGTTGTAATGATTTCGACAGACCGTTCAATCTTCCAGCCGGGAAGCGCCACATACGCGCGGCATGTTGAATACGCGAAAGCTTTCGGCGCACTTCATGTGGTGGTCTTTGCTCGCGCCAGTGCCGGTCTCGAAGAAATGAATCCAACGCCGCACCTCCACTTGTATCCAACTAAATCGCGCCATCCGTTTTTGTATGTGTTCGATGCATACGGAATTGCAAAGCGTGTTATTGGTATGCTTCGCGAAAAACCAAGCCTCACTACGCAGGATCCGTTTGAAACAGGCCTTGTCGGCATGTTGCTCAAGAAGAAATTTGGCATTACGCAGTTTGAGACGCAGCTCCACACCGATCCATTTTCTGTGTATTATCCGCGCGCTCATGCATTAAACCGTGTGCGTCGTGTTATTGCGTCGTTCGTACTCCGCCAAGCTACGCACATTCGCGTAGTTTCAGAGCGTGTCAAAAAAAGTTTGGTCAAGCGCGGCTTTCCGGTTGTGGTGGAGGTTCGTCCGATTCGTATTGATGAAGAGCGTATTCGCCATGCAAAGGATTCATTTTCTTTTACTGACGAGTACGCGCGATTTTCGCGCTCGATTATTACCGTGGGCCGTCTTGAGCACGAGAAAAATCTCTTTTTTGCAATTGATGCCGTAGCGGCCCTTCAGGAAAAATCTTCAAACGGCAAAGAAATTGCCTACACGCTCATTGGTTCAGGAAGCCTTTCGGCCGAGCTCAAAAAATATGCAGAGAAAAAACTCTTACCCGGCACCTTTTTTATGCGCGGCGCGCTTTCACCAGAAGATGTGTGGACGTACATGCGATACAGTATTTTATTGCACACATCGCTTATTGAAGGCTACGGTTTAGTGCTCAAAGAGGCTGCGCTGAGCGGTGCGCGCATTGTGACGAGCGATGTTGGCATTGCGCCAGAATTATTGGGTGAATATGGTCCTGGCCGTGTGTATATGTACGAGCAGGAAAATATCGAGGACTGCTGCGACGGTCTGGTAAAAATGTGCCTATGAAATTACTCCTTATAACTCAGGCAATCGATCAAAAAGATCCATACCTCAGTTTTTTCTATGAGTGGATGGTTGAATTTGCGCGCGAGGCTGAGCACATTCACGTCATTTGTCTCAAGAAGGGTGTGGTTGGTGCGGTGCCGGCAAATGTTACTATTCATTCGCTTGGTAAGGAAGATGGTGTTTCGCGCTCCACCTACGTGATGCGACTTTTTCAGTATGTATGGACATTGCGCGCCGAGTATACACACGTCTTTGTACACATGAATCAAGAGTATGTGCTGCTCTGTGGGTGGCTGTGGCGTGTGCTCGGTAAGAAGATTGCCATGTGGCGCAACCATCAAGATGGTTCGTGGCTTACGAATATTGCAGCTGCATTTACTCATCGACTTTTTTGTACGTCACGATTTTCGTACACAGCGCGCTTTTCAAAGATACGCTTTATGCCAGTTGGGTTTGGCACAGCATTTGTACCAGACACAGGGAAGCGCGTGTCGAAATCAGTATTATTCCTCGGTCGCATTGCTCCGGTAAAGCGCCCGGACATATTGATTCACGCTCTTCAGGAGGTTTATAAAAAGGGAATTCAGTTTACGGCTACGTTTGTTGGGAGCGCGCTTCCAAAAGATACGGCATATGCAGCATCATTGCGCACTCTTGTTGCTGAGGGAGGGGAGGATTTTGCGCGCAGAATTTCATTTGTTGCCGGCGTGCCCCATGACGAAGTTCCGGCCGCATTCCAGCGTCATGACATGTATGTGAACTTAAGCCCGAGCGGCATGTATGACAAAACTATTTTTGAGGCCATGGGCACAGGCACGATCACGTTTACTAATAACGCCAATCTAAAAGGACTTTTTCCCGCAGACATCGAGCGCTATGTAATCTACAAGGAAGCTGATATCGCAGATTTGGCTGAGCATATTGCAGCACTCTTACAGGCGCCGGCGCAGGATATTGAGCGTGTTCGTGCGGCTCAGTATGAGTATGCAACGAGCCAGCACAGTTTGCGTGCCCTCACAAAGAAACTATTTAGCGAGTTAGGGAAGCTGCGTGGCTAGGGTGAATGTGGTATATTTCTAGTGCTATATAAACATATGAATAAAACATTACGCGCAATAATAATTGCTGGGATTTTCACTCTTCCGTTCCTCGTCTTGCCGGCTTTTAACTTTAGTACATGGAACTTGCTTGGTCATGATTGGTTCCGCTTCGATTCATTTTTCCCGTTTATTACGGGCAAAAATTTTAGCTTCCGCATCATTGTAGAAATTATTACCGCTGCATGGCTCGTGCTCGCTATTCGTGACGAGAAGTATGCGCCTCGTAAGTCGTGGATTACTGTCGGGTTGCTCGCGTTTTTGGGTACCATGCTCGTCTCAACCATCTTGAGTGAGAATCCATACAAGAGCTTCTGGTCAAACTATGAGCGCATGGAGGGGTACGTCACATTGCTCCACCTCGGCGCATATTTCTTTGTGCTCGGTGCAACTTTTTTGGCAGAAAAGACAGAACGTCTCTGGAACTACTTGCTCTACACCATGCTCGGTGCAAACTTCTTTGTGTGTTTATTTGCTGTGTTGCAGGCTACAGGCGAGCTCGTAATTAACCAGGGCGGTATCCGTGTTGATGGAACACTTGGTAACGCTACGTACTTGGCAGGATATGTGCTCGTACATATGTTTATTGCACTGTTCCTTCTTGTCTCAAAGCATCGCTTCCAGGTAAAGAATGCGCTCCTTGTTCCGGTTATCGGCTTTGCTTCGTACATTGCGTATTACGTACTCCACATTTCTGCAACGTACCAGAATGCAGGCAGGGCTGGCCTCATTATTCTCACTATTTCTATTCTCGGTCTATTAGCAGCAGGGTATGCATGGATCCGTCAGAACAGAGCACCATTGCCTGCGTGGGTTGGTCGCGTGGTACTTGGTATTGTTATGCTTTCACAGTTGTATGTATTATACCGTTCAGAAACTCGTGGTGCAGCGCTTGGTCTTATTGTTGGGTTGCTTTTCACGGCCGCATATTTTGCGTTTTCAAAGAAGGTTCATGAGAACTACATGCTTGCTGGTCGCATTGCACTCGGAGGTTTGGTGCTCGTTCTCGGACTTCTCGTTGGATTTAAAGACACACAGATCCTTCGTGAGAATACTTTCTTTGCTCGTGTTCGACCGCTCCTCACGTTGGATGTTCATAAAATTGTTTCGACAGAATTCAAATCTCGTGCAGCGATCTGGTCAATGGCAGCGAAGGGAGGTGCTGAACGCCCACTATTTGGATGGGGCCAGGAGAGCTTCAACTACTTGTTCTACAAACATTACACGCCAAACATGTACGACCAAGAGGCGTGGTTTGATCGTGCTCACAATGTGTTCATGGATTGGTTTACAGCTGGTGGAGTGCTCGGTCTTCTTGCGTACTTGTCGTTGTTTGCTGCGCTTCTCTATTATATTTGGAGAAAGCCTGGCTTCCTTACGTCATTCCTAGGTCGTGAGCCGTTTACAATTGAGGAACGTGTGGCGATGACAGCGCTATTGATCGCATATTTCGTACACAACATCTTCGTCTTCGATAATCTCATTAGTTATATCTTCTTCTTTACCTTCCTTGCATTTATTCATAGTCACTATGAGGGTGGTGCGTATACTAGCCTTGCACAAGCGATCAAGAAGCATCGAGAAATGCTCGAGACAATTGCGGTGCCGGCAATAGTGGTGGTGGCAATTATTGGTTTATTCTATGTAAACTACACACCACTCATGAACTCGCTTAAGTTGAGTGCGTCACTTTCGCCAATGTCTCCGCAGGCTGGGGGAATTCAAAAAAACATTCAGATGTTTAATGAGCTTGCGAGTGATTCATTCTTTGGTCGCTATGAAGCACGTGAACAGATTGTCCTTTTGGCGAGCCGCCTAGCATCTATTGGACCAGACCGTTTTGACCCAGCGATTAAAGACCAGATCTATTCGTTGGCATATACCGAAATGAAAAAGCAGCTCGACGAAACTCCAAACGACGCTCGCTACTATTACTTTATGACGGGTCTCCTCACGGTATATGGTCGCTTTGCAGAAGCGTTGCCAATTATTGAAAAGGGCGTAACGCTTTCTCCAAACAAGCAGCTCCTCATCTCAAATTACGCTACGGTATTGTTCCGTCTCGGCCAAAAGGAAAAGGCACTCGAGCAGTTTAAGAAGGCATTTGAACTCGACACTAACTACACTGCTGCAGGTATTCAGTATTTTGCAGCAAAGGAAGATTTTCCTAAGCTTATTGAGCAAATGGAAAAGTATGTGGCAGACGCTCCTGGCGATACCCAAATGCTCTTTAATTTGGGCTACTACACTGCAAAGAATGGTGACAAAGAAAAGGCAAAAGTTATTTTCCAGCGCGTACTTGCTCAGGATCCAAACTTAGCGCCACAGATTGAGCAGACCATGAAGGACTTGCGCATCAAATAGTCGGTAGTATAATAGATTCGTGAGTGCCATAAGCGTGGCGCCAAAAACGAATGACGTAAGCCCCCGCCTTGGCGGGGTTTTGCGTTTCTGGGGAGGTAAGTTGATTGCGTGGCATGCGTATGTGGTATACTTTTTAGGTATTGCCCCAAGCCACGGTGAGCGACCGCACTCACATCATTCATTTGTTTTGGAGCTAGCTTCGCTCACCATGATTTCGGGTAATACTTCTTTTATTTTTCACCCATGAAGCACGAGCATACTGTTTCTTTAGCTGCGCATACAACGTTTCGCCTTGGCGGTACTGCCAAGGATTTTTACATTGCACAGTCGCTAGAAGATTTGCGCGAAATCAAAGCAGACATGGGCCGACGTCGTCTCAAGAATTCGCCATTCATTGTGCTCGGTGGTGGTTCAAACATGCTCGTCGGCAATGACGTGACAGTGCCTATTATCAAAAATGAGCTTTATGGCATTAAGCATGTGCCTGTTGATTGGAATACGGTTGAAATCCAGGCAGCTTCTGGCGAATCGTGGGATGCTGTCGTGGCGCTCGCTACTGATAAGGGTTTGTACGGGCTCGAAGTTCTCTCAGGAATTCCAGGCACGGTTGGTGCTGCGCCGGTGCAAAATATTGGCGCGTATGGCAGCGAAGTTCGCGAGACAATTCAATCTGTCGAAGTCTTTGATATGGCCACAGGCGAACTTCGTACGCTCACCAATGAAGAGTGCGCATTTGCATACCGCGACAGCATGTTCAAGCGTCCAGAAAACAAATCACTCATTATCACCAAAGTTATTTTTCATGTTACTAAAAACGGGCGAGTGAATATTGGCTATAAAGATCTTAAAGAATATTTCAAGGATCGCATGTCGTCGACCGTTACACCGCAGGAAGTGCGCAAGGCAGTGCTTGAAATCCGCGCAGCAAAATTGCCAAACATCGCAGAAATCGGCACCGCAGGATCATTTTTCAAGAATCCATTTATTTCGCGCGATCATTACGAAACGCTGCTCAAGGAATATCCAAAAATGCCTGGATTTATTGAAGGAACGCCTGGGCATGAACGTGTCAAAATTCCACTCGCTTGGATTCTCGACAATGTGTGTGGCCTAAAAGGTTGGAAGAATGAGGTCGGAACTGTTGGTCTGTACGAAAAGCAGCCGCTCGCAATTGTGCATTTTGGCGGTGGTACTGCAGAGCACGTGGCAGATGTCGCTTGGCACGTAGCAGATCAGGTCTATAAAAAAACAAAAATAAAGATAGAGTGGGAGGTAGAGGCGGTCGGTCTCGATACGCAAAAGGCGTATTAGGCCTGTGCCAGAGCGCGCCTTTAAAGGGTGGTCTCGTGGGTCAAAATATGCTACCATAGGGCCCTATATGGAATGGTTTAAAAAACTTTTTGGCGACGAAAGCGAGAAAACCGTAATGCGTTTGCGCCCCCTTGTTGAGCAGGTAAATGCCCTTGAATCTACCATTCAGGCTCTTTCTGATGCTGCTCTCAAAGACAAAACAGCAGAATTCAAGAAGCGCCTCGCTGATGGTGCCTCTCTCGACGACATTACTGCCGAAGCGTTCGCAGTAGTTCGTGAAGCAGCTCGTCGCACACTCGGCCAGCGACACTTTGATGTGCAAATGATCGGCGGTGCAGTTATCCATCGTGGTGGCATTGCAGAAATGCGTACCGGTGAAGGTAAGACACTCGTGGCAACCTTGCCGGCTTACCTTAACGCGCTCGTGGGTAAGGGTGTGCACGTGGTGACGGTGAACGACTACTTGTCACGCCGCGACGCTACCTGGATGGGTCAGATTTATGCAGCACTCGGACTTTCTGTCGGCGTGCTCAGTCACGATGCTTCATTTTTGTACGACCCAGAACATAAGGCTCTTGCCAGTGAACCAAACGGCACTACTCCAGAAGCTGCAGCAAAAATTGAGAAAGAACAGGATGAACTTGGCGCCTTTAAAGTGGTGCACGAATTTTTGCGCCCATGCTCACGCCGTGATGCCTATCTTGCTGATATTACGTACGGTACCAACTCGGAATTCGGCTTCGACTATTTGCGCGACAATATTGAATACGACCCAGCCAATGTTCGCCAGCGTCCGTTCTACTATGCCATTGTCGACGAAATCGACTCTATTTTGATCGACGAAGCCCGCACGCCGCTCATTATTTCTGCTCCAACCGCAGACTCAGACGATTTGTACAAACAATTCGCTGTTATTGCGCGTGATCTCGTGCAAGACGTTGATTTCAAAGTGGATGAAAAATTCCGAGCCATTAGTTTGACTGACTCCGGCATTAGCAAGGCAGAGAAAGCGCTCGGCGTCGAAAATATTTATACAGAAAAGGGAGTAAAGTACGTGCATCACCTTGAAACTGCAGTGCGTGCAAAGGCCCTTTACCAGAAAGACAAAGCGTACGTAGTTCGCGACAACGAAGTAATGATTGTCGATGAGTTTACTGGCCGTTTGCAACCAGGTCGCCGCTGGTCAGAAGGTCTACATCAGGCCGTAGAAGCAAAAGAGGGCGTGCTCGTGCAAAAAGAATCTCGCACCTACGCATCTATTACATATCAAAACTTTTTCCGCCTCTACAAAAAATTGTCGGGTATGACCGGTACCGCACTCACTTCAAAAGAAGAATTGTTCAAAGTGTACGGCTTAGACACCGTCGTAATTCCTACTAATAAGCCAGTCGCGCGTGTTGACCATGACGATCTTATTTTTCAAACAGAAGCCGGCAAATTCCGTGCAATTGCCCGCAAGGTAAAGGAGCTGCATGAAAAGGGTCAGCCAGTACTCATTGGTACCGTTTCTATTGAAAAGAACGAGCTTCTCTCACAGTACTTGAAGCGAGAGGGAATTCCTCATCAAATGTTGAACGCAAAACCTCAGCACGCAGAACGTGAAGGTGAAATTGTGGCGCAGGCTGGTCGCAAGGGCGCAGTAACAATTGCCACAAACATGGCTGGTCGTGGTGTCGACATTAAGCTCGGCGGTAACCCTGCAACTCCAGAACAGTACGAAGAAATTAAATCGGTCGGCGGTCTCTTTGTGCTCGGTACTGAACGTCACGAGGCGCGCCGCATCGACAATCAGCTTCGAGGCCGTTCTGGTCGCCAGGGTGACCCTGGTGCTACTCAGTTTTTTGTATCGCTCGAGGATGATTTGATGCGCATCTTTGCCTCAGACACGATTAGTAAGATGATGGGCCGCTTTGGCATTCCAGAAGATCAGCCAATTGCTACCGGCATCATTACACGTTCACTCGAAAGCGCTCAAACAAAAATTGAAGGCTTCCATTTTGATTCACGTAAGCACGTGCTCGAATATGACGACGTCTTGAACTTGCAGCGCCTTACTATTTACAGCAAGCGTCAGCGCATTTTAAACAGCGAGCCACACGCTCTCGATGAGTACATTACTGAACTTACCGCAAATCGTCCTGAAGAAGAACGCGCACGCTTCACTGAAATTATCGAAGAAAAAAAGAAGCAGCTCGGTGCCGACGAATTCGCTCGCGTGATGCGCCGTCTCTTCTTGCAAACGATTGATACTTTCTGGGTAGACCATTTGGAAATGATGGATTACTTGCGTTCAAGTGTACGCTTGCGTGCATATGGCCAGCGTGATCCGCTCGTCGAATACAAGCGTGAAGGTTTGCGCATCTTTAAGGACATGGAAGCGTCAATTTTGCAGCAGATTGCAACCATGGTTCCTGCAATCGGCGCCGGCGCCTTTACCCGAGAAGAACAAGCTCTCAAGAAAACTCAGTCGCAAATGGAACTTATCAGTGACGAAACAGCTAACGGAAAGCCAGCACCTGCGTCACAGGCGAAAGCCCAGGCAAAACCACAGGCGGCCGGACAAACCCGCCCCGTTGTAGCTGGCGAAAACATTGGCCGAAATGACCCATGCCCATGTGGAAGTGGCAAGAAATACAAGAAGTGCCACGGTGCATAATCGGAGCGTAGGCCAGGCATGGTATACTAATTGCATGAAACGGCTCGGTTTTATCGTACTTTTCACAGTGTTTGCGCTCACTACACTCTGGGCATATGCGCGCGTTACCGAAACTGAAATCGCGATTAAAACGCGTCAGCAGCAGACGGGCGTGTACGAAGTGCCGGAGCGCCTCCAAGCGCAAGTTGTAAAATTCCTCGGCGAGCCGGTATTTATGTATCGGTAGCGCGATCAAAAACGCGTCCCTATGTCTCAACCTCACACACATGCGGACTGGAAGTTAACCACCACCTGCGCCCACGCGTGGGAAGCCATGCTTGCGGGTTGTGCTGCCGCGCGTCATACGATTGACCTCGAGCAGTTTATTTTTGAAGATGATCGTATCGGCACACGCTTTGCCGAAGT
>JACCDN011224449.1_pt1 | contig 11638 bp, 10 predicted proteins | sample 7441691 | NCBI WGS metagenome assembly JACCDN01 (sample SAMN15323439, study PRJNA562643) | freshwater metagenome | isolation source: river surface water | place: USA:Blue River Watershed | collected 2017-08-16
AAGCCATTCCTGGGAACAAAGGTCGGCCAATCCCTGCTCTAAATGGCCAAGGCATTGCTAAAAGAATCAAAATCAAAGCAATTACATATAAAATACGAGTAGGACTCGCTTTTGAAGTCTTTTTATATTTTACATGGCCAATGGTGATTAAAACAATGGCCAATAACATAGAAAATATGTGTTCTACTGCCCAAAAGCGACTTGCCGCATCTTTCATCGTAGCTCCCATACCTGCAGCTTGAATCATCTTGATCCCCAAAGGACCTGCGATATATTGATATAAGCCAACTAATAAACTAGCATGAGCACTCATTAAAAGGGTCTTACTTGTCTTTAAAGCGTCCTTTTGAGTAAATAACTTATAAATACTGATGATTAAGGCGATTAAAACGACCCATCTTAAAGTATTGTGTAAATGTAAAAGTCCGTTGTACATATTCTTAGATTTGTTGCTAAAGTAATCAAATAAATTTAAAGTACTTAGTACACCCAGTCTGCAACGAATAAATTAGTATCCCTTGTGCCTTTGTTATTTCTGTTGGAAGCGAAGATGATTTTTTTTCCATCAGGGCTAAACATCGGAAAAGCATCGAAGCCTTTATCTCTACTTATTTTAACTAAGCCGGTACCATCTAAATTGATTAAATACATATTAAAAGGAAATCCTCTCTTATACTCATGGTTGCTACAAAAGATGATCTGTTTGCCATCTGGCGTGAAATTAGGCGCCCAATTGGCTTGACCCAAGTTGGTGATTTGTTTGGCATCTGACCCGTCCACATTGGCTACCCAAACCTCCATATTGGTAGGTGCAACCAACCCCTCTTTTAAAAGGCTTTTGTATTCTGCAACTTCTGCGTCTGTTTTTGGGCGACTCGCTCTCCAAACAATTTTTTTACCATCTGGGCTAAACCAAGCACCCCCATCATATCCTAAAGCATGGGTTACTTTCTTTTCTTTACCAGATGCAATATCCATTACATATAAATCTAAGTCCCCGTCTTTATCACTGCAATAAATCATCTTCTTTCCATCATATGATAATGTGGCTTCTGCATCATAGCCTTTTGCAGTGGTTAATTTTTTAATCACATTACCATTGGTATCTGCCATAAAAATGTCATAGGTATTGTATAAAGGCCAGATGTATTTATTACCATACTTCGCACGATCCACTGGTGGAGGACAGTCCGCACTGCCTTCATGGGTTGATGCATAAATAATGTGTTTACCATCTTTCATGAAATAAGCACAAGTGGTTCTACCCTTTCCTGTACTCACTAATTTATATTTGAAAGGATCTACCTCATTCATTGGAAGATTCCCCATAAAAATTTGATCACAAACAATCCCTTCTTTTGGATTCGTTTTTTGGAAAATAATTCTTTTGCTATCAAAGCTCCAATACGCTTCTGCATTGTCCCCACCGAATGTCAATTGTTGCACATTTTTAAAATGTGTTTCGCCCTCAAATTGAACGGTATCTTTTTGTGCCATGACGCTTAAGCCTGAAATTAGCGCAGCAACAACAAGGATGTATTTTTTCATATGTATTTCTATTGGCCGCAAAAATAGCGCTAATCATTAAAACGAGTAGACTAACTTAAATAATCAAGCCATTTTGAATTTTTTTTGACGAAAAAATGACAGTTCTCTAAAAAAATAAGACCTTTGGACAAATACATTTTATGGCCATCATTGCTCCCTCACTTTTAGCAGCAGATTTTTTAGAACTTGGTAAAGCATGTGCAATGCTCAATGACTCTGAGGCAGCATGGTTTCATTTGGATGTGATGGATGGCGTTTTTGTTCCTAATATTAGTTATGGGTTACCCATCATTGAACAAATCAAAAAAACGACTACTAAAGAAATGGATGTACACTTAATGATTGTGCAACCAGAAAAATATATCACTGCTTTCAAACAAGCAGGAGCAACTATCTTAACAGTACATTACGAAGCATGCCCTCATTTACATAGTACCTTACAACAAATTAAGGCACAGGGGATGAAAGCTGGTGTAGCATTGAATCCCCACACTCCTATCGATGTTTTAAAGGAGATTATTTTTGATATTGATGTGGTTTGTATCATGAGTGTAAATCCAGGTTTTGGAGGACAAAAATTCATTGAGCATACCTATGAAAAAGTAACCGCTTTGAAACAACTAATTAAAGACAAGAAGGCAAGCACCTTAATTGAAATTGATGGTGGGGTAACGATGGACAACGCGGCAAAATTGGTTGCTGCTGGAGCGGATGTATTGGTTGCAGGAACGACTGTTTTTAAAGCGTCCGACCCTATTCAAATAATTGCTAGTTTAAGGAATTGTTAAGCGCTAAATAGCTCCGTCAGTAATCCACATATTGTGCAAATGTTTGACTTGTTTTTGAACAAGTGTAGGTTAAATTGTGTTAGGTAGATAAATCCATCTTCTAAACTTATAAATCATACCGCTTTGACCGAAACCATCATCAACCTAGAATCTGTTAATCCAATTGATTTTTTCGGGGTTAACAATAACAAATTCGATCTCTTAAAAAAGAAGTTCCCGCTGCTAAAAATTTTATCCCGCGGCACCCAAATTAAATTAAGTGGCGCACCAGAACAAATTGACATTGCAAAGGAAAAAATTGGATTGATCATTCAATACATGGAACGCAATGGCCATTTAAGTGAAAACTATTTTGAGCAAATATTAGGCGGCGATGACGCCGAAGTGATTGACAATTTTGTAGATCAAAATCCAAATGAAGTCTTGGTATTTGGACCCAATGGAAAATCTGTGAGAGCAAGAACTGCCAATCAAAAAAAGATGGTGCAGTCTGCAGATAAAAATGATATTGTATTCGCTATTGGACCAGCAGGTACCGGTAAAACATATACTGCTGTTGCATTAGCGGTACGTGCATTAAAAAATAAATTGGTTAAAAAAATAATTCTAACTAGACCCGCTGTTGAAGCTGGAAAAAGTTTAGGTTTTTTACCAGGCGACTTAAAAGAAAAAATTGATCCTTATTTACGCCCATTATATGACGCGTTAGATGATATGATTCCTGCAGACAAATTAGGATATTATATGTCTACAAGAACAATTGAAATTGCTCCACTTGCCTACATGCGAGGACGTACCTTGGACAATGCATTTATTATTTTAGATGAATCACAAAACGCAAACGATCTGCAAATAAAAATGTTTTTAACGCGCATTGGTGCCAATGCAAAAGCGATCATTACAGGTGACCCAACACAGGTAGATTTACCTCGAAACCAAAGAAGTGGTTTAGAAAAAGCAGTTCGTATTTTACAAAATATCGAAGGCATAGCGCATATTCAATTAGACGAGGAAGATGTGGTTCGTCATAAATTGGTGAAAGCCATTATAAAGGCTTATGATAAAGAGCGTGAAAATGAGACAGAAAATGCCTATCATAGATAATTTGATTGAATAAATCATTGATTTTAACAAACAAATGTAGCAGATCTTAATATATAAATAATTTTATTAATATATAAGCTACTGATTTAATAATTTGTGGCAAATTGTTAAGAAAAACACAAAACGATTTGGAGGAATATTACTTTCTTTGCATCACTAAATAAAACAACAACTATGCTTAGTAAAAAATTACTACATTTTACATTAGCCATGCTGCTTTTACCGGTTTTGACATTTGCTCAAAATACAACTGGTAACATTAGCGGTTCTGTAAAAGCTGACAATGGTGAAATACTTGTCGGTGCGAACATTACTGTATTACACGTTCCAACTGGTACTGTGTATAACACACAAACAAGAAAGTCAGGTTTATTTGATGTAAGTAACGTGCAACCAGGTGGTCCCTATGCAGTTACTGTATCTTATGTAAACTATCAATCAGAAAAGAGAGAAGATATCTATGTAGCCTTGGGTGATGTGGTTAGAGTAGATGTAATCTTATCTTCTAAAATTGACAAATTAAAAGATGTAACTGTTTCAACCACAAAAAGAGGTTCAGATTTATCAGTAAGAGGTGGTACACAAACCATCATTGGTCGTGATAAATTAGACAACTTACCAACTGTGGGAAGAAACGTTCAAGATTTCTTACGATTCACTCCAACTGCAAAATTTGTAGGTGGTAATGGTGATTTAGCTGGTGTGTCTATCGCTGGTCAAAACAACCGTTTTAACTCTTTATACATTGATGGTGCTGTAAACAATGATCAATTTGGATTAAGTGCGAGTGGTACAAATGGTGGGCAAACCGGTGTTGGACCAATTTCTATTGATGCGGTAGATCAGTTCCAAGTAATGGTTTCTCCTTTTGATGCATCTATCGGTAACTTTACTGGTGGTGGTATCAACGCAACTACAAAAGGTGGAACAAACAATGTAACTGGAACTGTTTACTCTTTCATGCAAAATGAAAACTTGTCTGGTAAAACACCGACAGGCGCAAAAGATAAAGCAGTTAAATTGAACCCATTCACAGCACAAACAATTGGTGGAAGCGTGGGTGGTGCATTCATTAAAAACAAATTATTCTACTTTGTAAACTTTGAATCTATTGAGAACGAAAGACCTCAACCTTTTGACATCAGTGGTTATAGAGGTGCTAGCGGTAAAGCAGATATTGATAACCTTGTTAATTTTGTAAAAACAAAATACGGATATGATGTAGGAGGTTACCAAGACAATGCTGCATCTACAAGTGCAAAAAGATTAGCGACTAAAATTGACTGGAACATTAACAAAATGAACAAGTTCAGTTTATCTTACCGTTACAACGAAACAAATTCTTATTCAACTTCTGCTTCTAGTTCTTCAAGAGTGAATTTCTATAACAATGGTGTTTTATATCCTAATAAAACAAATTCATTATCTGCAGAATTAAAAACTGCATTTAAGAATGGTGCTAGCAACAAAATGTTATTCACTTATACAGATGTTGTAGATGACAGAAACCCAATTGGCGATCCATTCCCTCGTGTAACTATCTTAGATGGTACAGGTGGTCAAATGATCTTTGGTTCTGAAGAATTCTCTACTGCGAATTTGTTAAAGCAAAGAAATATCAACTTCTTAGACTACTTTAAATTCAATATCAATAAGAACGCGTTTACAGTGGGTATTGACTATGAATTAAGTAAGTCATACAACGTATTCATTCGTCAAAACTTTGGTTCATACCAATTTGGATCTTTATCTGATTTCTTAACAGAAAAAGCACCAATTCGTTATGACCGTTCTTTCTCATTGTTAGATCAAACAACTGGAGACATCACTAAAGCAGCTGCTAGCTTCTATACTGGAAGAGGAAGTGCTTTTGTTAATGATGAATTTAGATATTCAGACAATCTAACTTTCAACTTTGGTATAAGAGCTGACTACACTAAATTCTTGTCTACTCCAATCGAAGACATGTATTTTAATTTCTATACTCCAAGAATCTATGATTTTAATGGTGCAAGATCTGGATCAATTCCTGATCCAAAAATCTCTATCTCTCCAAGAGTTGGTTTCACTTACAAGATGCCAGAAGAAAATATCACAGTACGTGGAGGATTTGGTATGTTCACAGGACGTGTGCCTTTAGTATGGCCTGGTGGTGTATTCAACAACAATGGACAGTCTGTAGGAGGTCTATCTTTGTTCACTGCATCAGACATTGCTAAATATGGTATCAAGTTTAGACCAAATCCATTAGGTCAATACACTGCTGCTGATTTAGGATTAAGTACTGCAGCTGCGAAAGGTCAAATGGACTTAATTGCTAAAGATTTCAGATTACCTAAAATCTTCAGAGCTTCATTGGCAATCGACAAAAAATTACAAGACAATTGGTCTATCACTGTTGAGGGAAGCATTAGTAAAAACATCAACGAGATCTATTATAGAAGATTGGATATTCAAAAACCAGTTGGTCAATTATCAGGACCTGATAACAGATATATCTATGATTTAAAGCGCATTGGTTACCCAGCATCTCAAGGAATCACTGCAGGATCTAATCCTTACACAGGCGTATTCTTACTAGAAAATCAAAGATACTATGGACGTTCAGGTTTTGCATATAACTTTACTGCATCAATCGATAAGTCATGGACTGATGGATTCTCATTCAATGCATTCTATACTTATGGAACATCTTTTGTAACACATGAACCGACTTCAAGCCAAAATAACTCTCAATGGAGATTTATGGAGACTGTGAATGGTAGAAATGATGTACAAAGATCAAGATCTGACTTTGATTTAGGTCATAGAGTAAGTGCTTTCATAGCTAAGAAATTTACCTATGCGAAAGGTGCTTTAGCTTCTACATTTAGCTTAGTATACAACGGACAGTCTGGTAATCCATTCAGTTATGTTTATGCAACTGGTCCTGTTAGAGATCAAGGTACTTCAGAAACAAATGACTTAATCTTCATCCCTACTGCGGATCAAATTAAAGGAATGACTTTTGTTACAAATAGTTCTTACCCATTGACTGCTGCTCAACAAGCACAAGCATTAGAAGACTATATTGCTCAAGATAATTACTTAAGCAAAAACAGAGGTAAATACGCTGAAAGAAACGGTGCAAGATTACCTTTCACAAACATCATAGATGTGAAATTTGTACAAGATTTTAACGTAAAATTGAACAATAAGAAATACCAATTCCAATTAACTTATGATGTATTTAACTTTACAAATATGTTAAACAGAAATTGGGGTAGAACTTACTTTATGTCGAACGATCAGTTCTCTATCATAAAGTACCAAGGTGCTACAGGTTCAACTACTCCTAGTTATAGCTTCTCTCCAATCAATAACAATACTCCATGGGGTATCAGTTCAAGCACTTCGCCTAGCTACAGTGCTCGTTGGGTAAGCCAATTAGGTTTACGTTTCAAATTCTAATCTAAGTTTAGATGAATATTAAAGCCCTCCCTTTGGAGGGCTTTTTTTTTGCGTATTATGTAGATCATCTTAAAATAATTTGTAATTTCAGGCTGCATGAGCCAAAATTTAGCACAGTTTACAATCGGAATTGAGGAAGAATACATGGTATTAGATCCTGCTTCAAAGGAATTAAAGAGCCATCAGCAGGCTATTGTCAATGAAGGAGAGAAAGTATTCAAAGAAAAAATTAAGGCCGAAATGCACCAAGCGGTTGTAGAAGTTGGTACGGGCATTTGCAATAATGTAGAAACCGCTTATCAGGAAGTGTTTGAATTGAGGACACATGTATCGAAAATCGCCAACGAACTGGGTTATAGCATTGGTGCTTCAGGCACCCACCCTTTTAGTTTATGGGAAACGCAATTGATATCAGACCAAAGTAGATATCAAGCCCTATTGAACGAATTACAGCAAGCTGCAAGGAGTAATTTGATTTTTGGTCTTCATGTACACATTGGAATGGAAGATCGCCGTATGGCCATTCATATTGCCAATACAGCAAGGTATTTCCTTCCACATATTTATGCATTGAGTACAAACTCTCCATTCTGGGAGTCTAGTAATACAGGCTATAAATCTTACCGATCTAAAATTTTTGATAAATTCCCAAGAACAGGAATACCTGATTATTTTGAAAGCATCGAAGCCTATGAAAGTTTTATACAATTGTTAATCAAAACCAATTGTATCGATAATGCGAAGAAAATATGGTGGGATTTAAGAGTCCATCCAGTATACAATACGATTGAATTTAGAATTTGCGATGTGCCTATGACAGTACAAGAGACTGCCACCATCGCTGCATTGTTTCAGGCTTTATGTGCAAAAATTTATACGCTTAGGAGACAAAATATCAATTTCATCAACTACCAACGCGCGTTAATCAATGAAAATAAATGGCGTGCAAGCCGTTATGGTATTGATGGTTTGCTCATTGATTTTGGGAAAGAAAAAGAAATGCCAGTCAAAGACTTGATCGATGAACTACTTGAGTTTGTTGATGGCGTGGTGGATGATTTAGGAAGCAGACATCATATTGAAAAAGTGCAGGATATCTTTACCAATGGAACTGGCGCTGACAGACAATTAAAAGTGTTTAAAGAAACAGGGAGCTTGATTGAAGTGGTAAAATATATAGAACAAAGTTTTTTACAGCACTAAGACAATCTGTATTTATTTAAGGGACTACTCTCCTACTTTAAAATCAAATAAAGTTGCTGTAAAAAGACCTCGTTCTCTCTTTTTAAAGATCACATCCCAATCCCCTTTATATCTTAAAATTTTAGGCACTAAAAGCCCATTCGGTGTGTAGGTCATTTCCACTTCCATTTGTACATTAAAATCATAGACACCAGCTTTATAGCTCAAAGCATAATTGCGCCCTAAAACCTCTAATGTACTTGGATTAAACCAGGTAATCATTTGATCCACCACTACTCTGTCTTTGGCAAAAAAACCTAGATCCTCTTTTGGTTTAATTTCAAACACATAAGCTAACTTTCCATGATAGTCTACATAATCTAATCTATACGTGTATAGTTCATGTGCATTATCATCGTATAAATCTAATTTATTCCCAATCATTGGTATGCCAGGTATTTTTTCACCCGGATTAAAAAACAACATCTTCAATTGCTCTTTGGCTTTTTCTACACCTGATCCTTGAATGGTTCTTTTTTTACCTTTTACAATATTGGTCTCGCCGCAAATTTGTCCTTTTGTAAAAAATAAACTTGCATATAAAGAGGGTGTCAAATAATTGTATTCCCCATTTCGATCTCTTAATTTTCCGTACGTTTTTTCCTCTATCACATCCATCGTCCTACAACCACCTATTTTGTTTTGACGGGTCCTACTATCTAATGACGCTTCCATCCTTTGATTCTTATCATACATTTCTATATGATTGAATGAGCTGTAACCTATTGTCCTCAAGGTTTTGAAGGCTTTGTAAAAACTTGTATCTCTCTTTATTTTTTCTAAAATAGCTTTGTAGTCAAAATTATTTCTAACAATGGCTTCTGTTAAAGTAAAAGACTGATTTGCCACACTCAATGTAGTATCCTGAGCCCAAGATGGTCCCATAAAAATCATACCCATAAAAAGTAGCAATGAACGCATACCTATTTAATATTTGTCATTTTATAATCCACTCTTACTTTGCCTTTATGAATATCATTTAATTTACCCTGAAGCATTTTCTTTTTTAAAGGCTTAATATAATCAATGAATAATTTACCTTCTATATGATCATATTCATGTAAAATAATTCGGGCAGTCATCCCATCAAATGTTTCAGTATGCTCTACGAAATTTTCGTCCATATATTTAAGCGTCACTTTCTCATGTCTCACTACATCTTCTCTGATTTTTGGGATACTTAAACAACCCTCATTGTAGACCCACTCTTTTCCACTTAATTCAATAATTTCTGCATTGATAAATACACGTTTAATACCAGGTGCATCAGGAAATTTTTCGTCTTCTGGCTCTGCATTTTCGAATATTTGCTGACTGTCCATCACAAACAACCTAATCGCACGATTAATCTGAGGCGCTGCAAGGCCAACTCCATTGCTATCGTACATGGTTTCCCACATATCTTCAATGAGCTTAGACAAATTTGGATAATCCGCATTGATTGGCTCACTCACTTTTCTTAAAACGGCAGCACCATAGGCTACAATTGGTAAGGTCATAGTAGTTCAATTATGGATGCAAAGTTACAATAAATCGGTCGTAATTGGATTTAGCAGCAGTTAAAGCATTAGATCCTTGTTATTTAGGTATTCTTGAAGCAGAATGGTCGCAGCAATTAAGTCTACGTTTTGCTTGACTTGACGGTCTTTTTTCTTCATCCCCATTTCAACCATTGCTCTCACTGCTGTTTTTGAGCTAAAACGCTCATCCACCGTTTGAATTGGAATAGTTGGAAATTTTTCGGTTAAATCAAGAATTGCTTTTTTAACCAAGGGCGTGGCATGTGTTGGAGAGGCATCTAAATTTAAAGGTTCCCCAATCAAAATCAGCTCAACCGGTTCTTTCGCAATGTATTGCGTTAAAAAAGTATATAAACTTTTAGTATCTACAGTTGTTAACGAAGTCGCAATCATTTGAAAGGGATCAGTCACAGCCAATCCACATCGTTTTCCTCCGTAATCTATGCAAATAATTCTGGCCAATAGGACTTGGTTAAAATGTTAAAAAAATCGCTGTGATTACAAATATACTAAAGACAATGCTTGCAATCCCGTTTGCTGTCATGAAAGCTAAATTCACCCTTGACAGATCATTTGCTTTAACAATACTTTGTTGATAGATAAGCATCCCGATAAATACAATCAATCCTAATAAGTAGATCCAATGAAAGTTCCCCACAACATAAGCAGCCACCACAAAGCTTGCTGACATTAGGTGAAAGAATCTTGCCATCCTCAAAGCTTGCTCCCCACCCCAGTGACTAGGCATGGAATAGAGTGATTGTGTTTTGTCAAATTCTGCATCTTGTAAGGCATAAATTATATCAAATCCACTTACCCAAAAAACGACAGCAAAAGAAAATAGTAAAGGTAAAAGATTGAATACGCCAGTCACAGCCAAATAAGCACCAATAGGCGCTAACGAGAGACCTATCCCTAAAACCAGATGGCATAAATAAGTAAAACGCTTTGTATAACTATAAAATAAAATCACAAACAAAGCGACTGGGGAAAGATAAAAGCAAATTGGATTGATGAAATAAGTTGTTACAATAAAAATGAAGGAATTAACAACTACAAAGCCCAATGCCTTTTCGGCCTTGATGATACCTGCAGGAATTTCTCGAATGGCTGTTCTTGGATTCAATTGGTCAAAATGACGATCTAAATAACGGTTGAAACCCATTGCAGCAGATCTTGCTGTCACCATGCAAACCAAAACTAAAAAAAACAACAAGATGAGTTCATTGGTTGGCACTCCTGTATTGCTACTTTTTAAGTTTGCCACACCCAATACAAAACCAATCAAAGCAAAAGGCATCGCAAAAATGGTATGTGAAAACTTCACTAAACTCAAATAATTTTTTACTGTACTCATTCCATCTTATTTATTAGATCTTACAAACTCCCACAATACAACAGCAGCAGCAACTGAAATGTTCAATGAATGTTTCATGCCCCATTGAGGTATTTCAATCACACCATCACAAACTTGTATCACATCATCACTTACGCCCTCTACCTCGTTTCCAAAAACAAATGCTGTTGGTGTGTTGGAATGAACATATTCATTGAGTAAGATACTTCCCTCAGTTTGTTCAATAGCAAGCACTTGATACCCTCTTTCTTTCAAAGCCAACACTGCATCTACTGTATTTTCATAATACATCCAATCCACTGAATCGGTCGCTCCTAAAGCGGTTTTATGAATATCACGATGCGGTGGCTGTGGAGTGAATCCACACAGACAAATGCCATTGATAAGAAAAGCATCGGCCGTCCTAAATACGCTCCCCACATTGTGCATGCTACGGATATTGTCCATCACCACCACCAATGGCTTTTTGTCTGCCAACTTAAAGTCTTCAACGGACTTTCTCCCCAATTCTTCCATGCTTAATTTACGCATAGTGCAAAAGTAAGCTTTTCAAATATTAAAAAATTATGTAGGTTTGTCACCCATGGCAAAATCAAGTTCAGAAACTCCTCTAATGCAACAGCATCGGG
>JACCDN010309333.1_pt1 | contig 11636 bp, 13 predicted proteins | sample 7441691 | NCBI WGS metagenome assembly JACCDN01 (sample SAMN15323439, study PRJNA562643) | freshwater metagenome | isolation source: river surface water | place: USA:Blue River Watershed | collected 2017-08-16
CCAGAAAGGAGAAGCCAAAGCCCCAGAGCAGATAGACTTATCCACAACCAACTGAACAAAACTTCCCTAAAACCAGTGGCTCAATATTCAACGTGAACACTGGCTCAGTTTGGCTGATGAATCAACACTGCAGGCATCATGTCCTTGAAATCTTCCCTTGTGGGCCACAGTCCAGTGACATTGGCCACGAAGACTTCGCGCTCACTTTCGTGCTTCGATAGGTTGCTTATGATTTCTCCGTAACCAAATACTCCCATAGCGATCACGATAAATCCAATACCGTCGGTTAGCTCTGGAATGTCAAAACTAAAGCGTGCTACTCCGGAGTTGACGTCTGTTCCGACCATGCCCAACAAAAGCCCCAAGACGATCATCGCCACGGCTTTGAGCAGAGATCCTGACGCTAGCACCACCGCGCCAATTAAGCCCAATATCATCAGAGAAAAGTACTCTGCCGGACCAAATTTAAAAGCCAGTTCGGTCAAGGGTGCAGCGAAGGCAGCAAGGATCAGTGTTCCAACACAACCTGCAAAAAAGGACCCCACACCTGCCGCTGCCAAGGCGGGACCCGCTCTCCCATTGCGAGCCATCTGATAGCCATCGATCACTGTGACTACAGAAGAGGATTCTCCGGGAAGATTCACCAGAATAGCAGTGGTCGAGCCACCATACTGAGCTCCATAGTAGATACCCGCGAGCATGATTAGAGCTGCCACTGGTGGCAACGCGTACGTCGCGGGTAGCAACATTGCGATAGTTGCCAAAGGGCCGATTCCTGGTAACACGCCGATCAGCGTACCTAGAAGGCAGCCCACAAAGGCATACAACAGATTTTGTGCAGTAAAGGCAACACCGAATCCCAAGGCGAGGTTGTTGAAGAGATCCATAATTTTTCCTCAAGCTGCAATGGAATTGGCAAAAGCAGGCCAGACCGGGAACTGCAATTTGAGCAACACTACAAATGCCAGATAGCTAGTCGTAGCCAATACGATCGAGAGGATCGTGACTGCCTTGAGACTGAACTCCTCACCTGCGTGGCTTGCAATGAAAGTCAGCGCAAAGATACCAATAACCAATCCGAGCGGGGGAAGCCCAATACTGGGCAGACCACCAATGCATACGCCGAAAATCAAATTGGCGGCAATGATGAATGCCAGCGGCTTCCAAGCAAAGTTTCCGATCTTTTCGCCATCCATAGTTTCGAAAACTAGCGACTTAAAGGCAATTGCGCCACCCAAGATGGCCAACAGAATGCCCAGCATTAAGGGAAAATAACCTGGCCCCATTCGTGCTCCATTGCCTAAGGAATAGGTACTGGCCCCATACGCAAACGCAATTCCAACAACCATAAACATTAGGCCGGAAGCGAAGTCTTTCTGACTTTTTATATTCATTTTCTTGTCTCCTACTATTGAGTTTTCTTGATTTCTTTCTAACTATTCATCCCTGCTAGGACCCCCGCAGTCCACGTCGAGCATTGCGCAAGACTTTTCTAGTGTGAATGGAAAGACCCAGAGCAGCCATTTCAAATCCGTTTCGACCCAGTATCTGCTCAGAAAGAGGTAGAAACACATCCTCTTCGAATTTTGCGTGAGTTAGATATGTTCGAACTAGATTTTCAATTTCTATAACTGCTACGTCATTTTGTGGGCTGTCTAGAAATTTCATAAGTTGCGGCTCGAGACTGCGCCACATCGATTCGATAGCACGATGATCTCTGACTAATAGTTTGATGACTTTTAAAACTTTTGATTTCTCATCGCCATCCTCTGCAGCATCGAGCACCGCTGGGAACAAGTCTTTTTCCTCTTCCTTGTGATGATCAAACACCGCTCGGTTAAAGAACTGGATGGTTTCTTTGGTAATCTTGTTTGCTTGTCGAGCATGCTCAAGCATGCTCGACAAGCTTGAAAGCTGATTCAACTGCGTGACAATTCCTATGTGGCAGTCTGAAAAGTTATTAAGTGGAGAGCCTTGTTGACCCTTCGCATCCGCTGTTAAATCATTCATGAGACGTCTCCTTTACGCAATTTAGATTAGTAGCTTCAAATTTAGTGACTGCAACTTTCAACCTTCCGAGACACAGCACAATGCAGATGATGTCTTACGCTTCATATTTGACCCTTGCACTCTGGATTGGGGTGTTGCTGTAGTCATTACTCAAAGGCCATTGCCTGAAACGCAAGTCCTTTTGCATATTGCCCCGTTAGAGTGTTTGCACTCAGTTCTAGTGCCGAGGCCCAGTTCGATAAGGACACGCGACACTATCAACTCCCGCATATTTGCGTCCAGTGTCGATGCGGGCGCAAGAAGTCAAACTGAGAAGTTGCGGGAAGCATCACGCGCTTGCATCCAGTTTTCTTCAAAATAGCACGACAACACAGCAGACAGACATCAGGATTGCAAACCGAGACAAAATCGAACCGAGCATGCTGAGGAAAATCATCCTGTCATTTTTCAGGGCAAGGAAAATGTACCTAATGGTCTGCGTATCGAAGCAATCGATATGTAAAACTAGACCAAAGAAAATACAATCGGGCATCGAAAGGTACTGACTCTGTTGCCGATCTCTATGATGTTTGAGACACTGAATAATTCGGCTTTCATTTTTTATTCCTGACGTTTCAAAATCCAATTTTCGAATCAACCAAATTGGGATCAAGCTGCAATCGAGAAGATCGATGTTTTTTAGTTGGAAACAAAAGCATCGCTATAGAAGTGTTCCGCCGCAAGCCCAAGGTCATTGCAAAGCGCAGTACGAAGCGAATCGATCATGCCTAAAGCACCACAGGCATAGACGTCGCAATCAGGCACATTCAAACCGCAGGCCAATACAGCTTCAGTCAATGAGCCTCGATACCCTTGGGTGTCAAGCGCTCGAAGACCCGAGCTTGTGACCGCTTGATATGTGAAATTCGTCAGTTGTTGTTGCCAGCGTTCAATCAAGTCTGCAGCGTAATGCGAGGAAGGCTCGCGTACGCCCCAAAACAGATGCACCGGAACCTGAATTTTCTTGCGTATCATGTGCTCGATCATGGAGCGCATGGGCGCAAATCCCGTGCCACCTGCGACCATGATGATCGGCCGCCCACTGTCTTCGCGTAACCAGAAATCTCCGTGTGGAAGCTCTAACTTGAGTGTGTCACCCGGTTTCAATGTTTGCAACACCTTGTCACTGAAGGTCCCGCCCGGGACATGCCGCACATGAAGCTGCACAGTGTCGCTTTCGTGCGGAGCATTCGCCATCGAATATGATCTGCGTTGTCCATCTGGAAGCAATATTTGCAGATACTGCCCGGCACGAAATTTCACGCGAACCCCGGTGGCAAAGCGCAACTGCAGAATCGAGACATCGTCTGCAACCTGTGTAATCCGAAATACCCGTGCGCTGAAGGTCTTTATCGCCGATGGATCGACCCGATACCAAGACCGTGGACGGATGCTTAGATCACTTGCGGGACGGGCTTTGCAAAACAGATGCTCGTCAGCTGCGCTAGCGCCGGCCTCAGGGCTGCAGCCCTCGGTCCCCGGGACGAGTGAACCGACCGTGACTTGCCCCTGGCAGTTGCCACAGACACCTTTTCGGCAGGAGTATGGAAGCGCAATTCCCTGGCGAGCGGCGGCATCTATCAGGGTTTCTTCGCTGCCACATTGAAAGGTCGCTTCCGCACCTTCGATTTGGATCTGGAAATTCATAGGTTCTGTAAATTGGGTAGACTGGCAGGCACAGGTATCGCGGCCAACATGGCAATGGTGTCAATCATGGCATCCGCCTTCGCCAAGCCCCGTCCGGCGATATCCATCGCACTGCCATGGCCCACACTGGAAAGGATCACATCGGCGCCGATGGATAGCGCGCTGGAGCGATGAGGACTGATCAACTTGATGGGGATATGCCCTTGGTCGTGCACGATGGCTACGTACAAATCATGCGCACGTTGTGCGAGAAGTGCATCCCCGCCTGTCGGGCCATCAACAAACAATCCTTGTGACCGCAGCCGTTGCGCAGCTACCTGGGTGATCGCCTCGTCTTCATGCCCGAAGAGACCGCCTTCACCCGCGTGCGGGTTGATTCCAAACAGTCCAATGCGGGGGGTCTCCACACCCAATCGGCGCAGCGCCCGCACCCCCGCCTGCACCGCCTGCTCCACCAACACCGGAGTTAGACGCGCCAGCGCCGCTCGCAGACTTTCATGCAGTGTCACATGCACGATGCGCAGACCACCACCGACAAGCATCAGGAATACGCAGTCCTCATGAACATCGCTCACTTCCGCCACTAATGAAGGGTAGCCAGAGAATCGTATCCCGGCTAGATGGATGGCTGTTTCATGATGTGGAGCTGCGACCACCGCATCGTATTCTCCACGTCGCGTTGCTTTGATGGCTTCGGTGGCTGCCTGCACGGCCGATAAGCCTGCGTGGGCATTGATTTGACCAGGCCGATAAGCATGTGTCGGCAGGTCAGGCGTGGCGATGAACTGCAATTTCGTCAGCATCGAATCCATGCTAAGCGCGTGAGCGGTGCGTTCAATCACGTGCGCTGGCCCAAACATTGTCAGCGCAACATCAGTTCGCCCGGCATAAGCCGCGACAGCCTTCAATGCGATTTCCGGACCAATGCCGTTCGGGTCACCTAGAGCGACAGCTATACGCGCGGGATGCGTCACAGCGGGATCGCCAGCAGGGTGTCGATTCGACTACTGTCAAGAACAACTATCCGACTCTTCAGACGTAGTCCCGCTTCCGTCTCGACAAAGACATCCTGGTAGATGCCAGTCATGAACAATTGGGTGACGCCATCATGCATGATGCGCACAACGATGAATGGTGTCTCTGTCGGAATACCTGCTGTACTGGTAGCTGATATAGAGGCTTGACCGACAATGTGCCGATAAGCTTGTCTCTCATAGACATTCGCATTTCGTAGCGCTGAAACACGATCATGCAGCATGGCTTGGTTGTTTGCCCAAATCAGGCCTGCAGCCAAGCCTTCTTGCATGTTTGCAGCCGTTGTGACTGAATAGTGGCAGTCTGGAACAAAAAAGTCAGGCCAACGCTCAAGCTCGTCATGATCAATACAGCGGATGTATTCGGCTTGAAGATCGTTGATACGGTCGCGCAGGGAAAGGGATTGGTTTGCACTCATGGCTTATTCCTCAAATCTTCATGTGGGTACGGTATTTCTTCCAGAAGCCACGAATGGCGGCCTCAGTTACGCGCGATGTACTTGAAGAGGTGCTATCACCTCCCATCATGACAACGCCTGAATCACTCCCAGCAGCGACGATGCCCCGCTGTACGAAACCACCGACGGCACCATCTTCCATAGAAACAAAACCAGCTGCGCCAATCAGATTTGCTTGCTTCAGACGCACCTGACGTTGCTCCGGGGTGTCTGTCTTATAGCCAAGATAGGTCCAGTTCAAATCGGTGCTTTCGACGCCACGCGGAACAACCTGTCGGATGGCTACGCAGTTTTGGATTTGCTGCAGCACAAACCCTGGAAATACAGAAAGAATCTGAAGCGTAATGCCGTCGTCATATTCACGGAATCCTTTCAATAGGGTTGGGTCAGCGAGTTGATATCCCGTCTGATCTGACCGCAAACCCTGATCTTTGTATTGCGTTCCCGCTTCAACTTCGTCGGGATCAACCATGGAGTAGCTCACATGATTCCCCCCCGACTCACTGACGATTACGCCCCCCCTCTGCGACAAACGGTTCAGTCGGAAGGTTGTGAAAAACATGTGAAGCAGGCTGGCGTGGTAGGTGTCCTTTACGTTTTCATAGTAAAGTTTCCAGTTGTTCGGAAGTACCTGCGTAAAACGACCAATCACTTCCACCGGCCTGTTCAGCACGCGCTTGATGCGTGCTGCGATTTCTGGGCCGAGGTAATCCTCAATGTCTTCAACTTCATCACTGAAGCTACCGAACACCAAACCACAAAAAGTCGCAATACGCAGTTTGCGAGGCGAATGATCCTCCTTGCAAAAGGATTCCGGCATGCCGCCTGCATCGTTGAGTCCCTTCTCGAAAGCAACACCCTTTAGCGTCCCTTCAAGGTCAAATGTCCACGCATGATAGACACACTGGAAATCACGAGTCTTACCGGAGCGCTCCAGAGCGATCAATGCACCACGGTGGGTACATCGGTTTTCAAAAGCGTAGATTTCGCCGTCATCACCCCGAGTCACAACTACAGGCGCACTGCCGACATTTACCGTTCGATAGTCACCAGGCTGTGCCACCTCGACTTCAAGACAAAGGTAGTTCCAAGTACTTCCTTCATGGATGTTCACTTGCTCGCTGGCCAGTACAGCGGCATCTTTATAAAGTTGGAATGGAATTCGAGAATGCAGGCCAGGCGCCCATTGAATTTGGTTGGTTAAGCTCATTTTGGTTCCTTTCAATCAACTGTTACATTTGCTTCGCGAATGACTTTGCTCCAACGTGCTACTTCAAGACCGACAAACCTTGCCATTTCATCGGATCTATTTCCAACGGCTTCAGCACCTTGTTCAGCAAATTTCTGTCGCACATCCTGCGGTTTCAGTACGTCTGCAATTGCGGCTTGTAACTGTTGCACTGTTTTCTGAGGAGTACCTTCAGGCGCCACGACACCAAACCATGTCACGGCTTGCATGTTGGGCAACCCCGATTCTGAAAAGGTTGGGACGTTCGGCAAAACTGGTGAACGCTTGGTATCGGCAATTGCGAGAATGCGGATTCTTTCGGATTTGTGCAGCGATATCGAAGAACTCAAATTGTCAAAGAAAACATCAATCTGACCTCCCGCCAAATCAGTAAGCGCTGGTGCCGTCCCTTTGTAAGGCACGTGAACCATCTGTGCACCTGTAATTGACTGAAACAGACTTGCGGTCAAATGTGACGTTGAACCATTCCCCTGTGATGCATAGGACACTTTCCCAGGATTGGCTTTGACATAAGCAATGAATTCCTTCACATTTTTGACTGGCAGTTTCTGGCTGACCGCCAATACATTTGGCACGGTCGCGAGAATGGTTACCGGAACCCACTTTTTGGGGTCATAACTCAGTTTGGGATACAAGTTCTGGTTGATTGCAATCGGACCTGGTGGCGAGACCAGAATCGTGTGTCCGTCGCGTTCTGCATTGGCAACGACTTCTGCACCGATGTTGCCGCCAGCGCCCGGTCGGTTTTCAACAATCACACCATTAGGGAAGCTGGCTCTCAAGCGTTCTGCAACAATGCGTGGAAGGACATCGGCCGTTCCTCCTGCAGGGAAGGGAACAATCATCCGGATCGGCCTAGATGGGAAATCCGCAGCTACGGCACTAACAGCGACTAACACCGCACAAACTGCGACTAACTTTGATAGATACAGAAATTTCATAGGTCTCCAAGTGATTCTTTGAAGGTAAAGCTGATTTGCTTTGAACGCCAAATTGATCCAACGCAACAGTGCGCGATTGTTTGTTTATTCAAGTCATAAACCTAGTGAATTTTTCGGATATCGCAAAATCTAGAATATTTCAAAAAAAAGTTTGTTAGTTTTGACTGGATCTAGCTGCCAAACACGAGAATCGCAATTGTGGTTGCACCTGTACCAGGTTTGAGTTGCGTTCGGTTACAGAAGGTTTCGGCATGATGAATGCCCCAGAAGGGGAAGGAGCATGTCGTGAAGAAAAGCAAGTTCACCGAGGATCAAATAGCCTTTGCGCTGAAGCAGGCCGAACTGGGTACCCGTGTTGAAGAGGTATGCCGCAAGCTGGGGATCAGCGAGGCGACTTTTTATCTTTGGAAGAAGAGATATGGGGGAGTCGGCCCGTCCGAGTTGCGCCGTCTGCGCCAGCTTGAAGAGGAAAACCGCAAGTTGAAGCAGATCGTGGCCGATCTGAGCCTGGATAAGGCCATGCTGCAGGCGGTGGTCGCAAAAAAGCTCTGAAGCCCTCGCTTCGCCGCGCATTGGTGCCAGAGTTGAGACAGCGGTTTGGTTGCAGTGAACGCAAGGCGCTGCACATAGTGAACATGTCGGCCTCAGCTTTTCGATACGTCTCCCAGCGGCGGGACGAAAGTGTCCTGAAGTCGCGCATCAAGGAGATCACCGATACGCGGGTGCACTACGGCTACCGCCGGGTGCATGTCATGCTGCGCCGCGAGGGCTACCTAGACAATGTCAAGCGGGTATACCGTATCTATCGAGAGGCAGGCCTGACGCTGCGCCACAAACGACCTCGACGTAACAAGGCGGCGCAGCTGCGTCAACCCAAACGTCAGGCCTACGAAATAAACGAAACCTGGAGCATGGACTTTGTTTCGGACGCCCTGTTTGACGGGCGCAAGCTACGCATGCTGACGGTCGTAGATCTGTTTACCCGGGAATGCCTTGCAATTGATGTCGGCCAAAGCCTCAAGGGAGAGGATGTTGTTCGGGTACTCAATGCAATTACAGAGCAAAGAGGGTTGCCGCAATCGATCAAATCAGTCAACGGCAGCGAATTCATCTCCAAGGTCATGGACAAATGGGCATATGAACGCAATATCAAACTCGACTTCAGCCGACCTGGCAAACCGACGGACAACGCCAACGTTGAGAGTTTCAATGGCAGGCTACGCCAGGAGTGTTTGAACGAGAACTGGTTTATGTCCTTGGAAGATGCAAAGAGCAAGATTACGGCGTGGCGGACCTATTACAACGAGAGTCGCCCTCACAGTGCGCTAGACTGGGCCACACCAGCAGAATTCGCCTGTCGTTGCAGGCAATTGCCTGCAACGACGATATTGAAAGAGTCGGGGATTTCAACTTCCGAGTGCTACCAGGTTGGGTACAGGGTCAGAATTTCCCCGGGCACTAAAGCCAAGCGCTACTGAAATTGGGGTAGGGAGGTCGCTTGGTCAACAACTAAGACTGCCCCGCTCAATGGACGTTTGGCTCTTGCACCGAGGGGGCCAACACGGTGACAGCGTGCGCGCAATCTCCATGGATATTATGTATGCTAGGGGGCATCATGGTCCGTATTGATGGCCATGAGAGTGTTGCAGTTCGACAGTATTTCACCGTACACTGAGCAGATTGACGCGTCTACTAAGTTCGGTCCTTGAATTGCCGATAAGCAATATCTATTTTCGATGGCAGAAATTCGGAATTCAAAACACGTGCTTGTACAAAATAGTACGAAGATGACATTCTGATGAGTACAAACAATATCGACCTAGACAAAAATATGATTGCAGGTCTCTCGAAAGGTCTGCGGATATTGGAGTCCTTTAATGGTGCCTACACCCGCATGACTCAGTCAGAGGTCGCACGGCGCATTGGCATTACTCCAGCTGCTGCTCGACGCAGCCTCATGACTTTGTGCGCATTGGGCTATGCAAAAACTGATGGCAAGCGCTATTGGCTGGACCACGGTGTTTTGCGCTTGACGTATGCATATGCATCTTCAACACGTATGCCGCGATTGTTACAACCTCAGCTCGATGCTTTGAGCGCACGTGCACGCGAGTCAGCATCTGTTGTTGTACTGCACAGATCAGAAGTCTTGGTGGCTGCCCGCTCGACCGCTCAACGGAGTTTGACTGTGGGACTCGGGGTTGGATCAAGACTTCCATTGCATTGTTCCGCGACTGGCCGTGTGCTGCTTGCATCGCTTCCAGATGCGCAGGTTCAAGCTTTACTCAACGCATGTCCAAGAGAAAAAATGACTGCGTTTACCGTAACAGATCTCGAGAAATTGCGTCAGTTAGTTCGTGAGTGTCGGAGCTGCGGTTATGCAATGAGCAATGAGGAGATTGAACTTGGGGTGCGCTCATTAGCTGTACCGCTATACGATTCGCGGAATACCACATTGGCAGCACTGAGCATTTCTACACGCGCTGATCGTTTAACCAGCAAGGAAATGATCACGCAGTTACTTCCCGTACTACTGCAAACCCAGACATGGGCAAGGTCGAAGTTAGGATAGTCCGCTTTACTGAGGAACTTTCGTTCGGCATTCTTCGCTGTAAGTGGTCAAGCCCTCTGCACGGTTGGCTTTCATTCCAACACCGCAAGTCAGTATTGCTACGGATGACAACAGGTTTTCCACCAAAGCTCTGTTTGCATATCAATTTCGCACCCGCAGAAGCAGCGCAGTCAGCATGACTAGGGAACTAGGTGGTGATTTCATTTGCTTAGCGTAAAGCCGCCTTTGATTGCTGCAAAGCTTGATCAGCTGAAAACATATCGCTTGGCCATGATTTCTAAAGGGACTAGTTTGATTTTGACCGCTTGGCCCGCACAACCAAATGCCTCAAAGCGCGCCCTGCAGGTGAAGATTCGAGAGGGCGCAGTGGTGCGCAATAAGGCCATCTACCTAGCGCTGGGCGTTCGCCCCGACGGCACCCGCGGCATCCTGGGCCTGTGAATCGAGAACACTAAGGGCGCCAAGTTCTGGATGAATGTGTTCAACGACCTCAAGACGCGTGGCGTCAATTACATCCTGATTGCGGTCACCGATGGACTCAAGGGCATGGCCGGGGCGCTGGGCACGGTGTTCCCGGCCACCACGCTGCAGACCTGCATCGTAGAAGGATCGCAAGGCGCTAGCAGCGGCTATCAAGCCGGTCTACACAGCAACCAGTGCAGAGGGCGCCTTGCCGAGTTGGAGGCGTTTGAAGAGAGCGACGTCGAGGGGATATGGAGCTTCCGACATGGTTGCGGTTTGGAGACGGGCCTGGGAAAAGGTGATTCCGTACTTCGCCTTCCTGGCGCACATCCGGCGGGTGATCTACACCACTTACACATTCGAGAGTGTCAACGCCTGGCTACGCAAGAACATCAAGACACGCGGGCACTTCCCAACTGACGATGCGGCCACCAAGCTGATTGGCTGACATTGCGAAACATCACGGAAGACTGGGACCGTGCAGGCAGAGATTGGAAAGAAGCCATGAACTAGTTCGCGATTCTCTACGACGACCGATTTACCGAGCAATTCAATTAAGATGAAATCCGGTCGTCCCCTTCAACGGACAAGTATCTCCGTCTAACACACAGAAACTCAGGCACTCCCCATTGAGCGGGTACCAATCGACACCTCACTGATAGAAGATCCCGTCCGCAAATGCGAAATGGCCCATTATTCGACAGGCTGATCGAGAAATCGCATTGAAAAGTCGACAGCATTGATATCTTTTATTATGGCACCCACTGAGATTCGGTCAACTCCTGTTTCTGCATACAAACGCACGTTCTCGTACTTAACTCCACCCGAGATTTCAAGACTACAGCGCCCTGCAGCCAACTCAACTGCTTGCTTGATTTCGTCCAAGTTCATGTTGTCCAACAAGACCATTTTGACGCCAACTCCTAATGCTTCCTCTAGTTGCCGGATGGTTTCCACTTCAACTTGAATGAAAGTCACCGGTCTAGTGATTGCTTGTGCCGCTTTGAACGCCAAAGATAGGCTCCCACATGCAGCAATATGATTTTCCTTGATCAGAATTGCGTCGAATAGACCCATTCGATGATTCCTTCCCCCTCCATGTTGAATCACAACCAAAACTGAGCCAGTTTCGGAGCTTTACACGTTGAAATTTGAGCCACCCCACAAGCTACCCTGCTTATTTTTTGTGCAGGGTGGCAGGAGTGATCAACGTGAGTACATTGA
>JACCDN010120108.1_pt1 | contig 11635 bp, 14 predicted proteins | sample 7441691 | NCBI WGS metagenome assembly JACCDN01 (sample SAMN15323439, study PRJNA562643) | freshwater metagenome | isolation source: river surface water | place: USA:Blue River Watershed | collected 2017-08-16
ACGCCTCGTTCAGGTTGTATTAGAATAACAGCCTTAACCGACTAATTACCCTGCGGTTCTCAAGGAATCGCATTATTCCTACTAGGAGTGTGGACATGATTCGTGCTGTCGCATTCGCCCTGATGTGTTCCGTCAGTGCCCTGTCACTGGCTGCTGAGCCCGCAGCCCCGGCTGCCGCTACTGCCCCAGCAGCCGTCGATGCTGCCGCTATCGCTAAAAACGTGTGCGCGGCCTGTCACGGCGTCGATGGCAATAGCAGCATTCCAGTCAACCCAAGCCTGGCTGGTCAGCATGCGTCCTATCTGCTCAAGCAACTGAATAATTTCAAAGCCTCTGCGGATGGCAAGCCTGCCCTGCGTCAGAATGCTGTAATGAACGGCATGGCGGCACCGCTATCTGAAGCGGAAATGAAGGCACTGGCTCAATATTTCTCGAAGCAAACGCTAAAGCCCGATGTTGCTAAGGATGAGAAGCTCGTAACCGAAGGCCGTAAATTATGGCGTGCCGGCGACAGCAAAAAGGGCATCCCGGCCTGCGCAGGTTGTCATGGCGTTGCAGGTGCCGGTCTGCCAGCCCAGTACCCGATGCTTGCTGGCCAGCACCCTGACTACGTCATCACGCAGCTGAAACAGTTCCGTGAAGGCACTCGCGCTAATGATCCAGAAGGCATGATGCGCACCATTGCCGCCAAGATGACTGATCCGCAAATGGCCGCGGTTGCAGAATACGCTGCAGGTCTGCGTCAGTAATTCGGTCTTCGACCACCAAAGGGCAGCCTACGGGCTGGCCTTTTTTTTGCCGCTCTATGCTGTGCGCAACAATGCCAGTTCAGCGGCATCAAAGCCGGCAGCAATTCTTGCCGCTTCATTCAAAGGCGGTCTTGGTCTAGGCGCACCATAGGTAGCAATCAGGGATTGATAGGTTTCCGATACGGGCAGCGCTTGTGCTGCACAAAGCTTGCGAAACCAGAAGTCTCCCAAAGCAACGTGCCGCACTTCATCTCGGGCAATCACAGACAGTGCCCGCAGCGTAGGCTTATCGCCAATGCCCTGAAAGGCTCTAAAAATCGGTGGCATCGCATCAAGTCCCCGCGCCTCCATTAAGCGTGGCACCAACGCCATACGCGCGAGTACATTCTCCGACGTCTGTTCGGCAAGATTCCACAGACCGTCATGAGCCGGGAAATCACCATAAGCAACACCAAGGGACTCTAAACGGCTTCCAATCAGTCTGAAGTGATAGCACTCTTCGATGGCCACCCCGATCCAGTCCCGAACAAAGAGGTCCCCCAGGTCTTTAAAACGCCAAGCGGCATCCAACGCCAAATTAATCGCATTAAACTCGATGTGAGCAATCGCATGAAGCAAAGCGGCTCGCCCTGCTTTGTCCGTCGCCTTGCGCATTGGCAACGTCTCCGGAGGCACGCAGACCGGCTGATCGGGCCGGCCGATGTGTGTACACTCGGGCACGGCTCCCTCAATATCCGGCAACGGCTGATTGTCCAGGAGCGCCAGATAGACCGGTATCAAGGCATCTACGGCATGGCACTTAGATAACGTGCTGGATGCACGCCATGCCGCCTCAAGTCGCCCACAGAGATCCCGCATTAGCGCAGTGGTCGGTTAGGTTTGGGCATAAAGTTCACAACCGCACGGCCATCTTCATGCTGCTTTGGTGCCATCTTCCAGGCGTGCCCCTGCACCAGTTCGAACGTCAGTGTATAAAGCCCATCACTATTTCGGGGCCACTGTGCAATCACTCGGTTCCAGAAACCTTTGTAAGTCAGGCCTGAAGCCACAAAGTGTGTTGCCACACAGGAACCCATTTTTTTCAATTCGCGTAGTGCCTGCCATGGGTCGGTGTAGGTGAGGGTCAACGTTTCCATATCCATCACTGGATCAGAAAAACCACCGTTAACCAACATGTCACCCACGTCATGCATATCAACAAACGATTGGGTTCGATCAATTCGCTCTGTCGTGGCAATCATTTGCGTTGCCTGACGCAACTCTTTGAGGGTGTCCGGTCCGAACAAACTAAACATCAGCAGACCACCAACCCCTAAGACACGATTAAATTCTTGTAAGGTGTCCGGCAGGTCATCCAGCCAATGCAGCGCGGCATTAGACCAGATGAGATCGATACTTTGGCCAGCAACCGGCAGTGCCGACAGATCGGCACAAAGACGCTGCGATTTCGCTTGCCGCCCCTGGTTTAACAAACGGCGAAAAAATCCTCTGCTCGCTAGGTCTGCGCGACGACCTGCCATCAGCATTGCCTGGCTGCTATCCACCCCCAACCACTGGGCTTCGGGATAACGATGGCTGAGCATCGGGCGATCCGCACCCAGCCCACAGCCGGCATCAAGAATCTGCTGCGGGTCAATGCGCAGCATGCCCAGACGTTCGCCCATACGGCGAGACATCTCACGATAGAGAAAGTCGCTCCCGCTAAAGCCGGGCGCTGCGCGATCAAAGGCACGGCGAATCCGGCTGCGCCGGAAACGGGGTGCCTCCCCCGTGGGCATCAGACGCCTTTCAAACCCAGCGTGGCAAACAGTTTCTGATCACGTGATGTATCGGGGTTACCCGTCGTGAGCAACTGCTCGCCGTAAAAAATCGAATTGGCACCCGCAAAGAAACACAGTGCTTGCAACTCATCCGACATTTCCTGACGGCCGGCCGACAAACGCACCCATGAAGTAGGCATCGTGATGCGGGCTGCGGCAATCATGCGTACGAATTCAATGCCATCCACCGGGTCAACACCCGCCATCGGCGTACCGGGAATCGGCACCAGGTTGTTGATCGGCACCGAATCAGGCACTGGGTCGAGGTTGGCCAGTTGTGCAATCAATGCCGCGCGGTTTTTACGGTTTTCGCCCATACCGACAATACCGCCCGAGCACACATGAATGCCCGCCTGCCGCACCTGGTCCAGGGTGTCGAGACGATCTTCATGGCTATGCGTGCTGATCACCTCGCTGTAAAACTCGGCATCCGTATCCAGATTATGGTTGTAGTAATCCAGCCCGGCAGTCGCCAGCTTTTCGGCCTGACCCGGTTTTAGCATACCGAGCGTGACGCAGGTTTCCAGGCCCAGCGCCTTCACTTCCTGCACCATATCAACGACCTTATCGAGGTCTTTATCCTTTGGCCCACGCCAGGCTGCGCCCATACAGAAACGTGAGGAGCCAGCCGCTTTTGCGGCTTTGGCTGCGGCAATTACCTCATCCGTACTCAGCAATGCTTCGCGTTCCAGATTCGTGTCGTAGCGTGCCGACTGTGAACAATAGCCACAATCTTCAGAGCATCCGCCCGTCTTGATCGAGAGCAAGGTGGAACGCTGTACGGCGTTTTCATCAAAGTGCGCAGCATGCACCGCATGTGCTTTAGCCAGCAGCGCCATGAATGGCATTTCAACCAGTTCAAGCACGGCTTCGGTCGACCAACGCCCGGTGCCGTGTACGGCTTTGTCAGCCTCATTTTTTTGGGCGCGCGGTGGTACAAAATTCAGGGGAATAGTCTCTGTTTGCATAGGAAACCTCTCAAATGGAGGTAGATTGCTGAGTAAAGGCATAATTATGCCCGAAGCACTAAAACCTAGCCTGATTGACGACAAATACCGCCTTGAATGAAACCCCCTTGCACGTAACTAACAACCAGTCACTGACAGATCATCTACGTCACGCATTTAGAACTGCCGGTGGGGTCTTGGGGCGTCTACTGCTTCCACAGACCTGTGTGCTTTGCAGTTTACCCAGTGCTAACGAACCTGTTTGCACTGCCTGCGCCGCCGATTTACCTGCCCCTATCGGGCTTCAGTGCCCACGTTGCGCGCTCCCGCTCCAGACAAATCCATCCGGGATGACTATAGATTGTCCGGATTGTGCACACCACAAGCCTGCCTTCGATACGGCGGTCGCGGCCTGGTCTTATAGCTTTCCGGTCGATGCGCTGATCCAGGATTTTAAATACGGACACCATCTTTACCTGGCCGGTTTTTTGGGTCAGCATCTGGCACAGACACTCAAGCGCCAGTGGGCGGCACAACCAGGCGCCAGAAAGCCGGATTTAATTATCCCAATGCCGCTCCATGCAAACCGTCTCAGATCTCGCGGTTTCAACCAGGCCGCCGAAATTGCACGGCACGTCTCCAATTATCTGGACATACCATGGTCTTCCAATAGCCTCATCCGCATTTACGATACCGCGCCACAGGCTGGCCTGCATCGTAATGAACGCTGGTCTAATCTGCGCGGGGCGTTTGCCTGCCCCAAACCGCTTACGGATACCAGAATTCTGCTCATTGATGATGTACTGACTACCGGTGCCAGCCTTTCGGCCTGCGCCGAAGTCCTACAACACGCCGGCGCCAGCCATGTGGATGTCGCCGTCATTGCCCGCACGCCCGAGCCGGGCCACACTTATTAAACCGATATGACACCCACTCAACGCCGACCCGCCATCGTTCTGGTCCATCCGGAAATCCCGCCCAACACCGGCAATCTAATCCGCGTTTCAGCGGCAACCGGCTTCGAGCTGCATCTGGTACGGCCCCTGGGGTTTGATGTTGATGATCGATCGTTGCGCCGTGCCGGGCTGGATTATCACGACCAGGCATTCCTACAGGTGCATGACGATTGGGCATCCTGCCTGGAACAACTTAACGGCGAGCAACCGGAAGAATCCCCCCGCCGTTTTTTTGCCATGACGACCAAAGGCAGTCGACCCTACCATGAAGTGACATTTCAGCCGGATGATGTGATTGTTCTGGGCTGTGAGACCAAAGGCCTACCCCCGGAAATCCTAGCGACTTTTGATAGCGACCACCGGTTACGCATACCGATGCGACCAGACATCCGCAGTTTGAACCTGGCAAACTCGGCATCCATTGTCGTGTTTGAAATGTGGCGCCAGAACGGGTTTATCGGCGCCATTTAAAGCCAGGTTTAAAACAGATTATTCGGCGCGCTGCGCTCGACTCATCAATTGGGTCACCGCATCTTTTGCTGCCAGATCGCCAGCAATCACGGCGGCAACCACACGCGCGATGGGCATGTCCACCGATAGATCAACGGATAAGCGCGCCACTTCCCGCGCCGTACCCACACCTTCCGCGACATGCCCCAGGGCATCGAGTGTTTCCTGCAGGGTTTTACCTGAACCCAGCGCCAAACCGACTTGACGGTTACGGGAAAGATCGCCGGTACAGGTAAGAATCAAATCGCCCAGACCAGCAAGACCCATCAGCGTTTCACGTTGACCGCCAAGGCGCTCGCACAGCCGGGCAATTTCCGCCAAACCACGGGTCATCAGGGCAGCGCGGGCATTATGTCCCAGAGATAGCCCATCCGAGATACCCGTTGCAATCGCCAGAACGTTTTTGACCGCACCACCAACTTCTACACCGACGACATCACCCGAAGCGTAAAGACGCAGGTTCGATGTGTGCAGCCAGTCCGCGAGCTGCTCTGCCAGCCCCAGATTTGCCGATCCGAGCGTTACAGCGGTTGGTAAACCTTTAGCCACTTCCTGAGCAAAACTGGGACCCGAGAGCGCAGCGGCTGGCACATCGCCAAGCACATCCCGGACAACCTGATGAGGCAACAAACCAGTTTGTGGCTCAAAGCCCTTACAGACCCAAACAAGTGGCGGCAAAGGCTGATTCACATAAAGCATTTGCAACGCCACGAGCGTGCCCCGCAAACCCGCTACCGGGGTTGCCAATACCAGCACATCAGAACCTTGTAGCGCGGCTAAATCACCCGTGGCTCGCAAAGTCGCCGGCAAATCGATATCCGGCAAGAACCGTTTGTTGACATGCGACTCGTTAATACTTTCAACCACCTCAGGTTCACGCGCCCAAATGGTTACCCGGTGTCGCTGTGCCCAATTAGCCGCCAGCGCGGTGCCCCAGGCGCCTGCAGCGAGCACGCCAATCTGGAGTTGCGTTTTGGTGGCCTGGTTCATGAACATCCCCTACTTGGTGAATTACTGAACGGTTGTCGGTGCTTCAACTTCACCAGCTGCTGGCTGCTGCTCTGCTTCTGCCATGGCATCGAAGTTTACGGGTTGCAGCACCACCGGTGGAAAACCAGCGCGTGTGGAGGCATCCGAAACAGCTTCGCGTGCATACGGGAACAGCACATTCGGGATTGCCGAGCCCAGGAATGGACGCAGCGCCTCTTCAGGAATGCCCGAAACGCGGAAAATACCGGCCTGTTGCAACTCGATGAGGAAATAAATCTTGTTCTCTGCCTTGGCGGTAACGGTGACTTGCAGGATACCTTCAAAAGCGTCTGCACCCAGTTGCGTAAAGGCTGTCTTGAACTGAACGCCGACTTCCGGTGCTTGCTGTTGCAGGAACACCTCTGCGCCACCCGGCACTTCAAGCGACATATCACGCACATACAGCTTTTCGATGGCAAACATCGGTTGTGCCGGTGCCTGCTGATCTACCGCTTGTCCTTCTGTGTTCTGCTCGTTATCAGCCATAATAAAAATCCTTGTCAATTAAATGAGAAATTATTTAAGCAGGGGATCCAGGCCGCCAGCCCGATCCAGTGCAGCCAGGTCATCAAACCCACCCACGTGGGTATCTCCGATATAAATCTGCGGCACAGTCCGACGATTGGTGCGAGCCATCATGGCATCTCGCTCCTCCGGATTAAGATCAATCCGGATTTTTTCAATTTCGGTGACGCCTTTGCTGTTCAGCAACTGTTCCGCACGAACGCAATAAGGGCAAACCGCCGTACAGTACATCAAAACCTTAGCCATAACGCACCTTAGGCCTTAGCGGGGGCTTTACCCCGCTTAAGTGGCAAACCGGCTTTTTCCCAGGCCTGGATACCGCCCTCGATCTGGCTCACATTCTCAAAACCGGCTTTGCTCAGCACACGGCAGGCCGCCGCAGAACGCTGGCCCGCCGCGCAAACCACGACTACCGGTTTTTTTCGATATTTTTCGAGCTTAGTCAGCTGGTTAGGCAACTCTTTGAGCGGAATGAACTGGCTACCCTGGATGTGCTCCACAGCAATCTCATGTTCTTCGCGAACGTCCACCAACACGCCGCCCTCTTTATCTGTCAGGGCAATCGCCGCCTGGGGAGACACATTTTTACCACCGGGCTGAACCACCTGGCGAACCAGAAGCGCTCCCGAAATCACCGCAATCGCCAAAAGGCCGAGATTCATCGGCTGAAGAAAGAAATCCATGTTTTTTCCAGAAAATTCAAAGTCAAGGGCTCGGCAGCTAGAGTCAGCGCCTCCGGCATTATAGAATAGCGAACTGATTCAGTTATACCGGATGAATGGAATTATCCTTATGAAAAAAATTGTGCTGCTGCGCCACGGAGAATCTTCGTGGAATAAAGAAAACCGTTTCACGGGTTGGACGGATGTCGACCTGACCGAAAAAGGCATCGAAGAAGCCAAGCAAGCGGGTCGCTTGATGAAAGAAGCCGGTTTTGAATTTGACCAGGCCTACTCGTCAGTACTTAAGCGCGCGATGCGTACGCTGTGGCTTGCGCTCGAAGAAATGGACCGCCTGTGGATTCCGATCCAGCGCAACTGGCGCCTGAATGAGCGTCATTACGGCGCGCTGCAGGGTCTGAACAAAGCGGAAACCGCCGCCAAATATGGCGACGATCAAGTGCTGGTCTGGCGTCGTAGCTACGACACCCCACCACCCGCACTAGAATTCAATGATCCGCGCCATCCGCGTTTCGATGCCCGCTATGGCGAAGCCTTCTCGGGTATGAACGAAAAAGAACTGCCGATGACCGAGTGCCTGAAAGACACCGTTGCCCGCTTCGTCCCGTTCTGGGAAAGCACGATTGCGCCAGCCGTCAAATCTGGCAAAAGCGTCATCGTCGCGGCTCACGGCAACTCGATCCGCGCACTGGTGAAGTATCTGGATAACATTTCCGATGCCGACATCGTTGAGTTGAACATTCCAACGGGTATTCCGCTGGTCTACGAACTGGATGATGAAACCCTGAAACCAATCCGTAGCTACTACCTGGGCGACCAGGAAGCGGCTGCTGCCGCTGCTGCTGCCGTTGCACAGCAAGCTGCCAAGAAATAATCGCCGTCATTCGACGAGAACAGGAACCGCCAACATGCCCAGCCATATCCCTCCGACCGATTCCACATCCAAGCAGGCCAAGCCCGGTTGGATGCGCACGGCCAGCGTGGGTCTGGTTGGCGTGGTGGCCGGCGTCCTGATTGCATTACAACTACCCGCATTTGCCGAAAAGGCTGCAGCACCCGCCCAGACAGCTGGCCTACCGATTCAAGATCTGCGAACCTTTGCCGAAGTCTTTAATGCCATCAAGCAAGGCTATGTAGAGCCGGTTGAGGATAAAAAGCTCATCAACAATGCCATCTCCGGCATGGTCTCCAATTTAGACCCGCACTCCACCTATCTGGATGCGGAAGCATTCAAAGAGCTGCAGGTTGGCACACATGGTGAGTTTGGCGGACTCGGTATCGAAGTGGGCATGGAAGATGGCTTCGTCAAAGTCATTGCGCCGATTGAAGATACGCCAGCTGCCCGCGCAGGCTTGAAAACCGGTGACCTGATCGTCAAAATCGACGACACCTCGGTCAAAGGTCTGACGCTGAACGAGGCCGTTAAAAAGCTGCGTGGCAAACCGAAGACGCAAGTCACGCTGACGATTGCACGCAAAGGCGCGAATAAGCCTTTAATCGTGACGCTGACACGTGAAGTCATCAAAGTACAGTCGGTCAAATTCAAAATGCTCGAACCGGGTTATGGCTATGTACGTATCACCCAGTTCCAGGAAAACACCACGAGCGCTCTCGTTAACGCCGTTAACCAGCTCTACAAGAACGGCCCGCTCAAAGGTTTGATTCTTGATCTACGCAACGACCCGGGCGGCTTGCTCAATGCCGCCGTAGGCGTTTCTGCTGTGTTCCTGCCGGCTGATGAGCTGGTGGTTTCTACCGATGGCCGCGCCCCGGACGCCAAGCATAAGTTCTATGCCAAGCCAGAGGATTATCAGCATGGCCGCGAAGACGAGCTGCGTAATCTACCCAACGGCATCAAAACCGTACCCATGATTGTGCTCGTCAATGGTGGCTCGGCATCGGCCTCTGAAATCGTGGCTGGCGCGCTACAAGACTACAAACGCGCTACCGTGCTTGGCACCCAGACCTTTGGTAAGGGTTCGGTACAGACTGTTTTGCCGCTACCAGGCAACACGGCGATCAAGATCACTACCGCACGTTACTACACGCCTAAGGGCCGCTCAATTCAAGCCAAGGGCATTGAGCCGGACGTCGAAGTGGAAGAAGTGCCCGGCGCCAAGAAAAACGGTCTGCGCGAAGCCGACCTGGGCGGCCACCTGATCAACGAAAACGACAAATCAGCCAAAGACAACAAGCCAGACACGGAAAAGCCCAATGGCAAAAACGGTAAAAACAATGCCAAGGAGGATGACGCTGACTCGGGGCTGGCTATCGCTGATTACACCACGGCAAAGGATCGTCAGTTCGTAGAAGCCATCAAGCGTCTAGGCGGCCAAGCACCGGCACCAGTCAGCAAAGAAGCTAAGGCCAATGCGGATGATGCCGGCGCTACCGACAAGTCGGCCAAACCCGCCCAGTAATTTGTGATGAACGACCAGCAACTGCTGCGCTATAGCCGGCATATTCTGGTCGATGAAATTGGCATCGAAGGCCAGGAGAAGCTCCTGGCCAGCCATGTACTCATTATTGGCGCAGGGGGTTTAGGCTCACCAGCGGCGCTTTATCTGGCCAGCGCCGGTGTTGGCACCCTCAGCATTGCCGATGGTGATACCGTTGACCTAAGTAACCTGCAACGGCAGATTCTGCACACCGAGTCCCGGATTGGCCAAACTAAAACTCACAGTGCCGTCGAAGCGCTGTACACGGTTAACCCGGAGTGTCGGGTCATACCGCTGCCCAGACTCGAAGGCAACGCCTTAATAGACGCTGTCGCTCAAGCCGATGTCGTGCTGGATTGCTCTGATAACTTTGCAACGCGCTATGCGCTCAATCGCGCCTGCGTTGCTTCTAAAAAACCATTGGTCTCAGGCGCGGCCATCAAACTCACCGGGCAACTTTTTGTAATAGATCCGCGGCAGGTTGATGCACCCTGCTACGCCTGCCTCTACCCGGAAGACACTGCTGCTGACGATCTGCGCTGCGCCACCACCGGGATACTGGCGCCACTCACTGGCGTTATTGGCTGCATGCAGGCCGTTGAGGCCATAAAAATTCTGGCCGGTTTCGGCGCGCCGGCAACAGGATTGCTGCAACGATACGATGCCTTGTCTGGACACTGGTCCTCGGCTCGCGTGCGACCAGACCCTGTATGCCCTATCTGTAAGGCCTGACAGGTACCACAGATGATTGAATCTTCTGATCTTTACGTTTTCATGGCTGCACTTGTGGCTGTCTATCTGCTGCCTGGTCCTGATATGGCGCTAATTCTCTCTACCTCTGCTTTGGGTGGGCGACAAAATGGGTTCATGGTCGCTATCGGTCTCGCGCTATCGCGAGCACTCCACGTCACGTTGGCCGCGTTAGGGCTGGCTGCCCTCTTCATTGCACACCCCTTGCTGTTTGATGCTGTCCGTTGGTTGGGTGCTGCTTATCTGTGCTGGCTTGCCTGGCGACTGCTGCGCACCCCCAAAGAAAACAGCGCAACCATCGTCGCCCATCACCAGGCAGGCTGGCGTGCCCTAAGGCAAGGTTTTCTAACCAACCTTTTGAACCCTAAGGCGTTAATGTTTTGCGCACTTTTGCTCCCCCAGTTTATCGTTCCTACTGGCGAACTCATCGAGCAATACCTACTTCTAGGCACCATCCTCGTTGCGTTAGGGGCTATTTTTGACTTGATTTACGTCTTTGCCTCGTCGGGCATCGCCCATCATTTTTCAGGCTCGCACACGGGACAAAAAATCGCCCGAGTTCTTTTTGCCACTGTTTTTGGAATCGCCGCAATTCGTTTGGCGCTTAATTCTCGTTAGCATTTTGACCTGCTAACAGATAACTCGTACTGCGCCCACTCGCCTCTGATTGTTTCAGAACACCCTTCTCAATCAAATCTTTGATGTCTCTATGTGCAGTATCTTGCGAGCATTTCGCAATTGCGGCCCATTTGCTGGTTGTGAGCTTACCGTCAAAGCCATCGAGCAGCCGATTCAACAGTTTGATCTGCCGTTCGTTCATGGGCGTGGAAGCCCAACGCTTCCAGAAGCTGGCTTTGTTGAGCACCGCTGAAAGCGTTTCGTCTGAGCCCTGAACTGCACGCAGCAAGCATTCCAAAAACCAGATTAGCCAAGCGGTAACATCTAAGCCACCTTTCTGCGTACGTTCAAGCAGTGCGTAATAGTCTTTGCGCTCACGCTGAATCTGTGCCGACAAACTATAGAACCGGTGCGTCGAATGTTCGGCATGGGCTAAGGCCATATCGCCTACAGCGCGCGCAATACGTCCATTGCCATCATCAAACGGGTGGATGGTGACAAACCAGAGATGCGCCAGACCGGCTTTGATGAGTGGGTCATCTTGCTGACCAACATTGAACCAAAACAAAAAGTCATTGACCTCGGCATCGAGCAAATGTGCAGGTGGCGCTTC
>JACCDN010079275.1_pt1 | contig 11634 bp, 9 predicted proteins | sample 7441691 | NCBI WGS metagenome assembly JACCDN01 (sample SAMN15323439, study PRJNA562643) | freshwater metagenome | isolation source: river surface water | place: USA:Blue River Watershed | collected 2017-08-16
GCTGTTGGTCAGCTGTCTAGCGGAACAATCACTGGTGTGCGTAACGGAAGCGCATCTGGCCCTAACTCAAACCAAAGTTGGGCAGCGGTTTCGATCAGCCTGTCAACCGGTGTGGTTACCACCGGTCAGGCAATCACCATCACCGCCAGCTCTTACACTGGCACGCAACAAGCGGCCCGCAACATGAACATCACCGCCTCTACTAGCGATGCAAAAAAGGTGAATGTTTATGTCCTAGCGGACCCAACTGCCAAGAAGTACAAGGCAGCAACTTGGACGTTGCCAACCAAGTAATACCCCGATGAAGACCGCCCCGCTCTCTCCCCCCAGAGGGCGGGGTTTTCTTCTGTCTAGTCTGCCTAGCGACACAAATAAATGTCAGAGGGTGCTGGCATACTTGGCCATCACATCAGCGAGGGGAGATCAAATGCTTTTTCTAACTCAAAACGGGTTCTTGCAATTAGTTGACGAGTCCAAGTTCAAGAACGTCATAACTCTTCAAACCAACGACCGCGAGGCATTAGGTGCTTTCGAAGCGCTATCCCCATCGAAGGTGATGATGAACGTGCGAGACATTCAGTACCCATATGTATTGCACGTACGCAAAGAGGTTGTCGCCGATGTTTTGGACTGCCCAATTGTTCTGTTGCCTGGTTCTGTTTCGGGCGGCATTGTCTCAGCTGCGCCAAAAGCCTACGTATTAGAGGGATACGACCGCGACTTTGCATCACCGGTAACAGTAGATGCCAGCCCAGATGAATTGGAAGGCCTGACCAAATCCCTAAGTGAACTTGAGAACTTGGCTGTTTTCCCGATTTACTCAGTGCCGAAACAACGTGTTAATCGAAATTAGTCAAGGTAATCGTCATGGTTGCCAACCTGGGTCAGCTCGTAACCACCCGCAGCCAGCTTGAAGTAGTGCAAGCGCTTAGCTTGTGGCTGGCCGTTTTCAATGTGCATGCGCAGTCCAACATCGTTGCCTCGCATCAGCGGCTTATTGTTTACCCGAAGTTCGTGTGACTCGGCGATGCGCTCGACCCCATTACGACCGGTGACTAGGTGAACCACCACTCGGAGAAGTTTGCGAAGTTCTGTTTCATCTAGGTCGCGCGGGTTAAGTCCATCAAAGAATTCCGTCCCAAACGCCCAGTTGCCCTCATTAAGTGCGTAGCGGATGCGGTCAGAAGGCGCATAGAGCCCGAGCCAAGTGCGGCGGAGTTCTTCGTTGAACCATTCATCAAGCGACTCAAAACGATCACGACGAGCATAAGCGCCTGAGCCCGCCCTGCTTTCGTTGGTCTTGGCCTTGCGTGAATCGGCGACTATCTGCTTATAAGTAGATGCCTCTTCTTTATAGCGCTGAACAGCAAGGTTCAATTCGCGGTAGCTTCCAGCCAGCTGATTGAGTTCATTATTTAGGCGTTCAATTACACGGTTACCGGTAATAATTTGTGCGCGATAGTGGGCAATAGCCTGCTCGTGTAGGCGGGTTTCTTTATCTTTAGATGAAGCGGCAACCGGAGAAGCCCCAGCACTAGCAGCCGGGAGTTCAGGTTCTTCAAATTCGCTTTCATCCAAAACCAGAGCTTCACTGGTGATCAATTCGTTGACCTCGATTAGGTCGTCGTCTAGGTCTACATATCGCGATTGGTCAAGCCAAGGTGCGCCTCCATCGATGAGAGACACAGCTTCGGCGATCGGCTCATCGTCATCGATGTCGTTCATCTTCAGGCGGATTTTGCCTTGAGGATCACGGTAAATTCGCACGGGCCAAACTTCGCCAACGCGTAGATACTCGCTTATTACATCGAATGGGTTACCTGTGATCTCAGCTTTGGATACCTCGAACGAGAGATTCGGGTGAATAGCAATTACAGCTTTTTTGCGGTCGGTGTCTTTGATTAGGCCGAGCGTGACTGTGTCGAGGCCAAAGTGAACCACGGCATCGGTGGCTGAAAAGTTTTGGTTCTCAAGGGTAAAGATTCGAGTCTCACGGTCGTATTTACCGGCAACTTGCTGGCCAATTTCAAAGATCCAGGTCAGCGGAACCCCGGGGAAGGTAGCCTCTTGGCGAATCGAAACCAGCTCACCATTTTCTAACTGCAGTAGTGCAACCGAGTCGCCGTAAAACTGTTTGACAACACCCGTCGTGGCAATTGCATCTGCTGTTGCTTGTGCAAGTAAGCCTGCATCCATAGCCGCAGCCCAAATATCTGAGGTAAGGCGCTGGGTTGACTGGGCAACTGTGCCTGGTGGGTAGACATAGCGAAGTTTGCCAGCTGTTGCGCCCTGAGTCGCGGCAAAACTTATCGGGTAGACCCGGGCTGCACCGCCAAAAACATGCGTATCAGGCGGCAGTAATTCCTGCAGTACTCGAGTAGCGGGGCCGCCCCAAATGACAAATACTTCGCTTACCGACGCAACGTCATCCTCTATGGAGGCAACATCGAATACTGGGTTTGTGTCATCATTCGGGGTGCTAATCACACACCATGGTTTGGCGCGGCGCGTATTTAGGAGGCCTTCGGCCAAATCTTGCGCTTGTTCAATGGTTGTAACCAAAGTTGCCATTTTGCTCCCCTAAATAAGCCACCCCTTGTTGGCTCGCTTTCAAAATACAGGTACCCTCTGACATTTATTTGTTTGTCAGGCTGCTCAGGTAGAGTTTGAAATCTTGATGCAACGTAGCAAAGTTGGGGGCTGCTAGTGAGAGTTGATTCTTCAGGTAACTGGGCATTTGCAAGCAGAGATTTATTCAAGGCTGAGCTTTGCGAACACTGTGTTCGACTTTCTATGGCTGTAAAAGCGGGGCTGCCCGATGTTCTCGCAAAGGTTGAGCCTTACTTAGAGGACCTGAGTCAAAAACTACCTATCATCCAGGGCAATCAGCGCGAACGAATCGTTTTTGATCAACTAATGGCTAGCCTGCCACAAGGTGATTTTGTAGAACTTGAAACCAGGCAGCAAGAGCAGACCGTTGCCCAGATGAAGAATTTGGTGCCAGTCATTGCCCAAGGCTACTTTTCAACTGAATTGGGAGGATACTCCTGGTCTGGGTTTGCCGATCTATTGGTTCTCGAAGGCTATGTTATTGAACAGTCTGAGGACAGTTCCATTCGGGCGGTACACGTTGGCCCAGTGCCAGAGGTGCCCCGCTATTCCCCTTGGGATGTTAAGAACTCATCATCGGGTGATCGTAAATATCAAATGCAATTGGCTGCCTATCTAGTGGCTCTGCGTGAACTTGGCTTTGCTTCCGGTGCACCCATGGGAATCGTCCTCGGCTTCAACAAAGGGGTTTTTCGATACGAGGCCGATGAGTCCATCGAAGTGTTTCAAGAAGCCCTCGATAAGTTGACTTCGATTCTGTCTCTAACTACACCGGGCACCATCACTGGCGACTTCATCCAAGAGTGGGCCTGCGCGAAAAAGACTGTTTGTTCCAACGCCTACTGCGACTATCCAAGGCTCTGCAAGAAAACCCACTTTGATGCCCGCTCGCTAGAACTTCTGCCCAGCATGAACTACACGCACGGCCCAAGGCTTAGGGCAGCAGGTATTGACAATATTTCCGCCCTAGCTGCCTACACAAAGGCCCCAGATGTCGCAGGGCTCAAACCTGAGTTTGCTGAGCGTTATTGGAGGGCCGCACAACTCATAGAACTAGAGGTTGCTGGCCAGAAAGCGGTGCTGTCAAAAATCACAGGCAAGGTAGATCTGCCAGAGCCAACAGCGCAGGATCTTTTCTTTGATGTCGAGTGGTTCAATCCTGTTGATGCCGAGCGTGAGTTCATATTCATGTTCGGTGTTGTTGGGGTCGACGAACGCTTCGAGGTGTTTACCGCAGAGACTCCCGATCATGAGTTTGAAGCTTTCGATCGGTTTCTTGATTTTGGAATGTCATACCTAGCGATAAACCCAGACCTGCGTATCTATCACTTCAACAATCCAGAACCACTCAAGGTCAACTTGCTTGTTGAGCGTTATGGGGGTCACCGAGCTGATGACGCAGCCGCGTTAGTTTCACGAATGGTTGATTTGCTGCCGATTGTGAAGAATTCATTCGTTCCGGGGTCAGGCAGTTACAGCATCAAGTCTCTCGAGAAGTATTACGACGCTGATACAAAACTGAATCGGGGTGGCTTGGTTGAGGGCGGAGCAGATGCCATGTATCAGTTCGAACTTTTTCGCCAGGCGCTCGCCGCAGGCAAGGACTCCAAAGCATCTGAAAACATGCAGGTAATCACCGCCTATAACCGCGATGACTGCCTATCTACAAAACTTTTAGTGGACTGGCTACGAGAACTAAATTTTGCCCATCCAGCAACCTTTACGGTTCTCAGCAGCACCTAGTCAGGTCAAGCGCGCCGATTAGATTACTTTTCAAGTTCAGCGAATCTTTGGGCCATCGTAGGGTTTCCCTTGGTCAACTTCTTGATGGTTACGTCCTGTGCTTTGTCATTTGCTAAACGAAGGTTTCGCTCTGAGCTCTGCAAGGCTGTCTTGACGTTTTCCATCTGTTTGATGGAAGCGTCGATTGCCTTGATAGCTTCTTCGTATTTTCGAGCAGCAAGCTCGTAGTTCTTGCCAAAACCATTCTTGAAGTTTTCAAGCTCCGCTTCGAAGTTGCTGATGTCGATGTTCTGCTCTTTTACCCGCGCGAGCTCATTCTTATATTCAAGCGCGTTAGTGTTTGCGTTGCGCAGCAAGGTAATGATCGGGATAAAAAACTGTGGACGAATTACATACATCTTTGGGTACTTGTGCGAAACATCCACAATTCCGTTGTTGTATAGGTCATTGTCTGGTTCCAGAAGCGATACCAACACAGCGTATTCGCAACCTTTTTCGTTGCGATCTTTGTCAAGTTCTTTGAAAAAGTCCTCATTTTTCTTTTTTGTCGCTGTGGCATCAGACTCGTTCTTCATCTCGAACATAATCGATACGACTTCAACACCAGATGCCGACGAATCACGGAAGATGTAGTCGCCTTTACTCCCGGTCTTTGAGTCGTTGTCTTTTTCAAAGTATGCGTTCGGAAATGCCGCGGCTCGAATGCTGTTGAACTCATGCTCGCAGTGAAGCTCGAGTGTTTCGCCAACCATCTTGGTAGAGAGTGCCTTCTTCATGTTCCTTAGGAGCTCGATCTCTTTGTTGGCAACATCCAGTTCGGCCTTGTGCTCGAGGGCCAGGCTGGCTTTTTCTGACTTCTTCTCTGCTTCGATAATGGCCAAGTCGCGTTTTAGGTCATCGCGCTCTTTTTCAACGACTGATAGTGCCTCGCGAACCGCAAGTTTTTTCTCAGTCTCAACAAGATCGAGTTTGTTTTTTAGGTCAGCAATCTCCTGCTCTTTTTTAGCTGCTTCTTTCTGGAACTCACCGGCAGCCTTGGCCTCGGCCAGCTTGATCTCGGTCTTTTTTGCTTTCTCCGCGTCCTCGAGTCGCTGGTGAAGTTCTTCATCGAATTTTGCGTCACGCACCTGCTTGAGAATGTCGGCAAATCCCGCTTCATCAATTTTGAAAGCCTTGCCGCAGTTCGGACAAATAATCTCGTTCATGAAATCCCCCATATCTTGATATGTTCCGCTCTTATACGAGCTACATCGGGCCATTCTGACAAACCCCACCTAATAAGTAAAGGAGCCAAACACAATGTCGGTGGTCACCCTTAGGCTCTGAAACAGGCTGGACTTCCAGTTGGTAAGCTATTTGCGACTAGGGGGCGAGATGGCAGGTTTCGTTGGTGATTCTAACCATGGGGGTTTGCCACGTCCTGACACCGGAGATCATTACCTTTGGCTCTTGGAAATCGAATGTTTTCCTCCGATAAACGTCGTAATTGCTTCTCCCGGCAACATTGCCCAGGAGGCATTCGCTGAACTGGGTCGGAATTCAGCGTTGAAGAAAGTTGCAAAACGATACCTGTCTTTAGCGAAGGAGCTTGATCAAATCCCCGCTGATTTCTTCAAACTCCCCTGCAATTTAATTTCTTTGGCGCCGGTGCCGTCAAGACGACTTTTGCCGACTCTGGCGAAATGGCAGTCTCTGGTCAACTTCTCTGTGAACGCGATTCCTGATTCGGCGCTTCGTTGGCCCTTTGTCTACGACCTAAAATCCGACCAGTTAGCGGCCAAGGCTCAGCACGTAGGCGTTTATGAAGGAACCCGTGATGTTTACGTTGCGTCGCTAGGCCGAATTCGGGCCGCGCATGAGGCCAACGCAGCCTTCATCGATAGGGTTGACGGTTGAGTTCCTTCGAAGGGTTAGAACTCGAGAGTTCCTATTCGACCTCCACGCATAACCTAGTCGCTGATTTCTATGCACCTTGCCTATCTCGAGCCATTCGTTATGACCGTTCGACCGGTTACTTCTCCTCGGCTCTCCTTTCATTGCTGCCCCTTAGTTACGCAGATTTCATCGAGCGAGGAGGCAAAGTAAGAATCCTCTGCTCGCCTCAGCTAACGCACGCTGACTTTGAGGTAGTAACGAATCTGGATCAAAAGGTTGATGACATCCAGACTCTTCTCGGCAATTTGCGCCAGCTTGTAGACAGCAAAAGCCCTGAGAAGCAGTTGCTTGCACGAATCTTCAGCGCACTTCTCGCCTCTGGGGTTCTTGAAATGCGAATCGCTAGGACCGATCTTCGAGGCATTTTCCACGACAAGAAGGGCATTTTCGAGGATGAGGAAGGTAATTGGATAACTTTCATAGGAAGCGCCAACGAGACGGCCGCCGCTTGGTCGGGCTTTGTAAATCACGAGGACATTGAAGTTTTCACGTCGCTTGAGGGTGGCGACAAGGCCCGTGCAGCAAACCACGTGATGCATTTCGAGGACCTATGGGAAGGTCGCCGAAAAGGTGTGTACCCGATCGATGTTCGGACCGCGCAGAAGGAAATATATGAAATCGTGGCCCCTGAACCGCTGGGTGAAATTCTCCCGGCGGTCAGAATGGCGCAACGCGAGCTTGACGAAGCCTCTAACTCTTCGTCACCTAAAATATTGCTCCGAGATTACCAAGAGCAAGCCTTGGCGGACTGGGAATCCAACGCGCATAACGGAGTCGTATGTTTTGCAACTGGCGGAGGAAAGACCCTAACCTGCATTGACGCTGTTCGCCGCTGGACGGCGAATGGTCTCCCCTGTTTAGTGCTAGTACCCACCGAATACCTTCTTCATCAGTGGGAAACCGAATTTACCAAGTGGCTTCCTCAGGCTTCCCTCTTGCTTGTTGGTGGCGCAGGAAATTCGAGCGATAAATGGGGTGAATTTGTCTCGCCGTTTTCAAGCGCTTCGCCTTCTGAGGTGCCACGAGTCATAATCGCAACGTATGCAAGCGCTAGGTCGGCAAACTTCGCAAACAAACTTCGAGTTGGCGCCCACCTAATGGTCGCCGCCGACGAGGTCCACAATTTCGGTTCGACTCTAAATCGAGAAATGTCTACATGGCTTTCGGCTGGGGCAAGGCTTGGCATGAGTGCTACCCCTGAGCGTAAATGGGATGAGGTGGGTACTCGAGCAATTTTCGACTACTTCGGCCGTAAACTCGAGCCGGATTTCACTTTAGAAGATGCGCTCGCGGCTGGCGTGCTTTCTGAGTACGACTATTTCTTTGAGCAGTGCACTCTGACTGACGACGAAGATGACGCGTGGGCTGATCTCACTCAGGAATATTTACAAGCTTGGTTAGGCTCTGGAAAAAAGGTGACTAAACGAGTAACCGACATTCTGATTGCACGCTCCAGAATCTCCAAGGCGGCAGCACATAAAACTGAGATTACAGTCAAAATTTTAGAGAAAAACTTTAAGTTGGACGATCGCTGGCTTGTTTATTGTGAGAGCATTGGACACCTTAACGAAGTCGCGCATGCAATTGCCGAGGCAAAGATTCCAGGGCTTCAAATTCTTGAATACCATTCGAGAAATTCCTCGGAACATTCGCAAGCTATCCAATTTCTGAGTAATACGGGCGGTGTCATGCTAGCTGTTAAGTGCTTGGACGAGGGCGTCGATCTGCCTCGTGTTAACAAGGCGATCATTATGGCTTCATCAACGAACCCAAGAGAGTACATACAGAGGCGCGGACGTGTTTTGCGAAGGCACCCAGACAAACACTCTGCGCAAATATATGACATTCTCACTTTCCGTGCACACGATGATGCGCCAACAACCTGCGGCGAAATTGAACGCGCCTTGCACTTCTCGAAGAATGCGAGAAACTTAGCCCCTTCACTTGAGCTAGAAGCTTATTCCTCAACTTGTAAAAGCAAGCAACAGTTACCAGATGATCTAGAACAGGATGATGACCATGCGTAATCCAAAAGAGTTGGCTTTTTCTGCCGTGCTCGAATCGCTTGAAAAGGCAGATGTGGAAGTTACTTCCGACCTCAAAGCGCTCCTTGAGGACTTGATTAACGCGGAATGGGAGTCCAGAAACCGCCAACGCATGGATGGCAAGGATGAGGTGCAAATAATGAAACTGATCAAGGACTACATCGCGCGTCAGAGCACCCAGGGAAGTCGAGCATGAAGCTCCTAAGCCTACAAATGGAAAACTGGAGCTCCTACAAAGGCTCAGCGAATACTGTTTCCTTTGCCACAAATCCCGGTTCTGAAATTACTGTTGTCACTGCAAAAAATGGCTTCGGTAAGACAAGCATCCTCAAGGCATTCGCTTTCGTCCTTTATGGCACCGTCGCGCCGACGATCGGTCGGGGCTCCGAGTCCGCAACGCTGGAAGAATTTCCCAACCGCCCTGCCCTTGCCGGTGGCCAGGAGATCACAACAGCAGTTAGCCTCAAGTTCGAGCACCAGGGTGTCGAGTGGTTACTGCGTCGTGAGTTCTCAGCTAAGTCTTCGGCGGGGATGCTCCTGCTCGGCCCCGTCAAGAAATCCCTTGTCCGTGTGGGTGTTGGTTCGGGAGTTCCAAACGATGCTATTGATGACTTCATCAATGACAACATTCTCAACCGTCAGGTTAGCCACTTTTACTTTTTCGATGGCGTACTCCTAGAGGAGATTCAGTCGCAATTAACACGCAAGGATGAGGTTTCTAGACACCTTGTAATGCGCAGCGTCGAGAATGCACTTGGTTTGAGGTTCCTGGATCACCTAAGTCAAAATCTCAAGTCGTGCCTAGACGTTATTGATGTCGGGATCGCCGCGCAGGAGAAAGCGCTCAATAAGAATGAGAGTTTACTCAAACAGATCTCCGACGATTCAGAGCGCCTGGAGGCGTATGACAAAGACCTTGAAAGAATTTGGGAGCTAAAACAGATCCAGGAGGATAAGCGAGACGAACATGATGCGCGCCTAATGTCTATCAGTCCGGATACAAAGCAGAAGGCCCTTGAGCGCACCATGCTTCAAGCGCGACTCATGGATTACACAGAGGATTTAGCCAAGGCCAAGGAAACAGTTCGCGCCTGTGGCGAAAAGGCCTGGTTAGGTCCACTTGAAGGCACACTCGCAATAATGTTCGAAGAGCGTGAAGCGGCAGAGGAAGCCGACAGAGCTGCTCGACGTCGATACAATGCGATCGAACGCAAGGTCCTTGACCTAAAGGCATCGGCCGAGCAGAAAAGCTGCCAGCTTTGTGGACACGACCATGACCCTTCGAAAATTCGCAAAATTGAGGATGAAATCACGGACCTTGAAAGGCAGTTGGCTGAGTTCTCGATTTCGAAGGAGCCGGAGGTGGGGTCGATCTTCAAACTAGGCAAGTCCCTCGCTGAAAGCAAACGGGTAGAAGCGCTCCGGAGTGCCCTTGATGCCGAGGATAAAGTTATGGTCAACATCGCGGGAGCGAAGCGCAAGATTTCTAAAATCAATGATGAACTGGGTGACTTTCAAGCGGACATAAACATCAAGCTTGAGGAAGCACATCGCGCTGAAGCAGACGCGCTGGCGCGCAAGTACCTCGTTGACCACGCCCGTGAAAAAGAGAAGCGCGACCTTCTTGCACTCTCACTTAACGCGAGCCGATCAAAGCTCACGTCAAATTCATCGGTCTCGCAGAAGGATCGTGATACCCGCGAGCTCCTGGATACATTACGAACCGCAATTGAAGACTCCTTCGATAACTTTCGTGATCAAATGCGTGGGCAGGTTGAAATGAAGGCCACGGAAAACCTTCGGGTTTTGACCAGCGAGCCAGAAATTTACGGATACGTCGAAATTTCTGCGGATTACCAGATTCGAATAAAGACTCCTCAAGGAGTCGCATTGCAGATTGCTAACGCCGGACACAAACAGATCCTCACGACGGCTTTTGTTTCTGCAATGGCTGCCGTCTCTACCGAGACCACTCCGTTCGTCATGGACACTGCCCTGTCTCACCTAGACAACGAAAATAGCCACCAAATGCTGGAATGGGCAAAGTACGTGGATCAACAGGTGGTCTTGCTTGTGACGCCCAAGGAACTGCCTCGGGACATCGCGCGGACTGTACTCGGCTCGGCAATTGGTCGCGAATACGAAGTGGAAAAACTTGAAGCCGAAGTTAGCGAACTAAAGGAAATCACACAATGAGCATCGACGAACGCGACGACGTAGTTTTTTTCTCTGTCACCGAGGAGCAGAAACTGATCCTCAAACAACTCGAAGAGGAACTCTTTCAAACTGAAGCAGGTGCTTTCAAAGCCTGCGTTGCTCTTGCTCTTAGTAAAGGCTTCGCCCCGGCGGACTTTTCTAAGGGTAAGACCACCTGGAATGCCACCACGATGAGTGATCTAGTGGAATTTTTAAGCTGGTATTGCGAGACCAATACGCCAATTAGAGTTGCCAACGGTCTTGGATTTGCCGGAATTCAGTTTGTTGCATCGGAAATGGAAAACGGTAAGACACCGCGCGAGATTTTTTTCTCCTAGCATCCGCCCAATCATGAGATTCATCCAAGATCAGGCGGGTCCCAGCCAATCAATGAGTTGGCGGATAGTCAGTATGACAAGTCCTTTTACCAAGAAACCGATTGGACTGACTCGTAGCATTGAACTTCTCCCAGAATAGGGCTGACACTGCCCCGAGGTTAGACTTGTCCACATAGTTTGCGCGCGATTAAGTATTACTAGGGGGGCAGTGTCGAACCTAACTGACTATCAGGCCAAGTATTTTGCCCACGAGCTGAGGCGTAGTTACGCGAATGACCATGTTGGAAAACTAGCAGGGTTGCTATTTGACGCCCAGGTTGAGCCAAAACCTCATCAGATTGACGCAGCTTTGTTTGCGCTGCAAACCCCATTCCTTCGAGGGGTCATTATGGCCGACGAGGTTGGCCTCGGTAAAACCATCGAGGCTGGCATTATTATTACGCAGTATTGGGCCGAACGAAAACGATCAATCCTGATTGTGACTCCTTCAAGCCTGCGCCAACAGTGGAAGCAAGAGCTTTTTGAAAAGTTTCTGATCCCAGCAAGCGTCTTAGATACCAAAAACAAGGATTCACTGCTAGCTGCAGCAGCCTCAGGCCAGCCGGAAGTCCTGATTTGTTCTTATGAGTTCGCCCAACGTTACGAATCCACATTGCTTCGAAGCTGGCACTTGATCATCGCCGATGAAGCTCATCGCCTGAGAAACCATTGGACTGGCAAAGGCAAGACTGCCGAGGCCATGAGCCACATTTTCGCAGGCGCTCACA
>JACCDN010574172.1_pt1 | contig 11634 bp, 7 predicted proteins | sample 7441691 | NCBI WGS metagenome assembly JACCDN01 (sample SAMN15323439, study PRJNA562643) | freshwater metagenome | isolation source: river surface water | place: USA:Blue River Watershed | collected 2017-08-16
ACATTTAGTTCATTACCTAACGCATGTTTAATTGTTGGATACATTCCTTCACGCGCTAGCTGATATGTTTTACCTGGTTTTGTATTTAGAACTGCTTCTTTTACTACATTTGGAATTTTAGGAGCATTTAAAGTTTTACCAACTACTTGACGAAGTAAATCATTTGTATAATTTATCGCATTGTATTTTACATTAGGAATTGTATTGTTTATTAAATTAACAAGTTTAGGATTAGCTTGTCCAATTTTATAAGCCTGTTCCATAAGTGCAGGTTTTATAGCAGCTACTGCCATCTCAGTTGCTGGATTTATCATGCTTCCAAGATCAAAAGCATCACCTAACAAACCAGCTGCACCTAATGTATTTTGAAGAACTCCTGCATCTTCACTTATTCCGTACGGATTATTACGTGGATCTTTCCCTGTCTCTACTAATCTTGCTATTGACATTGCAGGATTCATCTCAGTAATAGTCTGGGCAGCTATAGCACCAAGACCAGGATTTGTACTCATTGCTCCTAGACTTTGAGCAAGTTGAGAATTGTTAATGTATTCCTGTTGTTCTCTAATTTTTCTAGCTGCAGCTCTTTGTTCAGGTGATATAGTATCTGCAGAAAGCTGAGGTCTATTCTTAGCTGCTTCTTCTGCAGCTTTACGCTTACGATTCTCTGCTACTCTTTTATTTTCTTCTTTAGTTAATACACGAGGTTTAACAACTGTTACAGCATCTTTCTTAGCAGTTGTTAATCCATATGGATCCAACTCACCACCAACATCGTATTTATCTAACCAGTTTGCCATTATTTGTAAGAGATTTGACTTGGACTTAATACAAATTGTGATACTAGGTGTGCATCAGATCTATTGTCTAGAATATGTCTGATTTTTACACCCTTTGCTCTAAATGGATCTTTTCTAAATGATCTAAGACCATAATCCATGTTATCTTGATTTAATACTTTGTCAATAGATAATGATTCACAAGTTGTATTAAACATCACTTCCTCTTTATCAACTACCACGTTCCAGAATGTATTGTACTGATAGAAGCTTCCAGATTTAGTATATAGAATAGTTTTACTATTTGCATTGTATATAGGATACTGATTATATGCAGCAAGATTATTCATTGGCTTCCTGACCAATTCTAATAAACCAGAACACTGCTGACCATTATAAATAATAACCTTGTTAAAGTATTGATCATCTGTCTGAATCTTAGCGTTATCATTGTACACACCATCTACAATAGGCAGATACTTAAAAGCAACAGTGAAGTCTCTTACGTTCTGTAATATCTCATCTTGAAACTGATAAGCTACTGGATACTCAATTACATATGGTTCAATCTTACCATAGTAAGTGTTGTTTACCAATGTGTTAGTTAAGTGTCTCCATAATACAGACGTATTTGAGAAAGTTGCATGTATAGCTTCAATCTCATTTAGATAAAGGTCTGTAATACAAATAGAGAGAGCCTTATCGCATGCGTCTAGTGAATATAATACAATTGTAGTGGCTGCATCATTTACCTCATATATAGTACCTTGCATAAGCGTAGACAAAGACACGCCAGTAGCTATTACATTTCCAAGATCATCAGAAATGTTAAATGGTCCAGTTATATTGTAACCAAGTGTCTCTATTTTTACATGAACGCTTTGTGCCATGATATTAAGGTAATTTTGTTGCTACACCTACTAACTCACAATCTAATGCAGCTGTAGTAGTGGTTGTTGTTGTTGATGGTGTAATCTCACGTGCTGCAATAGCAGTTAAATCACACGATCCATTTAATCCTGAATAGAAGAAGTTATTCTCAGCAATATAATAACTAGGGATATAGCTGTGGAAACTTATCCAACTCTTTGTATTCATGTCAAATGAAAGAGTCCAAGACTTGTTACAGAAATAGTTAAGGTTTGTTAATTGAACAATCTCAGTAACTTCTGTATTTCCTTGAATAGGATAAATGAAATACTCTTTAGTTGTAGTGTTATAAAATATCTTACCAATCCAATTTGGTTGTGGGATGTAGTCTAACTTAGAAATAATGATACGATCATACTTACTATCATATACACCATGTAATCCTACCTTGGTAAAGTTATTGTCTATATCAGCTTCAGGGAAATAACGTAAGATTTCAAACGCTAAGTGGTCTGTCATGAAACGCTGTACACCTGATCCAAAACCTGTTAAGTCTGTAGGCTTGCGTCTTCCATACACGTCAAGGGCTAATAAGAAAATTTGCCCACGCTTAGCATCAATTGTTACTTGTCCTTCAGGAATCTTTAACAAGAACTTATGTTGACTTCCTACATATCCAAGATCTGTCTCAGCAAAATCAACTGGAGGAGCAGATTTAAAAAGTTCAGTGCCTCCTAAATAAGCAGCTTGTGGATTACTTGTATTAATCGTAAGCATTGTATTGTATAACAATGACTTATTTTCAAAACGTGCAAGTATTGCTTTGTTCTCAATACCATCCAACGATACTAATTTACCATAGTTTTGTGGAAAATCAAAATATGATAAAGGAGCATATGATAACCAGTTGTTTACTTTGTTAGAAGGATCTGCTGTTTGTTGGTCAGAATAGATTGCTCTAAATGGATAATAAACATTACAGTTGTCTTCAGACCAATCTGCTGGAAGGTGTGAAAAGAAATTAGTTACATTCTGCTTAGAGTAAGACACATTGTAGAAATATGTATTATCTAATGCAATTGGTACACGTGATTGTTGCAACCACTCATCAGGAATACCTGTACTAACATGTGGATAAAATTCTCCTTCTAAGTTATTGAATGCTTGACGTAAGTCTACATTGATAGAACTTTCTACATAGAAGTAAGGAATACCATAAGCAAATAGATACATCTTACCATTATAAGATGAGTTTGCTAAGCTAAGTTGTATTATTCTTTCTTGTGGATCATCATCTGGAGCATTACCTGTGTAAACTGTGTACTGATTGGAGCAATCAAAGTTATGAGCTTTAATTGATACAATACCTTTCAAGTCTGGAATTACAGGATTTACTGGGTCAGGTTGATAATCATACAACACTGATCTAGCTGAATGCCAGTATTGAGGATAAGCTACATTACCAATCTCATCATAGAATATATCTGAATCATCAGGAGCTCCAACTCTATTATCAATAAAGAATGGAAGCTTTGTCTTGAAAGCAAATTTATTAATAAATGTATCTCCACCCCATACTGTTTGTACATTGTTGACTGAAGTTACATCTTTTAACATTATTTGAAATCCTGTATCAATGGTTTCATATGTATACATTTGTCCCCACTGATTGATCATGATGTTCTTCATAGAAGCATAGTATGCTACTAGTTTAGTTGTTTCAATCTTTTCAGGATTACCACAGTTTACTTTCTCAGAAATTGAAAATCTACTATTATCAGAAATTAAGTTTACTGGTTCAGGATTGTTATAAATTAATGAAGGTGTGTCTTTAGCATATGGTAATGCTGTGCTTCCTGCTGTCTTTAAGTATACAGATCCTTCACGTTGAAAGTTGTTAAAGTCGTATAAGTCACCTACAGATTGGAATCCTGAGAATAAGTATTGATACTTATCAAGCTCACGTTGTTTTATACCTAATCCATTTGCAATTGTTGCAGCATAGTCATAACTACCAATAGAATTAAATGAGTATCCAAAGTTAGCTCTAGAGATTCCATTTATATACACTTGCAAGTATGCTTGATATGAAGTGAACATTGCAGTTGAATCAAATGGATCAAACTTCAATCCTAAGATATAACTTGTTCTTAATGCAGAAGTTTGAACTTCTTTACTTACAAGCTTATACATTGCATTGTTCTTGACCTGAACAAAGTGCGCATTTCCTGCACCATACATTACGTTCTCAAGCTTAAGAACTGATCCTAGTGTAGGAGAACCAAATGATGTTTCAGGAGAGTTAAATACCATTCTGAATTTAGACTCATCTGAAGTGAATGCGTTTAGTTGGTCTGGATAGCAATACGTATTACGTTCATCAGTAGAAGCAATTGTATAACGTGTATCTCCACTTACATACTCTGGTGCAGTTGCAGAACAAATGAATTTTGGAGTACCTGCAACAACTTCAACCACAGTATTTGTAGGATAGTTAGTAGCATCTGAATATCTAATCTGTGTTTTAGAATTAGATGTCAGCATAAAAAATACAGCATTGTAATCATCAACAGGACTTGTAATTGTTGCAGTTCCTGTAAGCACAACTGGTTTAGTTATTGAGCATACAAACTGAGTACCAACAATTGTGTTAATTGATTTTAACTGATTTGTAAAAGTATCTGTATACTGAATACTTGCACTTACAGTTGTTACAATCTTCCAGTAAGTAGACGCTGAACTATATCCATTATTCTTTTGCATAAGAAAAGGATCTGTGCGTAAGTCATTATATGGATAGTTAGGGAAGTAATAAGTAGTTCCTTCACGATCATACTTACCAACGTTACGTACAATACCTTTACCTATAATAGATCTGTTTGTTGATCTATTACCACGTACAATCTTAAAACCTTGAATGTCATCTTTTTGAGCTTGCGTTAAGCCTGATTCATTTATTAAATCAATAACTTGCTGAACATCAATTCTAACACCTATTGGGTATATTGCCTCAGACTTATACAATTCTACATTATATGATGGTTTTAAATCAGGACTATATACAATTGTAGGAGTGCGACTTTCAAATATAGGACTTACAAGAACATCTGGAAACTTATGATGTCTAATCTTCTGACCAGCTAAATCTCCCCAAACATCTACATCTGGTGGATATTCTTCATCAGATTCCCAATATGAAAATATACCAAACTGATAAGGTCCTTTGTAGTTAGTAGAATTATTATATCCTGGAGACTCATCAATTACAGCACCTGTATTATAAATCTTCCAATAAGGGCTATATCCTACAGATCCTTGATAAGACGTAGGCTCACCAATAAAGTCAGCATTAGTATTAGGAACAGGTGTAAGATCATAGTCCATTGGTAATCTACCAGGAATATGAAAACCATCTGTCTGCTTACCATTCTTCAATAAGAATACAATCTCAAATGCATACACTTCATCACGTAGGTATCCACGTAGCTTAGTTGCATTTATTTCATCTGCATAGTTCTCTGTAGCAGGTATTCTGTAAGACTGCCATTGCAATATAATTTGACTAGCAATAGACTGATAATTGACACGATCATTAGATGTAAGATTATCCCATACAAGAACATCCTGTACAGCTGTTACGTCTTGAGCAATATCATAATAAGGGTACTTCTCAAATATCTCCTCAATAGCTAATTGGATCTGCGTTACATTTTGACCTGTATAAGTAATCTGATTATTAGCACCAAGAGGATTAGTGCTATCAATATAATATGTACCAACTAACTCTACAGACTGTATATCATTTACAGTCTTAATAACTGCAACATTATAATACTCAAAGTATCCTGTAGTATCAAGATTTGTAATATTAAGAACAATAGATCTGTTTACTTTGTAATTAAAATCTTGTGTCTCAATATTAATATTTGCAATAGGCGTTGGATTTGTAACAGAATAGTATGATGTATATCCTACACCATTAGCATTTGAATACTGAATAGCAAACTGATACGTACCTGCAGTTAATTCACCACCATTTACAACATCAGTTACTTCTAATTGAGGAATGTTGTAATTTGGTTGAATGTTTAAATCATTGCAATTAGTTGGAGCAGTAGCATCTAAATCAATGTATCTACGAGAGTTATAACCATCAGTCCAATATAACTCAGTTGTACAGTTTGTGATCTTGTGTACAGACTTGTGAATAGGATAGTTAACATTAAAGTTTAAGCATTCTAAATTTAAGAATGTGTGATATTCACAATCATTGTTTAACATGTAACCAATCTCTGACTGACCAGTTGCACTGTTTACTAAGAAAAATACATGTTTGTTTTTCTCAGGAATTATATGTTTACCAATTAATTGATATCCTGCAGGAAATTCTAGGCAAAGTTCATTACCTTCTTCATTCTGATAGTTGATACTATTGGCATCAAAGTTTTCTACGTTAGCATTTAGAGCATACGTAAGCATGCCCTTCTTAATTTGAACTAGGGAACTATCCATGTTCAAACCAAGCTGACCAACGTTTAAGTTTTGGGTAATATTACTTTTTTGAGTATTATTAGTTGTTTCTTCTCCAGCCATATCTGTATGATCTATTTGGCAACTCGTACATGTTGAACCTGTTTAGGTCATTCTTTATTCTACGTTGCTTAGCGTAAGCGTCTTGTTTCTTTATTTCAATGTCCGCCATAATGAAAGCTTCTTCAGAAAGTTGCTTATAATACGCAAGTTTTTGTTGTATTTGTTGGAACGTTTCATCTGTCAATTGGTTAGATAACATCTCAAATACTTTGTATTTGATGAAGGCTTCTACATACTCACGAATACGATAGTTGTCTGGAATCATCTGATTACCTACATGGTCGTACTCAGTAGCGTAGAATATTAATTGTACTGTACCATTTCTAAAGTTTACCACTAACTTATTGTCGCGAATGTCAAATGAGTTAGCTGCACTAGAGAATGGTGTATTTTGTAGCGATGTAATTGCAGTACCACCATAAGATAAATCGCAATGGTTTCTGCCATTGATATTTCCAGGTAACAACAATAACTCACGTCTGTATGATCTAGCTTGTTGAGAGTTTGTCTTATAGACAGTTTGAATTAACTCAGGCATACATTGACCATCACATCCTACATTACCACAACATGGATTAGGACAAGCTACATCTGTTGTAACTGGACTAACTTGAATAGTTGTAGCTGTAGCAGCTTGTGAGTAGAAAGAGTTGGCGTCTTGATAAGGACGTAATGGGATCTCAGTTAATAACCAAACCTCTCTTGCAGAGAAGAAGTTATCAGGAAGACGAGCTTCAAAGTCTTCTACATTTAGAACATCTTCACTAATTACATACGTAGCTCTTCCTAACTTACGTAGACACTTATCTAAATAAGTTGGAAACATCAAATCATCAACAGCTCCTGTATCAAAGTAGCTTTTTAATTCTTCCTTTACTGTAGCATATACAGGCTCAGGAGAAACAAAATTATATTTATAGTAGTATGACATAGCTATTTATTTTTTCCATTCCCTGTAAAGGTGTTGATATTTGTCGTCTGTTTTAATATAGTGTGACAGTAGTCTTGATGTTGTTCTAGTAGGTTTAAAGTACCACAAGTCTATGTTTCTTATTCTAGCTGTATCTCTAAACCACATCCATCCAAAGAAATAACCTTCTGTATGATAGTTGAAGTTATAGATTCGCTTACCTTTCTCTTTACTCTTCTGCCAATCAATTGGTAAGTTAATCACTTGCTCACCATCTATTGTCTTAAACTTCTTACGCTTCTTCTTGTTAATAGAGAATTCACCAAAGCCAAAAGGTAGCTTTGCTTTTTCTCCACTTTCCAAGATGTAGTTTTTGAAAGACTCATTGAATGTGTAAAGAATATTTCTCCACTCATCAAATGAGAGTTTAATAGAAGGATACTTCTTGCAGAAGTTTTTGTAGTTTTCTTTGCTGGCACTGCGCCAGTCTATCTTTACTCTTGGCATAATTAGCTTCCTGTTGGTACACCAGGTGATTGACCATCAATATTATTTTGAGTTAGGTCTTCTTTTAGTTTAAAGTAACTTGTCACTAGTCTTTGCTGTGCCAAATCTAAAACTTGTTTCTCAAGATATCCTGGAACAAATGACTCTCTATCTAAAGGATTCATGCACCATTCTGCATCTGTAATGTCTTCTTCACAATATCCAGAGTATCTCACCTCATTAGGAATATCTTCTTCAAATAGTGCACTTATTCTAATCTTGGTCAATAAAGGATCGCTAACAAAAAGGTAATCATCAGATATCCAGTAATAACTTTCTTTCTTAGTAATAGGTAAACGTAATGAGTTTACATATCTATTAAGAGTTGTTTCTTTAAACTTCTTTCCTTGACCACCTAATGCGTTGATAGACCATACACCTTGAATCAAATATTGATAGTTACCTTCTGCAATACGAGGAAGTTTAGTTGTACTTCTTGAGATTGTACAAGGGTCTGTATAGTCACAAAATTCACTGATTGGAACTGGTTCAAGTTCAAGATATGGAATGGTTGTAAAGATAGTATCTGTAGCCCAAAGTCTACGTAGATTTGTCTCACGCTTGATTAACATTAGAGCATTGTTCTTTATCTCAGACGCAACAACTCTATCTGTTATCAAATTGTCAGTTGATAAAAGTTTGTGCATAGCTCGCACATCTGAAACCAATTTTCTTAATGTTGCCATTGTTTATAGTCTATATTCAAATTCACCTATCTTACCATTCACTTTATCATACATCAAGACAAGTCCTGCTCTGATGCTGTGAACGTAGTTGTTATCTGCATGCCATCTATCTGTACCAGACAAACTTGGCATTTGTTGGATTCTAACACCTTTGACTTCTTTAGCCATATAATGATGTTTATCACCAGTATGCACTTCTCTATATTTTGCATATCCAAACATTTGACTGTAATCAGGATGGGTTGCAAACAATAGAGGAAGATCCTCAATTTTGCAGTTACCATGATGATAACCAATAAATGTCTCCCCAACCATCACTCCCTTAACTACTGTATGTTCTCTGTCAAAGAAGATGTTATTATCATCTTTAAAGTAAACGTCTAGAGCATGTGCCAAGTAGTATGACTTAGTTCTATCATGATTACCTTGAACTAACACAACATGAACGTTTTTACAAACTGCTTTCATTTGTGTGATTGTATCTACAAGTAGATCAAACCCTAATTCATATTCATGAGCATAATCAGTAATGATGTCTTGTGGCGTTCCACTAGTTGTGGAGTTTTGATAATTGTCTGTATGAAAGAAGTCGTTTGATATTGGAAACACAATTGTGTCAATATCATAAATTGCCTTTACATCATACACAAGACTTAATGCTGCAGTTAGATATGTTGTACATCTTCTGAGAATAGAGTTATCTCCATCAATGTGTCTTTTAGCTAAATGGAAATCAGACAATGATAGTTCAATATCAATTTCTTTGCCACGCTCTTGTTTAGGTGCTGGTTGAGATATGTAGTTGGATTTGTAGTTCTCCAAAAACTTAGTAAAGTCTTCTGGAGTGTAGTCTTGTGGTTTCTTTCTTGTAGAAAACACAGAGGATGTAAATTTACCACTTGGTAAAACCTTTGACCAGTAATTAGTAATTACATATTTGTCAAGGTTAATCTTGTGCAATGCTGCTAGCTCAAGATCATCTTTAGGTTCAAAATCAAGAACTAATGTGCTCTCAATTGTTCCTTTCTCATTGTTTACTTTGCGAATAGATTCGCATAACAATGGTGCTTTCAATGTATCGTTAGGTTCTTGGTCTCTCTCTCTTAGCTCTTTTAACAATTCATCTACTTGTTGTTCAGTTATTCCAAGCCTTTTGGCATAGAATGATTTGCTTTGTTTTTGTCTTAACAGTTCTGAAAGACGCAAAAGCATGTCCTGATTTTCAGTCATCCTGCTTGTAGTTTAGTTAAATTGTCCTAAATATAGAAATTAATTTTTGGAATTACCAAACAATTGTAATTGAGTTAATTATATAGGTTAACTAATTTGATTATAAAATGAAACTCCTAGGGAACATCTGTCCCTAGGAGAAGTCCAGTAAACCAACAACCAGGACTTTTTATATCTTACTATGCATTTTCAAATGTAATTCTGATAGTTTGGAATTGACCAGCATTTGTTCCTGTACTGGTCATGTTAAATGGTCCACTAGTAAACTCATAGTTAGGCGCATTCAACGTCAAACTATATAGTACAGTTGTTCCATTGTAATCAAGTTTTTCAATCTTCTGAATTCTCTTACCTGAATTAGATACAATTCCTGATTGACTTGGATTGTAAGTTGGTGAGTTTGTAAGAATCAAACTATAACTTGAAGTGAAGCTAGCAAATCCACCAGCTGAGTTCAATGTAACTGTACCATTGTTGCTATCAATTAACTCAAAGTAATACTTGTAGTTTACAGGAGCTGCTGTAGTAGTCGATGTTGTAGTAGATGTACTTGTACTTGTAGTTGAACTTGTACTTGTACTTGTTGTAGTAGTTGTAGGATCTATCTCTATATTGATGTAGTTAGTACATGCACTCGTAGATTTTACACGAATAAATGTTGTTCCTACTGGAGCCAATGGTGTAATGTAGCCACTTAATAGTTCTTGTCTAGACACATTAGTCTCAAAGGCTGTTGTGTAGCTGTCAACATTGGAATACAAGTCAAATGGTCCTGTATCCAATCCTGCTGTTGTTAAGTCAATTAGTATATTCATAATTTGTTAGTTTAACATATTCCATCTCCTACTACCACACCACTTGAATTCAATTGAATATATCCGTTGTCAGTGTTGTAGTATCCAGCTCCTAATGTAGATGATCCTATTGCGTCTGTGTAGATTGTCTTACCTATACTAGGCACACCACCTGTACAGTATGCAACTTGATCTACTGCTCGTGTACAAACATTGAATGCACTTGCCACTGTACTAATATAGAATGGATCATAAGAAGGAGCAACATATCCACAATCTGGACTATTGTAAGCTACAAACTCGTCATTTCTAGTTGCGCCTGTGCAATAGTTTTGCTCATATCTTCTTCTTTCATAAGGAGCCACTCCATAATTTACACAATAGTAAACCCAATCCCAAGATCCACAAGTAGAACTTACACCAAGATTAACATTACGTGTTTGATTATAAGTTGCTGAACAAGGATTATTATCTATTTGTGGTTGATATAAATTACATCCACTGCAGAAAGTTCCACCATTATCTACCCAGTTAGCTGATGTAGATTGTCCACAACATCCTCCACAAGACGTAGAATTAGATTGATATAACGATCCTTGTCTAGTTTGAGTATAAGTTGGAGAACATGGATTTATATCTCTCTCTATATTATACAGATTACACGTACCATAACATCCATAACCACCAGTATTCTGCCAGTTTGCAGAAGTTGACTGACCACAGCAACCTCCACAAAATGTAGAGTTAGATTCAACTAAGCTACCTTGTCTAGTCTGTCCATATGTGCTAGAGCAAGGATTTACATCTTGCTCAACATTGTATTTGTTACAAGTGCTGTAACAATTATAACTTCCTGTATTCTGCCAGTTAGGAGTTGAATCACAACATCCATAAAAACTAGTTTGCTGTAACGACGCATTATATCCAGGAGGAACAGTACATTGAGTTACAGATGCCCCTGTATAAATATACCATGCTCCTGACGATGGTAATACATATCTGTTATTTAATCCTAGTGGAACAATTGTAGTATATGCGTAATCAGATGCAGCACATCCCTGCAACTCATAATAAGTAGTACTTGGATACGTTGTATATGTTGATGTGTTAGATCCACTAGCTGTATAATCACCATTAGTATACGTTGCTGTATTAGTATATGATGCAGTTGCTCCAGTATTAGTTGCTGCAACATACACTGTATAATAATGACCATCACCTACCTC
>JACCDN010161279.1_pt1 | contig 11632 bp, 11 predicted proteins | sample 7441691 | NCBI WGS metagenome assembly JACCDN01 (sample SAMN15323439, study PRJNA562643) | freshwater metagenome | isolation source: river surface water | place: USA:Blue River Watershed | collected 2017-08-16
ATGGGCGGTGTATCTGCGTCTTTCGCTTTTATGGGCGACGTCGTGATTGCAGAACCTAAGGCCTTGATTGGTTTTGCAGGTCCGCGCGTGATCGAAAATACCGTGCGTGAAAAACTGCCGGAAGGTTTTCAGCGTTCTGAATTCATCATTCAGAAGGGTGCGATCGACATGATCGTGGATCGTCGCAAGATGCGTGAAGAAATCGCGCGTCTGCTCGCGATTCTGCAAAATCAGCCGCCGGAAGTGCTGGCCTGATTTTTAGGTTTGAATCAAAGACGCTGGACCCCGGCCTCCGCCGGGGTGACGATGGGAAAGCCGTCACATGATGACGATTAAAAAGCCATCCCCGGGTGGCAATCGGAAAACCGACAGACCCCCAATCTGTCACCCCGGCGGGAGCCGGGGTCCTGTGTCGTTCCTGAATCTCTTCATGCACGCTTCATCTCGCGTACTTTTCACCTCACGAACTCTCCACCATGCCACTTTCGCTCAATGACTGGCTAACCCGCCTCGAAACACTTCATCCTAAAGCCATTGAGATGGGGCTGGATCGTGTCAGTCAGGTTGCAGATCGCCTCGGCATTCGGTTCGACTGTCCCGTTATCACAGTCGGTGGTACCAACGGCAAAGGTTCCACCTGCGCGATGCTGGAATCGATGTTGCTGCAAGGGGGCTATCGCGTCGGTCTGTATACCTCGCCGCATCTGTTGCAATTCAATGAGCGTGCACGCATCAATGGCGAGCTGGCCAGCGATGAGGCCTTGTGTACAAATTTTGAAGTCGTTGAGGCAGCGCGTCAGGATGTGTCGCTGACGTATTTCGAATTTACGACGCTGGCTATTCTCAAATACTTTGCCGATGCCGGTCTGGATGCCGTGATTCTCGAGGTCGGGCTGGGTGGTCGTCTGGATGCAGTCAATCTGATTGATGCCGATGTCGCTACCGTGACCAGTGTCGACCTTGATCATCAGGAATATCTGGGTGATACACGCGAGAAGATAGGCTTTGAGAAAGCCGGTATTTTCCGCTCAGGTCACACGGCGATTTGCAGTGATCCCTCGCCACCGCAATCCCTGCTCGATCACGCTGCCGCTATCGGGGCTGATCTCTGGCTGTTCGGGCGGGACTTCAATTACTCGGGTGATCGGCAGCAGTGGAATTATGGGGGACGCCAGCAGCGCCGAAACGCACTGGCTTATCCCAGCCTGCGGGGCGCAAACCAGCTACTCAATGCGAGTGCCGCACTAGCCGCGCTGGAAGCTCTGCGCGAACGTTTGCCGTTGGGCGCACAAGAAGTTCGCAGCGGGCTGGTGATGGTGGAATTGCCAGGACGTTTTCAGGTCTTGCCCGGACGTCCTGCCGTGATTCTCGATGTTGCTCACAACCCGCACGCCGCTGCAACGCTGTCGCAAAATCTCGAGCAGATGGGCTTTCATCCCTATACGTATGCTGTTTTTGGTGCCATGGCCGATAAGGATATTGCAGGCATCCTGGCCCATTTGGTGGACCGTATCGATCATTGGTATTTGACTGATTTACCCCTGCCGCGCGCCGCCAGCGCGACATCGCTGGCCGAGGCACTGGCGCAGGCGGGTGTTGTACCCAGTACGGCATCTGGCGCAGAGAGAAGTGTTCAGTGTTTTGCGACCCCGGCGGAGGCTTATGCCGCTGCCCGGGAGCGCGCCACCGAGAATGATAGAATTGCGGTCTTCGGGTCATTCGTTACGGTGGCCGGCGTGATGGCTGTCAGATAATCTTTCTGCCACCGCGTCAAACACACAATTCAGCAACGCAATCAACTTTCTTATGGGCCTGTTCTCGTTCCCTGGTAAAAGCCAGCAGGATGCCGATGACGATCTGGACGTGCCGGTCAAGCCGCGCCGTTCGCGCCGCAGCCCCAGTCCGGATGAAGAGCCTATCGATCCCATGCTGCCAGAGAAGCAGCGCGCACGTCGCCGTTTGATCGGAGCGACTGCGCTCGTGCTTGCAGCCATCATCGGATTGCCGATGATTTTCGATGCCGATCCCAATAAACCCTTGGCGGATGATGTTGAGACGCAGATTCCTGACAAGGTTTCGCCAGCGCCCGAGAGCCTCAAGCCGCAGCCTGCACCGCAATCTGTCCCGCAAAAGGCTATCGAATCCCCCGCACCCGCACAGCCGCCATCTCCTCCCCAGACAGTGCCCGAGGTAAAGACAGCGCCTGAGCCAGCAAAAACAGTCAAGCCGAACGCTGAAGCTTCGGACAAGTCGGTTCCAAATAAAACCGCTGAAAGCAAAGCGCCAGCCGAAGAAGATAAATCTCCGGCCAAGGAAAAGGCACGCAAGTATCTTTTGCAGGTCGCCGCAGTCAATAGCAAGACAAAGGCGGATGACTTGAAGAGCCGCTTGAAAGAATCGGGCATCAAAGCGTATTCCGAGAAAGTCAGCACCAAGGACGGCGATCGTTTCCGTGTTCGCGTGGGGCCGTTTGCAAGCCGCGAAGAAGCAGAAAAAATGCAAGCGCGTGTGAAGAAGATGGGTCTGAGCGGCAGCGTCCAGTCTATGTAGAGTTTCCGGCCTGGCCGGAAGTCATGTTTTTTGAAGGAGCCCCACCATGTGTGGCATTGTTGGCGTCGTTTCGCATGGCCCAGTGAATCAGCTCATCTATGATGCGCTTTTGCTGTTGCAGCACCGCGGTCAGGATGCCGCTGGTATTGCAACCAGCCATGGCAATACCTTCAGCATGCATAAAGCTAATGGGCTGGTGCGCGACGTTTTCCGTACGCGTAACATGCGTTCATTGCCGGGTAATTCTGGTATCGGACAATGCCGTTATCCGACTGCCGGATCTTCCAGCGAGGAAGAGGCGCAGCCGTTTTATGTGAATGCGCCCTTTGGTATTACGCTCGCGCATAACGGCAACCTCACCAATGCCGATCAGCTCAAGATCGAAATGTTCAAGAAAGATCGTCGGCACATCAACACGGATTCAGATTCTGAAGTGTTGTTGAATGTGCTGGCACATGAGATTCAGCAGGGCACCAGTAGTTTCTCTCTTGATCCATCGATTCTGTTCAAGGCGGTCTCCGCGCTGCACCGGCGTGTACGTGGCTCCTATGCCGTGGTCGCGCAGATTGCCGGCTATGGGCTGCTGGCGTTTCGTGATCCTTATGGTATTCGTCCGCTGTGCATTGGTTTCAGTGACACTGAAAACGGTCCCGAATATATGGTGGCGAGTGAATCGGTTGCGCTCGAAGGTTTGGGCTTTCACTTTCTGCGGGATGTGATGCCGGGCGAAGCGATTTTCATCGATAACGAAGGCAAGCTCTATAACGAACAATGTGCCGATAATCCGGTGCTCAATCCCTGCGCGTTTGAATTTGTTTATCTGGCGCGTCCGGATTCGGTGATTGATGGCGCCTCGGTCTATGCAACCCGATTGAAAATGGGTGAGTATCTGGCCGAAAAAATTCGGCGCGAGTTTTCCGCCGGCGATATCGATGTGGTGATGCCCATTCCTGATTCTTCGCGTCCCTCTGCGATGGAATTGGCCATGACCTTGAACCTCGACTATCGAGAAGGCTTCATCAAGAACCGCTACATCGGACGTACCTTCCTGATGCCGGGGCAGGCGATACGTCGCAAATCCGTGCGGCAGAAGCTCAATGCGATCAGTGCTGAATTCAAGGGCAAGAGCGTTTTGCTGGTGGATGATTCCATTGTGCGTGGCACGACCAGCCGCGAGATTGTGCAGATGGCCCGTGACTCAGGTGCAAAGCGTGTGATCTTTGCATCAGCCGCGCCACCGGTAAAATTTCCGAATGTGTACGGCATTGATATGCCGACGCGCAGTGAACTGATCGCGCACGGTCGTACCGAAGAAGAAGTATGCCGCGAGATCACCGCTGATGCGTTGGTTTATCAAGACATCGAGGCACTGAAGCGCTCGATCACTGATGTCAATCCCATGCTCAAGAAATTCGAGGCATCCTGTTTTGATGGTGAATACGTCACCGGAGATATCTCGCGTGATTATCTTGATCGTATCGAGTTTGCGCGTGAAAATCCCAAGGCTGTGATCGAAGATGCGGTACGGACCCAGCTGAATCTGAATCTCGCTCAGATCGAGTGATCAACGCCCGCGCCTGATGAACGATCAAAAGAAATTCGGTTTCACCACGACGATTCTGCATAGCGACCGGCAGAAACCCATTGAGCATGGGTCGCTTCACAAGCCAATTCATACCGCTGTCGCTTATGGTTATCGCGATGCGCGCGAACTGGCCGATGTGTTTCAAGGTAAGCGCCCTGGCTATCGCTACGGCAGACAGGGTAATCCCACTGTCTCTGCGCTCGAAGAAAAAATCACACGGATGGAAGATGGTTTGGCCACGCTGTGTTTTTCTACAGGCATGGCGGCCGTCGGCGCACTGGTGCAAGGCTTGTTGCGCCATGGTGATCACGTTATCTCATCGTCCTACTTGTTCGGAAATACCAACAGCCTGTGGCAGACGGTTGAGCTGCAGGGCATGCCTGTCAGCTTTGTGGATGCGACGAAGGTAGACGCTATTGAGCAGGCGATAACGCCAGCTACGCGTATGGTATTTGTCGAGACGATTGCCAACCCGCGCACGCAAATTGCTGACTTAGAGAAGATAGGGGCCCTGTGTCGAGCACGCGGCATTCTTTATGTGGTCGACAATACGATCACTTCGCCTTATTTGTTCCGCCCTAAAAAAGTCGGCGCGAGTATCGTCATCAATGCGCTGACCAAATCCATCGGTGGTCATGGTAACGCTCTCGGGGGTAGTTTGACCGACACGGGCCTTTTTGACTGGACCAAATATCCGAATATTGCAGAGACCTACAAGCGCTTTGCCCCCGCACAGTGGGGACTGGCTCAGTTGCGTGCCAAGGCATTGCGTGATTTCGGTGGTGCACTCGGTCCCGAGGCCGCACATCATCTGGCGGTGGGTGCGGAAACCATGGCGCTACGTATCGAGCGAGAATCCGCGAGTGCGATGGCATTGGCGACGATGTTGTCCGACGACGAGCGCGTAGCGGCCGTGTATTACCCTGGATTGTCATCTCATCCACAGCATGGGATTGCCACTTCGCTGTTTCGCGCCTACGGTGGCTTGCTAAGTTTCGAGCTTAAAGAGGGCATCGATTGTTTCGACTATCTCAATCGACTCCGACTGGCCATACCTGCGAGTAATCTGGGAGATACGCGCACACTGGTCATTCCGGTAGCGCACACGATTTATCACGAGATGGGGCCAGCGCGTCGCGCCAACATGGGTATTGCAGAATCCTTGATTCGCGTGTCTGTTGGTATTGAAGATACCGAGGATCTGCTGGAAGATTTCCGACAAGCGCTCGATACCTGAGTGCAGGTTCTTTAGCGACCTCTCAAGGCCCCAGCGTTTTGGCGGCCTGACGACTCAGCCAGCTCACGCCTTCGGGCATTTCGAATGACTGCAGTTGCTCGATCAGTGCTGACGCATCATGTTCATTGAACAGCAATCGCGCATGCTCTTCGCGTACGAAACCTTCGCGTACCTGATGCGCCAGAAAATCCACCAGCCCATCGTAAAAGCCGTTCACATTGAGCAGGCCAATCGGCTTTTCATGAAAGCCCAGTTGTGCCCAGGTCAGTGTTTCGAATAACTCTTCCAGTGTGCCCAGACCACCGGGCAGGGCGATGAAGGCATCTGCGTGCTCAGCCATCAACGCCTTTCGTTCATGCATATCTTTGACGATCAACAGTTGGCTGATGTGCTGATGACCCACCTCAGTATCCATCAGCGCTTGGGGTATGACGCCAATGACATTGCCGCCTGCGTTCATCACAGCGTCTGCAACGATACCCATCAGCCCGACGCGACCGCCACCATAGACCAGCGTGATCTGCTGACTGGCGAGTGTGGTGCCGAGCAAGCGCGCCGCTGCTGCATGGACGGGTGCGTGGCCACTCGATGCGCCGCAATAAACGCAGATGGAACGAAGTTTGATTTTCACGAATTCAGGACGACTGTGGGTGGAGCGCGATCATAACCGATGGTGCTTGCCATCAACCTGGTAGCCACACCACCTCGGTCGTTTTCATCATTGGGCGAAAGTATTTTGTCGATCATGATTCCGCTTAAGAATACATTGTTGTCAATATAAGCATAAAAATTAGGGGGCGAATCAGGCAACTTTCTCGCAAAAAACACCATTAATAGAACAGCAAGGGCACCGCCTATGGTTCGGGTGCCGTATAATCCCGAAAGTTCAAAACCGACTGGCCTGAATCGCAACCGATGAGTAAAGAACCCAAGCTCTCGTTCAAACAACAACAACTGATCGTCCGCGAGAACGCCATCGTCGATGCAACGAATAGCTTGCTCGCGAAAAAAGGTTTTGACCTGATGACGATGGACGAAGTGGCCTCCGAAGTTGGCATAGCCAAAGCCAGCCTCTACTAGCACTTACCGTCCAAAGAAGCACTGGCCCCAGCCGCGATGATCCGCTTGCTTGAGAACACCTTGGCGTTTGTGCGTGGCATGGCGACGGATCGCGCGCCCATCGACCAGCTCAAAGGCGTGTTGCAATGGGCGCTTGAAATTCGCATGAAGGGCGGTTTGCCTACCTTGCCGTCTGAAAATACCAGTCTGCGCGAAGCGCTACTCAACAATACCCGCTACATCAGTCGTTTAATGGACCTGAACGAATTGATGGGTGAACTCATCGAGCGTGCGCGCGCCGATGGAAAAATTCGTAAAGATCTCCCCACTGAAGTTGTACTGTTCACAATTTACGCGCGTTCGTGCGACCCGACGCTGGATTACTTGCGCAGTAATGAGCAGTACACCGTTGATCAGGTGATCAACTTCCTGCTGAGCACGTGCTTTGACGGGCTAGCGCAATCTCTGCCATCAACATAGCCACCACTTCGCTGTCAAAGCCCAGCGCCACATGACCGATCAGGTCGAATGCCACGTTTGCAGCCCCCGGTAATTGCGCAGATTGTTGCGGCGATACGATATTGTCGTGACGTGAATAAATTGACCTCATCCTCGCGCGTACGGCCGGGCTTTCCGAATTCGCGAGCATTGTCAGCCAGTGGTTCTCTGTTTTTGCACCGCTGACCGTCGGTAGCATTTGCTGTGCATTTTTCCCCATGCCATACCCTGCCAGCGTACTGCCGAAATGCGGCGTGCCGAGCGTAATGATGCTGACAACTTTCGCGGTGCCATAACGCCGTAGCCAGGCTCTGGCCGCCAGGCCACCCATGCTGTGACCGACGATAACGATCGTTTCAACACCATTGTTGCGGCATAGTTGTTGCGCCGATGTCTCGATCAGTTCTGCATAGTCATCAATACTGCCAAGCAGGGGTTCCAGATCAATCGCTGCGTGACTGATACCTGCGCCGGAGAGCCGCTTGCTCAGAGGTTTCCAAAAACCGCTATTGGCACCATAGCCATGCAAGAGCAGCACCGGAGGTGAGGTATCTTCGGCAACGTTGATGTGAAACGGACGAGATAGTGGGAACAAACGAAACCAGCACACCATGCTGCACCAGAACTCTTGCAACATTCTGGCCGAGGCAGCTGTCAGAGGTACGCGCTGGCCGTTGCCCATTGGCTGCTGAAGCGCGCCTGATAGAAAAAAATTATTGAAAATGATGCTCGCTCTCAGTAGCGTCATCATCACGATGGCATAAAGCAGTCCGATCGCTAGCGTATCAGTCCAGCCAAAAGATAAAAACAGCATACTCAGCCCCGCCAGCGTCAGTAACTGCAGTAGGATCATGAAACGAGTGAGTCGGGCGATCATGCTGACGGCTTAATCATGCAGGGTTGGTAGATTTATCGGCAGCCTTTATTGGCGGTAGCTGAATAAGGCGGGTACCCGCCAGCCGGTCATGCGGGAACTGTCGGTCGGGATCGAGAAAAACAGCGAGCATCCACAGCACCATGTTCAGCGCGGGGAATAGCACCAGCATCCAGCCCTCTGCACGCAAATAGCGCGCAGCTGCCAGACCCGGCAAGAACCAGAGCCACGCCAGTACGTAGCGCAATGCAGCGTGTTTCAGTGATAAAGCGCTACCTTCGCGAGTCAGTAGGCGAATGCGCCATGTCTTCATCGCCAGTGTTTGTCCGCCATGTCGCCAGAACCAGCAGAAATAAATACCCAGCACCAGAAACAGCCAATATTGAAGATCGTCCCGCCGATAAAGCGCGTGACGCTGTTCCAGGAACGCGGAAAACGGCAATGTCGCAGCAAACAGGACAGCAAGCATCAACATGGTTTCGTACACCATGGCCATCAAGCGGCTTTTGACAGACGCAGTTGGTAATGAGTCGGGTTGAAGATCGTTCACGAGTGTATTTGGCTGGCACTTGGCCCTAAAAGGGGCGCAGCGTGGCGGGCAAGACTGAAAGGCGTCATTGTACGTCCCACGGCATGGTCGGTTCGAAGCAGTATCTTCAGGTGCCTTTTTATTAAGTTTTTGTGGCCCGTATTGAGGCCAAACCGCTTGATTTCAAAGGCTTTTTCCAAGATTTCACTTGACCTTCGTGCTGCAACGCATTAACGTATCGTTCCCCTCGCCACAGCGAGGGGTATTTTTTGGCCTGCCCTGGTTTGCCCATGATGCCAATCGGGCCGCAGCGCCACTTTCATCCGAAAGCAGTTTGCTCTAACCCACGCCACAAGCGTGAGGGATCGATCGCTAAAGCACGAACTCAGGCTGAACGAGCTGCGCTTAGCGTCGGTTTGAAATGCGCCGTAGTGCGCATGACGGATCGGCGTGACCGCACAAAAAAGGAATGCCAGCAGCGTGCCCCCGCAACCGGTTTCGACAGGAGAGAGCATCCGATCAATTTCCAATGGACCTTGAAAGGAAGCAGCAATGAGCACCGAAATTACGGGCGCCGACATCGTCGTGCGCTGTCTGGCCGAAGAAGGCGTCGAACATGTGTTCGGCTACCCCGGCGGCGCCGTTCTCTACATCTACGACGCTATTTTCAAGCAAGACAAATTCCAGCACATTCTTGTTCGTCACGAGCAGGCGGCGATTCACGCTGCAGATGCGTACTCGCGCAGCTCCAACAAAGTGGGTGTTGCGCTGGTGACTTCTGGCCCCGGCGTCACCAATGCAGTCACGGGTCTGGTGACTGCGTACATGGATTCCATTCCGATGGTGATCATTTCCGGACAGGTGCCGACCCACGCGATTGGTCAGGATGCCTTCCAAGAATGTGACACCGTTGGCATCACTCGGCCTTGCGTAAAGCACAACTTCCTCGTCAAGGATGTCAAAGACCTGGCGACGGTAATGAAGAAGGCGTTTTATATCGCCACCACTGGCCGTCCCGGCCCGGTGCTGGTCGATATCCCCAAGGACATCACCACCGCGAAAGCGGTCTTCGAGTATCCAAAAGAACTCGAGATGCGCTCGTATAAGCCGGTCGAAAAAGGTCATTCGGGTCAGATCCGCAAAGCGGTTCAGCTTTTGCTCACAGCAGAGCGTCCGATGATTTATACCGGTGGCGGCGTCATTCTGTCTGATGCTGCACCTGAACTGAACAAGTTGGTCGATAAGCTTGGTTACCCTTGCACGAACACGCTGATGGGTCTGGGTGGCTATCGTTCGTCGAGCGAGCGTTTTGTTGGCATGCTGGGTATGCACGGTACCTACGAAGCCAACATGGCCATGCAGAATTGCGACGTGCTGATCGCCATCGGTGCGCGCTTCGATGATCGCGTGATCGGCAATCCCAAGCACTTTGGCAGCGTGCCGCGCAAGATCATTCATATCGACATTGATCCCTCGTCGATATCCAAGCGAGTGAAAGTCGACGTCCCCATCGTTGGCAATGTGCGCGATGTGCTCAACGATATACTCGCCCAAATTGAAACGTCCGAACTCCAGCCCAATGCCACGGCATTGCAGGCATGGTGGAAGCAGATTAACGAATGGCGCGGCAAAGAATGCCTGAAATATCCCACCTCGGATCAGGTCATCAAGCCACAGTCTGTCGTCGAAAAGCTGTGGGAAGTCACTAAGGGTGATGCCTTCATTACTTCCGACGTCGGCCAGCACCAGATGTGGGCCGCGCAGTACTACGGCTTTGACAAGCCGCGTCGCTGGATCAATTCCGGAGGATTGGGTACCATGGGTGTCGGACTGCCGTATGCGATGGGCGTGCAGATGGCCAATCCCGATGCCACCGTTGCTTGCGTGACTGGTGAGGCATCGATACAGATGTGCATTCAAGAGCTCGCGACTTGCCGTCAGTATCACCTGACACCCAAGATCATCCTGCTCAACAACCGCTATCTCGGCATGGTACGGCAGTGGCAGCAGATTGATTATGGTTCGCGCTATTCCGAGTCCTACATGGATTCGCTGCCTGACTTCGACAAACTGGTGGAGTCATTCGGTCATGTAGGTGTCACGATTGACAAGCCCGGCGATGTCGACGGTGCGATGCGCGATGCCTTTGCGATGAAAGATCGTCTGGTCTTCTTGAATTTCATCACGGATCGCGACGAAAACGTCTGGCCCATGGTCAAGGCGGGTAAAGGCCTGACTGAAATGCTGCTTGGCTCGGAGGACCTGTAATGCGACATATTATTTCTGCATTGCTCGAAAACGAGGCGGGTGCACTTTCGCGCGTTGTGGGTTTGTTCTCAGCGCGTGGTTACAACATTGAAACACTGACGGTGGCACCGACTGAAGATGCCACCTTGTCGCGCATGACTATCGTCACCAGTGGGTCGGACGATGTGATCGAACAGATCACCAAGCATCTGAATCGTCTGATTGAAATCGTGAAGGTGGTCGATCTGACCGAGGGCGCACACATTGAGCGTGAGCTCATGCTCATCAAGGTGCGTGCCGTTGGCAAGGAGCGCGAAGAAATGAAGCGCACCACGGATATCTTCCGTGGCCGCATCATCGATGTCACCGAGAAGACCTACACCATTGAGCTGACCGGCAACAAGTCCAAGCTCGATGCATTCATCGATGCCATCGACCGCACCGCCATTCTGGAGACCGTCCGTACCGGTGGATCCGGTATCGGCCGTGGCGAGCGCATTCTGAAGGTCTGATTCACTACTCACAAAATCCCTTTTTTCATTCATCAGCTTATACATCAGGATAATCATGAAAGTTTTCTACGACAAAGACTGCGACCTCTCGCTCATCAAAGGCAAGAACATTGCCATCATCGGCTACGGCTCGCAGGGCCATGCACATGCACAAAACCTGTCCGAGTCCGGCTGCAAAGTCACGGTCGGTCTGCGTAAAGGTGGATCTTCCTGGGCCAAGGTTGAAAAAGCAGGCCTCAAAGTCGCTGAAGTCAATGACGCAGTAAAAGCAGCTGACGTCATCATGATTCTGCTCCCCGATGAAAACATCGCGCAGGTCTATAGCGAGAATGTTGCGCCGCATGCCAAGCAGGGCGCAGTACTCGCGTTTGCTCACGGCTTCAACGTTCACTACGGCCAGGTCGTGCCTCGCGCCGATTTGGACGTGATCATGATCGCCCCCAAAGCGCCAGGCCATACCGTACGTTCCCCCTACACTCACGCCGGTGGTGTGCCGCACCTCATCGCTGTGTCTCAGGCCAAATCCGCCCCTGCGCGTGCC